>Ga0315556_1001378_pt1 | contig 14643 bp, 16 predicted proteins | sample SalMarSW160310MG_FD_202112 | JGI IMG/M metagenome (GOLD analysis project Ga0315556, IMG submission 202112) | Salt marsh sediment microbial communities from the Plum Island Ecosystem LTER, Massachusetts, United States - Salt Marsh Sediment SW1603-10 ...
ATGTATCTGCCGCGCCAGTTTTTCCAGGCGGTTGCGCAGTACCTTGTGGTAGTCGCGCCCCAGTGCATAGCGCGAGATAAAGGCACTCTTGCCATCTTCCAGCACCTGCCAGGCGTCTTTCGTTGCCGGCGGGTAATAGTCCATGCGCAGCGAGATCACGCGCAGCGTACCGGGCAACAGCTCGGCCGGGCGGGCACGCCTGGCACCATGTTTTGCCATATAATCCATCGCACCGTGATAGCCGTGCGCCAGCCATTGCATCAGGCGCGCTTCGGCGCTGCCAAGTTCGGTATCGCTGATACCCACCGCCTGGAAGCCCAGCGCCCTGCCCCATTCCCTGATGTTCGCGGCAAGCGCAGTGTAATCGATGACTTGAGGTACCGTGTTTTGCATGACGCAGATGATAGCCCAATAACCCTGCAGCTGGCCGACGAAGCCGCCACCGCAGCCTTTGCCGCAAAACTGGCGCAGGTATTGCGGCCCGGCCTTACGATCTGGCTGCAGGGCGATCTCGGCGCGGGCAAAACCACGCTGGTGCGCGCGTTGCTGCATGCGCTCGGCCACCGCGGCCGGGTAAAGAGTCCAAGCTATGCGCTGGTTGAGCTATACGAAGCAGCTGGGTTACACTTGCGCCACTTCGATCTGTATCGCTTCCGCGACGCCAGCGAATGGGAAGCCGCAGGTTTCCGGGATGAATTCAACGGCTGTAACGTATGCCTGATAGAATGGCCGGAGAAAGCACAGGAATTGTTGCCGCAGGCGGACCTGGAAATCGGATTCGAAATACTGCCTGACGGGCGCAAGGTTACATTGAATGCGAACACTACGACAGGAAGGGAATGCTTAGGCAAATTGCCAAACTGATCACTCTGCTTGTACTGCTCTGGCTGCCGCAAGCGCAGGCCGCCATCGCCATCAGTTCCGCCCGAATCTGGCCGGCCCAGGACTATACCCGGCTGGCTCTGGAATCCTCCAAGCCGCTCAGCTACAAGATGTTCACCGTGGACAACCCCTCGCGCCTGGTGGTCGATCTGGATAATGTCGCCCTGCACGGCCCGCTCGATACACTGGTGAAAAAAGTCGGTAATGACGACCCATACATCAAGAGCATACGCATAGGCCAATTCAAGCCGGACGTGGTACGCCTGGTGCTCGACCTCAAGGCCGCAGTCAAGCCGCAGTTGTTCAGCCTGAAGCCGGTGGCGAATTATGGCTACCGCCTGGTGCTGGACATCTATCCCGAAACGCCGGTCGATCCGCTGATGGCGCTGGTGGACAGCAAGACCACTGCCGCGGCAAGCAGTCCGGCGGTAACGCCACCGGAAACGCAGCAAAGTTCATCGTCCTCACCGGCCGGGGCGCCGGCGCAAATGGATATCGCAAAAGCCGGCACACCTTCCCCGACCAGGACCGCCAGCAAATCCCAGCCTGAGCTCAGGGCACGCAAGCTGACCATCGTCATCGACCCCGGACACGGCGGCGAAGACCCCGGCGCGCACGGCCGCCACGGCACGCTGGAAAAAAACGTCACGCTGGCGATCGGGCGCAGGCTGCGTGACCTGATTGACGCCAGCGACGACATGCGCGCGGTAATGACCCGCGACGGCGACTACTTCATTCCGCTGCACACGCGCGTGGTCAAGGCGCGCCGCGCGCATGCCGACCTGTTCGTCTCGATCCATGCCGATTCCTACGTCAATTCCAGGGCCAGCGGCACATCGGTGTTCGCGCTGTCCGAACATGGCGCCACCAGCGCCGCCGCGCGCTGGCTGGCGAAAAATGAAAACGAGGCCGACCTGATCGGCGGCGTGAACATCGATCCCAAGGACCCCTATCTCGCGCGCACCCTGCTCGACCTGTCGCAGACCGCCACCATCAGCGACAGCCTGAAGCTGGGCAAGTTCGTGCTGGGCGACCTGGGAGACGTCAACAACCTGCACCGCGGCTATGTCGAACAGGCCGGCTTCGCCGTGCTGAAGGCGCCGGACATCCCGTCGATCCTGGTGGAAACCGCGTTCATCAGCAACCCCAGCGGGGAAAGACACCTGCGCAATCCGAAATTCCAGGAAAAAATCGCGCATGCGATTTTCGATGGCATCAAGCGCTACTTCGCACAGAACCCGCCGCTGGCCAGACAGCCGCAGATTGCCCGGGCCGACTAGAACCAGAACCTGCCTCCCTGCGGCAATATGTCGCAGTGTTCGCACCACGCTTCCCGCTAGAATTGTGATGCTTTAAATAATCACTAAACAGGGGGAGTTTTCATGCAACAGCTTCACGCCAGCCGGCTGCGTCCGGCTTTGCGAATCGCGCTCAGCCTGATCATCGCCGGCACCGGTCTGGTCAATGCCGGACAGGCATCCGCCTGCGCCGCCTGCGGCTGCACACTGTCCACCAATTGGCAAACCCAGGGCATCAACACTACGCCCGGCTTCTCGTTCGATCTCGCATACAGCTACCTCAACCAGAATCAGCAACGCTATGGCACGGGCAGCGCATCCGCCGCGCAGATCGGCAGCCTGCTGGCGGCGGGCCAGGAAATCGAGTCTTTCACCAGAACACAAACCATCACTGCCTCGCTGAACTATACCGGCGACGTCTGGGGCATCAGCGTTCATGTCCCTTACCTTGACCGCACCCACGGCACCTACGGCAGCACCGTCCCGCTGGGCTCTACCTACCTCAGTTCGTCTGACAGCAGCATCGGCGACATTCGCGTCGTCGGACGCTACACCGGTTTTTCCGCCGACCGCACCTCCGGCCTGATCGTCGGCGCAAAACTGCCGACCGGGAGCACCAACACAACATTCAACGACGGCTCGGCCGTGGACCCCAGCCTGCAGATCGGCACCGGCTCGACCGATCTTATTCTCGGCGGCTACACTTCCGGCACTTTCAGCAAGTACGGCTGGTTCGTACAGGGAACCGTGCAACATGCCGTTGCAACCAAATCCTTTGGCGGCCTGGATTACCATCCCGGCGACACTTATTCGCTGAATACCGGCATCCATCAGGCAAAATTCGGAGCGAAATTCACGCCCATGCTGCAACTCAACCTGGTCCATCGCCGTCCGGATACCGGCGCGGCCGCCACGCCGCCCGACGCGCTGACTGGCGGTGCCGCTACCGGCGGCACGCTGGCCTACCTCGCGCCCGGCGCCACGCTGCGGATTGGCGGCGGCACCAGCCTCTACGGCTTCGTGCAGCTTCCCGTATACCAGGATGTCAATTCATTGCAGCTCGTCCCGCGCTACACGCTGACGCTGGGTGTGAGACAATCTTTCGAATGAACTTTATTCGACCAGCTGCTGTCTGAACGGCCGTGAGAGAAGTACGACACACTGCCCTGCGGACGGTGGCGCTGATTGCAGCGCTGCTGTTCGCATCGGCATTCAGCCTGAATGCCCGCGCCGACAACTGGTCTCTGCTGTCCAGCAACGGCATCCGTATCTCTCTGAACGGACTGCACGGCAAATGGGTGCTGGTCAATTTCTGGGCACCGTGGTGCCCGCCCTGCCTGGCGGAAATGCCGGACCTGGTCAAAATGCAGGAGCGACACAAGGATTTGCAGGTCATCGGTGTGGCGGTTATGTACCGTGCCAGACAGGACGTAACCAACGTGGTGAAGAACAAGGCCATCTCCTATCCCATCGTATTCGGCAATGAGGACATTGCCAGCGACTTCGGCGGTGTAAGCGGATTGCCAACCAGCTTCCTCTATTCACCCTCCGGCAAACTGGTTGGCCAGCATCAGGGACCGCTGACGCGGCAGCAACTCGAGCAGGCGATGGACGGTTCGACGGCCGCGTTCAAGGACCAAGACTACTGACTATGCGGGGAACACCCCGGTGGACAGATAGCGATCGCCCCTGTCACACACGATGAACACGATGGTGGCGTTCTTCACCGATTCCGATATGCGCATGGCAACGGCCAGCGCACCGCCGGAGGAAACACCGCAGAAAATTCCTTCCTCGCTGGCCAGACGGCGTGTCATTTCCTCGGCTTCCTGCTGGGTGACATATTCCACCGTGTCGATGTTTTTCGGATCGTAGATTTTCGGCAGGTAGGCTTCCGGCCATTTGCGGATGCCGGCGATCTGCGCGCCCTCCGCCGGCTGCACACCGATCACCTGGATCTCCGGATTGGTTTCCTTGAAGAAACGCGAGCAGCCCATGATGGTACCGGTGGTGCCCATGCTGCTGACGAAATGGGTGATGCCGCCCTCGGTGTCGCGCCAGATTTCCGGTGCGGTGCCTTCATAGTGCGCGAGCGGATTGTCCGGGTTGGCGAACTGGTCGAGTATCATGCCGTGGCCCTGCACGCGCAGCTTCTCGGCCGTGTCGCGTGCCTGTTCCATGCCGCCCTCCTTCGGCGTCAGTATCAACTCGGCGCCGAATGCACGCATGGTCTTGATGCGTTCCACACTCTGGTTTTCCGGCATCACCAGGATCATTTTGTAACCCCGCACCGCCGCCGCCATCGCCAGCGCAATGCCGGTATTGCCGCTGGTCGCTTCGATCAGCGAATCGCCGGGCTGAATGTCGCCGCGTTGCTCGGCATGCACGATCATCGACAGCGCCGGACGATCCTTCACCGAGCCGGCGGGATTGTTGCCTTCCAGTTTGGCGAGCAGGGTGTTACTGGTATAGCCCGGAATGTTCTTCAGTTTGACAAGCGGTGTGTTGCCGATGAATTGTTCAATGGTGTGGTACATCCTGTTTCTCCCGAGCGACTGGCTGCATTCTAGCACTACGGCATATCATTCCAGCCAGATGAAAGTTCCCATGCGCCCGGTAACGCCATCGCGCCGGTAGGAAAAGAAGCGCTCGCGTTCGGTATAGGTGCACAGGCCGCCACCGTGAACGCGGGTGACGCCGAGCGCATTCAGGCGCAGATGCGCAAGCCGATAGAGGTCGGTCAGCCACTTGCAGGGCACCCCGGGCAGGAAGGCCGTTGCAGCCTGCGACTGTCTGGCGATGAACGCCTCGCGCACCTCGCTGCCCACCTCAAACGCATGCGGCCCGATAGCCGGCCCCAGCCACGCCATCAGCATCTGCGGCGGCACGTTCATTGCCCGCACCGCCTGCTCGATCACGCCGTCGCACAAACCGCGCCAGCCGGCGTGTGCCGCAGCCACCACGCTGCCCTGTTCGTCACACAGCAGCACTGGCAGGCAATCGGCGGTCATCACCACACACACCGCACCACGATGGCGCGAAATGCAGGCATCGGCCTCGGGGGCTCCACAACCGGCAACTTCGGTATCTATCACTGTCGTGCCATGTACCTGCTTCAGCCACACCGGCTCGCTGGGCAGCAGCGAAGCCAGCAACATGCGGTTACGCGCCACCACCAGCGGCGCGTCGCCGACATGGTCGCCGAGATTAAGGCTGTCATAGGGCGCGGAGCTGACCCCACCGTTGCGCGTGGTCTGCAGCGCCTTTACGTTGGGCGGCGCGGGCCAGTCCGGAATGATGCAATGTTCAAGCTGGCCCATGAGCACACTCCCTGATCCGTTGCAGCAGTTGCCGCATGTCGTCCGGCAGTGGTGCCTGCCATTCCATCCATTCCCCGGTAACCGGGTGTTCCAGCCCCAGCCGCTCCGCGTGCAGCGCCTGGCGCGGAAAAGCGGAAAGAATGGGGCGCAGTTGCGGCGAACACTTCTGCGGCCCCTTGATGTAGGTGCTGTCGCCCACCAGCGGATGGCCAATGGATGCAAGATGAACGCGGATCTGGTGGGTGCGCCCGGTCTCCAGCTTGCAGCGCAACAGCGTACAACTTCTTGAGCTTGTCGAAATATCGGGAAAATGTTCCTCTATGCTGTAATGCGTAACTGCGGGCTTGCCATTATCGATCACCGCCATTTTGGTACGCTGCGCGGGATGGCGGCCAATGGGTGCATTCGCTGTGCCACCGTGCGCCACTTCCCCCCAAGCCAACGCGAGATATTCGCGGTGCACGCTGCGCGCCTGCAGTTGCCGCACCAGTGCGGTCTGCGCAGTGAGTGTTTTGGCTACTACCAGCAGGCCACTGGTATCCTTGTCCAGACGGTGCACAATGCCGGCACGCGGCACTTGCGCCAGTTGCGGCGCATGGTGCAACAAGGCGTTGAGTAATGTGCCTTGCCAGTTGCCACTGCCCGGGTGCACCACCAGTCCCACCGGCTTATTGATGACCAGGATGCTGTCGTCCTCATACACGATGTCGAGCGGAATGTCCTCGGCACGATAGGGCTGCTCGGAAGGATGAAGCTGCGGTTGCACCATGACGGCCTCGCCACCCGACACTTTCTGCTTGATGGTCGCGGCGGCACCATCCAGCGTCACCAGCCCCTGCGCTATCCAGTCCTGCAGCCGGCTGCGTGAATATTCCGGCAGCATCTTCGCCAGCGCCTGGTCGAAGCGCATGCCGCCGCATTCGCCAGGCACGGTCAATTCCAGCGGAACCGCTTCGTCGAGACCTGTCTCGTCGTCCAAATCAGTATCATCCTGAGCAATTGATTGCGTAGTGGATTGCCTGCCTTTGGTAGTGTCAACTCTACACGCAACTTGTTGCGTAGTGGATTGCCTGCCTTTGGTATAATTGCCGGATAATTTTTTCTCGGATTCAACCATGCGCCATAGTTTAGCCTTAATTTTGCTGCTCTCCCTAACTGCGTGCAGTCTTTTCACTCCCTTGCCGAGCGAGGACTCCGGCAAAGTCAGGCCGGCGGCAGATATCTATGCAGATGCAATGTCCCAGATGGATGACGGCAATTATGACGACAGCGTCGGACTGCTGCAGAAGCTGCAATCACGCTATCCCTACGGCCGTTATGCGCAGCAGGCGCAACTGGAGATTGCCTATGCCTATTACAAGGCGGAGGAGCAGGAATCGGCGCTTTCCGCAACGGAGCTCTTCATCAAGCAATACCCCAACAGCCCGCATGTAGACTATGCCTACTACCTCAAGGGGTTGATCAACTTCAACGAAGACCTTGGTTATTTCGGCGCCCTCATTCAGCAGGACCTTGCCGACCGCGACCCCAAGGGTGCGCAGGATTCCTTTGACGCATTCAGGGAACTGGTGACGCGCTTCCCCGACAGCAAATACGTGCCCGACGCCAAGGTGCGCATGCAGTACCTGATCAATACGCTGGCGCGGCATGAAATCCATGTTGCCGACTACTATATGCAGCATGGCGCCTATGTGGCCGCAGTAGACCGCGCGATAGACGTGCTCACCAACTATCCAAGCTCTCCGGAAACGCACGATGCGCTGAAAATCATGGTCAAGTCCTATGACGCCATGGACATGCCAAAGCTGCGCGACGATGCACAGCGCGTGCTCGATCTGAATACCCACGGGAAAAAATTCATCCTGCAAAAGGGCAAAAAGCCGTGGTGGCAATTCTGGGGATAGCGTCATGACTTGCCGCCCCCTGGAAGCAGCGTGAAATACTGTCCCGAATGCGGCGCACCCGTGGAACTGCGCCAACCGCCGGATGATAATCGCGAACGCCACATCTGCACCGCCTGTGCCGCCATCCACTATCACAACCCCAAGCTGGTGATCGGCGCCATCCCGGAATGGGAGGATGGACGCATCCTGCTGTGCCGCCGCGCTATTGAGCCGCGTCACGGCTTATGGACGTTACCGGCAGGATTCATGGAAAACGGCGAAACAACCATGGAGGGTGCGGCGCGTGAAACGCTGGAAGAAGCCAACGCCCGCATCGAGGTGGGCGATCTGTATGCGCTGTACAACCTGCCCCATATCAACCAGGTGCAACTGCTGTTCCGCGCCAGACTGCTGGATCCGGTTTTCAGTCCCGGCGTGGAAAGCCTGGATGTGCGTTTATTTGCGGAACAGGATATCCCGTGGGACCAGCTCGCCTTCCGGCCGGTACGTTTTACCCTGCAGGACTATTTCGCCGACCGCCAAGCCGGCCATTTCCAATTCCGCATCGCCAGCCTTGCTGCGCCGGAAAAATAACCGGCACGATACCCAATCCGCAATCCGGCGAATCCTGCCGGCCACTTTGCCAATGCCGCCTTTCCTCCTATAATTGCGCCAATAACTTAAGAATAATTGCTACATGGTCATTTCCCGATTACTGTCCCTGCTCGCCATTCTTGTCCTGAGCGGCTGCGCTTCGACTTCGGCGTACCGTAATCCGCAGGATCCCCTGGAACCGCTGAACCGCAGCATCTACAAGTTCAACGATACCGTGGACAAGCTGGTGCTCAAGCCTGCAGCCAAGGGCTATAACGCCGTCATGCCCCAGACAGGCAAAATCATGGTGCATAATTTCTTTTCCAACCTGGACGATATTGTCGTCACCCTGAACGACTTGTTGCAATTCAAGCCGAGACAGGCCTTTTCGGATACCGGCCGCCTGCTGATCAATACTACGGTTGGCGCCTTCGGCCTGGTGGATGCCGCGAGCGTCGTTGGCTATCCGAAACATAACGAGGATTTCGGCCAGACCCTCGGCTATTGGGGTGTTGAAAACGGCCCTTATCTGATGCTACCAATCCTCGGCCCCAGCACCCTGCGCGACAGCATTGGACTGTATGTCGACAGCCGTCCCAGCAGATTGCGCCGCATCAACGATATGCGCACCCGCAACCAGGTATATCTGCTGCAGGCTGTCAATAAACGCGCAGAATTCATAAGCCAGGAAAAAGTTCTGAATCAGGCCGTGATCGATCGCTATTCCTTTATCCGCGATGCATACCTGTCACGCCGGCGCAACCTGGTCTATGACGGCAATCCGCCGCGCATAAAATATGATGACGAGGATTATGAAGACGATGACAGCGCCCCCATGGATGGCGGCGGTGCCGGTTCCGGCAACAAGGCCGAACCCGACAAGTCTTCCAGCACCAATACCGCTCCGCCGCCAACCATGGCGCAGAAAACTGCTCCGCCGGCAGCAACATCCGCCACTACAATCGCGGAGCCGAAACATGTTGTATATCGAATCTGGCTAGCACGGCACTGACACACGCACCGCACAAAACAATAAAGGCTTGCTCCGGCAAGCCTTTATTGTTTTGATTGAAACACTGCTATTAAGCGGAATGCAATGCCGCGGCACCCGGACCGCGTTGCGCAGGTCGTTCTTGAACAGCACGCGATCCACCATGATGCCGGACAGAGCCGCCAAGCGGGTGAGTACAAAAGGAACATACATTGCGTGCCGCAAACTCCATCAGGTTGAATGCCGTCTCAATCTACCATTTTGCCGCCCGCCACCAGCGCGCCGGGAACCATCGGCACAACTCAAGGTCGTACTTTTTTGAAAGATTCAAGCTGCGAATTGGATGCTGTATTTAAAAATAAATTTTACGCACGCTTGGCAGCGTTTTTTCAGCGCAACTACCGGTTTAAATTAGAATAAATTTGGCGCCATTCAATCGGCAATGACGAAACCCGGGTTGCCCGACGCAACCAACCCGAATAACTAGGGAGAACGAGTTGCAAGATCTATTGAACCATCCCGCCATGCAAGGCGGTATCGCACCATTCTTTACGGCGCTGCTCGCAGCGGCTTTGCTCCGGCGCTGGAACCTGAGCGGGCTGGCCCTGATTGCCGGATTCCTGGTAACCGCCTTCATGATTGGCGTTCTCGGCATCGAACCACTCACCGCAACGCGCAAAGTTATCCTGCTGGGTGTCTTCGCCGCGCTGCTGGGCGTTGTCCTATCAAAATCCTCATGGCGCTTCATGCGCAGCACACTGGCGTTCGGCGGCGGCCTGGCATCGATCTGGGTAATATGGCGCATCCTGGTACAGCACAACGAATTCCTGACCGCCCTGCCCTGGGCAGTAGGTACCGCATCCTATGTCGGCTGGCTGATCTTCTGGTCGGACAGGCTGCATGACAAGCCGATACGCGCAGGCAGCGCCGGACTGGCACTGGGACTGGGTACCGGCGTGGTCGCATTGTTCGGTTCATCCGTCACGCTGGGCATGCTCGGCATGTCACTGGGCGCCGCATCCGGCGCCTTCCTGCTGCTGCAACTGCTGGGCATGCGTCCCTTGGCATGTGGGCGCAGTTTCACCCTGTCGCTATCACTACTTGCGGCGCTGGTCGGTTGCCTCGGTACGCTGACTGCCAACCTGCCCTGGTATGCCCTGATGATCCTGGGCGCCATTCCTTCCGCAGCGCAAATTCCGGTTCCCCAAAAATCCTCCATCTGGTTACAATCACTGCAGCTTTCCGCCGCTGCCCTGCTATGTGCGGCAGGCGCGGTTTACCTGACCTGGCGTGTGACTGGCGCGCCACCAATCTGACACCAAGGAGAACAGATATGAAACCATCCATTTTATTTGCCGCCCTGCTGTTGACTGCACCGCTGTCGGCGCTGGCCGCCAGCGCAACCTACAAGATCGACCCGGCACATACTTATCCGCACTTCAGTATCAGTCACCTCGGCTTTTCCACCATGCATGGGCGCTTCGACAAGACCAGCGGCACAGTGACGCTGGATCGCGCCGCAAAGACCGGCAGCATGGATATCACCATCGACACCAACTCGATCAGCACCGGCTTCGCCAAACGGGACAAGGATCTGATGTCACCGGACTTTTTCAACGTGGCCGAATTCCCCACCATGACCTACCAGGCCAGCAGCATCACGTTCAAGGGTGATACCCCGACCAGCGTGAACGGCAGCCTCACCCTGCTCGGCGTGACCAGGCCGGTGAAACTGGCCATCGATTCCTTCCATTGCGGCATCTTTCCGATGAACAAGAAGGAAAAATGCGGCGCAGGAGCCAGCGCAGACATCAAACGTTCGGACTTCGGCATGAAAACCTTCCTGCCGGGCATCGGCGACGATGTAAAGCTGGTGTTCGAGATCGAGGCATACAAGGAATAAGCGGTCTCGAGCGCAGCAAGACAAGGGCAGACCGAGGTCTGCCCTTATAGTTTGGAACGACGACACAGGTTCCGGCCGCTCAATGGAACCGGCCTCAGATAAAAATTACAGGCAATTAAACCGTGCACCCAACCCGTATCAATCGGGATATTCCGCAAATCTCGGCAGCGAATCCCCATCACATGACCAATCGGCGCGCGAGCCCCAGAATATTCGCGCCTGTGGCTTGATCGGCACGCTGTCGTCCAGAGAGCCTGCAGGGACGATCACGAATTCGGCTTCGGGAATGTAGCGCGGGAGAGGACTGCCGCACTGTTCGCAAAACTGGCGCGCGAACCGCTTTGCATCCGGCACCTTGAACTGCTTTACCAGGGATTCCCCACTCGTAAAGGCAAGTTTCGCATGCATCATCATCAGATTGGTTGCATGGCCAGTGCCGGTTGATTTTCTGCAGCGCGCACAATGGCAATGATAGAACTTCTGCGGCTCTCCGCTTACTTCATACTGAACCGCACGACAGAGACAACTGCCTTTCAGAGTAACTGGTTCCATATTGATTCCTTATGCATGTAGCCGGGAAGTCTGATTGTAGCAGCCATGCCGAACCGGGTTTGGAATATGGCAGCTGCTCGGCCGTTGCTGACCTTGAAATGGAACAACGATATGGCCGTTTTGCTTAGCTAAGCTTACTTAAGTTCGAGTCCGGGTCGGCGAGCCATTATGGACTCGAACAAATGAATTAATGTGGCCGGCTCTTGCTTTTTTCCTACACCCCAAGTGGCCGACTTATGAGAGGGACACAAACGGCCCTGACCTTCCAGACCTGATATCCTCCGCACCATGACAAACGAAGCAGAAGACGCCGGCACCCTTGGCTACTGGGCACTGGTGGCCATCGGCATCGGCGGCATGGTCGGCGGCGGAATATTCGCGGTGCTCGGCCTTGCCGTACAACTCGCCCATGGCGGCACCCCGCTCGCCTTTCTCATCGCCGGCATCGTGGCCCTGCTTACGACAGCCGCCTATGCCCGTCTCTCGGTGGCTTTCCCCAGCCAGGGAGGGACGGTGGAATTCCTCAACCAGGCCTACGGCGTGGGCCTGTTTTCCGGCTCGCTCAATATCCTGTTGTGGCTGAGCTATATCGTGATGCTTTCGCTGTATGCCTATGCCTTCGGCAGCTACGGCGCCGAGTTCTTTCCGGACGGCGGCCACCAGGTCTGGAAACACGTGCTGATCAGCGCGGTCATCGTGCTGATGACCGCACTGAACATCATGGGCAGCCAGGCGGTCGGCAGGGCCGAGACCTGGATCGTCGGCATCAAGGTCGCCATCCTGACCCTGTTCATCGTCGCCGGCGCCTCCGGCATCGACTATGCCCGGCTCGCCGTCGACACCTGGAGTCCGCCGGTGCAACTGGCCGCCGGCGGCATGCTGATCTTCCTTGCCTATGAAGGTTTCGAACTCATCGCCAACGCGGCAGGCGATGCGCGGCGTCCGCGCAAGACCCTGCCCAAGGCCTATTACTCGGCCGTGCTGTTCGTGATCCTGCTCTACGTGCTCATCGCCGCCGTGGCCGTCGGCAACCTGTCGCTGAACAAGATCGCCAATGCCCGCGACTACGCACTCGCCGAGGCGGCCCGCCCCTTCCTCGGCCATGCCGGCTTCATCCTCATCGGTATCGCCGCACTGCTGTCCACGGCCTCGGCCATCAACGCCACGCTCTACGGCGCGGCGCGGTTCAGTTACGTCATCGCGAAGGAAGGGGAATTGCCGGAGGCTTTGGAACACAAGATCTGGCGACGCCCCATCGAGGGGCTGTTGCTTTCATCGGCAACGACGCTTTTTATCGCCAACCTGTTCGACCTGAGCAGCATCTCGATGATGGGCAGCGCCGGCTTCCTGCTCATCTTCGCTGCCGTCAACGGGGCCGCCCTGCGTTTGCACGCGAAAATCGGCGGATCGAGAATCGTGGCGATGCTCGGACTCGGGGCCTGCCTTGCTGCGCTGGGGGCCCTGCTGTGGCAGGTTGCTCTGACCCAGCCCAAACACTTGTGGACGCTGGCGGTGCTCGTCGGTTTTGCCGTGTTCGTCGAGGCCGCCTACCGGGATGCCACCGGGAAATTGCGCCTGCCCTTCAACCTCGGGCGGAACCGCCCGGACTGAAATAAAATAGGGATGTAGTGAGCTAACCCGCATTTCACGGACACTTTTAATAGTAGACAATACTACAGGAGGTGTCAGATGCTGAAAGAATTTGGACCTTCTCTCTATGTAGTTGAGGGGCCGACCGTTTCGTTTTTCGGTTTCCCGTATCCCACTCGCATGGCGGTGGTGCGACTCTCGGATGGCGACCTGTGGGTCTGGTCGCCGGTTGCCCTGACTGATGAGTTAGCCAACTCGGTTAAGGCTATTGGCCCAATAAGGTACATCGTATCGCCGAACAAATTACATCATCTGTTCCTGGGCGAATGGGCTGCGCGATGGCCCGATGCGCGGCTATATGCGCCGCCCGGCCTTGCCCGGAAGAAGCCGGAGATTCACTTTGATGCCGATCTTGGAGACGAGCCCGATCCCGCCTGGGCGGCAGACATCGATCAAGTGATCTTTCGTGGCTCATTGGCCATGGAGGAGGTCGTGTTTTTCCATCGAGCGTCCAGGACCGCGATTATTTGCGACCTTATCCAGCGATTTGCGCCAGAAAAAATGACGGGCTGGAAAGGCAAGCTGATGCAACTGGATGGCATGGTTGGCGAGCAAGGCAGTACACCTCGGGAGTGGCGAGCCAGCTTTTTGCATCGTGGCCCCGCCCGCGCTGCCCGGCGGAAGGTGCTTGGCTGGAATTCCGACCGACTGCTGATTGCGCACGGCGAATGCGCACAAAACGGAGCAACGGAGATTATCAGAAAGGCACTGGACTGGATCTAGCGAGTAAAAAGGTGACAGATTTCTTTCCTCACCCGCCATTCATGGAATAATTAAATCCATCCATTTTTTGATTGTGCTGAGCACAGGAGTATTTGCCGATGACCCTTACGACTGCAGTCCTGCTGGTAATGCTGCTCTTTGTGGTGCAGCTTTTTCTCCAGGAAACGTCTCGCTACCATTTCAATCTGTGGGAAATAATGGGCAATCGCGACACCAGCCCGCAGGAGTCCGTGATCGCTGCGCGACTGAACCGGGCCAAGAACAATATGCTGGAAGCCCTGCCCCTTTTTCTTGGCTTGGCGATGCTGGCGTTGGTCAAGGGCGGTGACACGAATGAAGCCGCCAATGGCGCAACCGTCTTCCTTATCGCACGCGTTGCCTATGTTCCGATTTATGCGGCAGGGATTCCCGTACTGCGCTCACTTGTGTGGCTGGCGGGAATGGGGGGGCTGCTCATGATGGCTCTGCCCCTGATGGCCTGACCAATAAACATGAAGCCTGTCGATCTAATCGAACATCCCGAAGGCGGCAGATTCCGCGAGGTATTCCGGTCCGATGCGGTGGTCACTACGAACGGTGGCCAGACCCGAACCGCCCTCACCCACATCTACTTTTCGCTCAATCAGGGAGAGGTCAGCCGCTTTCACCGGGTCGAATCGGATGAGGTATGGAATTTGTATCAGGGGGCTGGCGTCCGCATCTATACCTGGGAGGGGCCGGGTACGCAGGTTATTTGTACCGAGTTATCCTCCTCGGCCAATGTATTTTGTCATGTGGTTGCCGCCGGCACATGGCAGGCGGCAGAGCCCGTCGGAGAAACGATCCTGGTTGGGTGTTCCGTAGGGCC
>Ga0315556_1001379_pt1 | contig 14637 bp, 16 predicted proteins | sample SalMarSW160310MG_FD_202112 | JGI IMG/M metagenome (GOLD analysis project Ga0315556, IMG submission 202112) | Salt marsh sediment microbial communities from the Plum Island Ecosystem LTER, Massachusetts, United States - Salt Marsh Sediment SW1603-10 ...
CTGCTGGAGCGTATCGATCGGCTCGATGCGCGCCTGAGAACGAGCAGTTTCTATCGAGCGGGATGAGCATGCATGTATTTCTGAAGACGGAAGGGGACTGATCAATGACAGACATCACAGAGATGGTCGAGCAGCACATCCTGGCCTATGAATCGCGCCAGAAGCACATGGAGGAGCTCTTGGCCCGCGCGCGGGCGCAAGTCGGTGACGGGCCCGAGCACGCCGAAGCGCGGGCGGACCTGGACCGGATCACCCGGGAGCACAGCCGGCTCCGCGACGAGCTCGTTGCCATGAAGGGCCGGGACCCATCCGATTGGAGAGCGGAAGAGATCGAGCAGGCGGGCCCGATGGGGATCTGGGATGCGCTCGCAGAGCAGCTCGAGACGCTCACTGAAAAGCTCACGAAGCATTGAGTCGGGGCACTGGCTCCGGATGCTTCCAATACCAGGATGAGGCGATGGCTATCTACGGTCTGTACGTGCGTGACATCGTCGAGCCTGATTTGGTCTGGTTCAGCTCGGAGCGCCGACTGCAACCCGGCGACTACAGGCTCGGCCCGACCCCCGGCGGTCGAGCCGATGTCCATGTCGCCGAAAGCATCGCCACACTGGTGCTGCGGGTTGGACCATTGGTGCAAGAGCTGGAGCAGGCGGACGCGCGCTCCCTCGACGTCCCGCGGCTGGCTCAGCAACGGATCGCCGCCGACCTGTTGGACGGGCTGATTGCGCGCCTGAACGAGACCAGTGACATTTGGGTATCTGAGCCGGCCTGGCTCGACGATCTGCGCCCGGCCTAGCCGAGATCCCCCACCGCCCGGAAGATTCTGCGACTCAACTAAGGAGCCGACTCATGGGCTCAACGAGATTCTTGGCTGTCATCTCCATCGTGCTCGGAGTGGCCGCGATTGCCCTCCCATACTTTTTCGGAACTTTGGCTGTGATGGTCCTTGGCGGTGTGATGCTGGCGAGCGGCATCGTCTCCCTGCTTTTCGTGAGCGACCTCCGCCGGCAAGGCGTACCGCTCAGTGTCTTCGGACCCTGGGCGCAGGTTGTCGCGGGGCTCGTGATCCTGGTCTGGCCGGAGCTGGCCTTGTGGCTGGTCGCCGTGCTCTTGGGCGGGGGCCTCATTCTGAGCGGCATCACCGGACTGACGGCTCTGCGTGACGCAGGGGTGGTCAATCCACCCGTACTTCGAAAGGTCGCATTATGGGTGAGCATCGTGCTCGGGGTGCTGCTTGTTGTGACGGGGGCCTTCGGCTCTTCGATTCTGCTTGGCATGGTGCTCGGCGTCGCCCTGATCAACGCCGGCCTTCAGCAATGGCGTGAGGCAAACCTGCTGCTCTGAATTGGACGCGACACCGGGCACGACGCAGAGCTTCAAAGAACGGCAATGCAAAAGCTCTGACTCTATAGCACGGAAGACGACGAGGTGCCCCGAACCAATCGCTACACGCCCCTTGCCGAGCTGTCTGCCGTCGTCCTCGACACAGAGACGACCGGCCTCGACGTCTCCCATGACCGGATCGTCCAAATCGGCGCCGTGCGCGTGGAGCAGGGGCGGGTCCAGCCGAGCGAGACCTTCTCGACTGTTGCGCGAAACGCGGCGTGTCGCAGCCCGCTGGCGCCCACCGCATTTCCTCGACACCAAATTGCTCTACGCCGCGTTGATGGGTGACGCCAGCGAGCACACCCTCGACGATCTGGTGGCCACGCTGGGCATTGTCGTCGGACACCGCCATACGGCCCTGGATGATGCGCGCGCGACGGCCGAGGTCTTCACGCGCCTGATCCCGATGCTTGCAGCAAAGGGGATTCGCACCCTGGGGGAGGCGGAGGCCCATTCCAACGCCCAGATACGAATCCTCGAGCGTCAGGCCCGCGACGGCTGGTATGACGCGACAGCGGTTCGCCCCGAGGAGGCCTGGGTCGATGGCCGCGACCGGGAGGCGCTGGCACCACTCGATCCGTTCCTCTACCGTCACCGACTCCGCCACCTGATGCGGGCGCCGGTGCTGTTTCTGCCGCCCCATGCGACCGTCCACGAAGCGGCCCGGCGGATGGAGAGCGAGCAACGCAGCGTCGTCCTCGTCGGCGATGCCGCGACCGGGCAGGTCTGGGGGATAGTGACCGAGCGCGACCTGTTGCTGGCCCTGGCTCGCGAGGGTGGCACCTGCGCAGAGCGCCGGATCGAGGGCGTCATGACCGAGGCCGTCGTTTCCCTCCCCCAGGACGCCTTCCTTTATCGGGGGTTGGCCCGGATGCAGCGCGCCGGAATTCGCCACCTCGTCGTCACCGACCCGGCGAACCGGGCCGTCGGCACCGTGTCGGCCAAGATCTTCCTGCGCGAGCGGGCGAACCAGGCCATTCTACTCGGCGACGAGGTCTCCGAGGCCACCCGTCCTGCCGACCTGGCCCATGCCCGCGCACGGTTGCCGGTGGTGGCACGCGAGCTTCTCGCCAACGGCGTCGATGCCGTCGAGATCGCCCAGGTGCTGAGCTACGAGCTGCGCGAGCTGGTGGGTCGATCGGCCGTCCTCGCGGAATGGAAAATGGAAGAGGCGGGGGCCGGCCGGCCGCCGGTGCCCTACGCGATTCTCGTGCTCGGCTCGGGGGGGCGCGGAGAGAGTTTGTTGGTGGCGGAGCAGGACCATGCCCTGGTCTACGAGAGCGACGATTCGACGGGGGCCATCGATGCGTGGTTCTCCCGCTTCAGCGAGCACCTTGCCCGAATCGTCGATGCGAGCGGTATCAGCTACAGCCCGGGGGGAGTGATGGCCACCAATCCCGCCTGGCGTGGCAGTCTAAAACGGTGGCGCGGTCGCCTGCGCGATTGGAGAGGGCATCCGGATCGGGCGCTCGACGAGCAGGCGGATCTGATCTTCGACGGGCATCTCGCCTATGGCGACGCCGACCTGGACGCGGAGTTTCGTGTTGCCCTGGGGGAGGACGCCGACGGCAACCGCGCGCTCGCCAGGGTGTTTGCGAAGCCGGCGCTTGCCCCGGCGATTCCGCCGGACGCCGAGGATCGCCTGGACCTGAAACGTTACGGACTGTTGCCGGTGAGCTGCGCCGCGCGCGCCTTGGCACTCCATCTCGGGATTGCGGAGACCTCGACACCGGAGCGTCTCGCTGTCGCATGCTCGGCCGGTGCCATCACCGCCGCTGCGCGCGACCGCCTCGACGGGGTGCAGTCTCGCCTGAAAGGCTGGCTCCTGCGTCGACAATGCGACGACTTGGAGTCTGGTCGAGCCCCTGCAAACGTGATCGATGTCGCGAGCATGCCGGAGATCGAGCGCCAATCCCTCCGGGTCTGTCTCGACCAGATCCGCGCGCTTCCGGCGATCCTGGGTGCTGGACTCGGAGCACCGACTCGCTCGACCCCCGGTTCTCGAGGGGGCGCAGCGCCGGCCCCGACGTTGTCGTAGGCCTTCTTGATCAACTCGTCATCGTCGTTGCGCAGACGATCGATTAAACCCTGAATTTCTTACAACGGAGTCTCCATGCGTCCAATCCTGCGGATGCTGCTGATTGCATTGTTCAGCAGCTCCACCACGCTTGGGTCACAACAACTGGATCGGTATCGTGGCGATGGCGATCCCGCGCCCGACAATCCCACCAGTACCAGCAGCACAATTGATTTCGCGCGGGACGTGAAACCGATTCTGGACAAGCGCTGCGTCGTCTGCCACGCGTGCTACGATGCCCCCTGCCAGCTGAAGTTGACCGCCTACCAGGGCATCACCCGTGGCGCCAGCAAAGACGAGGTATACGACGGCGGCCGCCTGCTGGCAGCCAATCTGACACACCTGTTCGAAGACGCACACACCGATGCGCAGTGGCGCCAGAAGGGGTTTTTCCCGGTGTTGAATGAAGATGGCGACACCCCGGGCGCCAATATCGACAGCAGCGTCATGGCCCAGATGCTGTTGCTGAAGGCAGATCATCCGTTGCCGCACGCCGCCATCCTGCCGGCAAGCTTCGATCTCAGCATCGACCGCAACCAGCGGTGCACCACCTCGGAGGGCTTTCAAGCCTTCCGCGAGCGCTTTCCGCTCTGGGGCATGCCCTATGGGTTACCGGCGCTGTCGACAACCGAACGTCTGACCCTGCTGCGCTGGATCGGGGAAGGCGCGCCCGACAGCGGCCCAGCGCCCATTCCCGACCGCTTGGAGGGCGACATCCGATCCTGGGAGGCATTCTTCAACCAGGATTCGCTGAAGGCGCAGCTCATGAGCCGCTACATGTACGAGCATCTGTTCCTGGCTCATCTCTATTTTGAAGCCGGTAGCCACCCGATCTTTTTCCAGTTGGTCCGTTCCGCCACGCCACCCGGCCAACCGCTGCAACGCATCTCCACCCGCCGTCCGTTCGATGATCCCGGTGTCAAGCGTGTGTATTACCGGCTGATTCCGGAACCGGAGACCATCGTCGCCAAGACTCACATGCCCTACAAGCTTGATCCACAGCGCATGGAGCGCTGGCGCGGCCTGTTTCTGACCCCGGAGTATCCGGTGACGAAACTACCCTCCTATGATCCCGAGGACGCGTCCAATCCCTTCATCACCTTCGAGCAATTGCCGGCAATTGCCCGCTACCGGTTCATGCTGGAGGAGGCCCGATTCACGATCATGGGCTTCATCAAGGGGCCGGTTTGCCGCGGCCAGGTCGCCCTCGATGTGATCAACGACTATTTCTGGGTGGCCTTTCTGGATCCGGAAAAGACCCTGACCACGAGGTCCGCCCGCTTCTTCGCACAGGCATTGAGCAAGATCTCACTGCCCGCGGAGGCCGAAAGCAATACCGATCCGCTGCGCTGGCTGAAGTATGCCGCTGAGGAAAAGGACTATCTGAAGGCCAAGTCGGGGTTCATGCGGGATCAGCTCGGCCAGCGCATGCCTTTGGACCTGAATCTGGCGTGGGATGGCGACGGCAGCAACGACAACGCCGCACTCATGATCTTCCGCCATTTCGACAGCGCCACCGTGATCAAGGGCCTGCAGGGGAAGCGGCCGCAGACTGCCTGGCTGATCGGCTATCCGCTGCTGGAGCGGATTCATTATCTCCTGGTGGCAGGCTTTGACGTGTACGGCAACGTGGGGCATCAGCTCAACAGCCGGATCTACATGGACTTCCTGCGCATGGAGGGGGAATTCAACTTCCTGTCGCTGCTGCCGCGCACGGACAGGGACACGGTGCGCGAACAGTGGTACCGCGGCTCGGTGGATCCGGTGAAGGAATATGTCTACACCCGTGGCAACGAGTTCGACGGAGAAAGCGCGGTCCACTACCAGACCGAGGACCACCTCACCGAGCTCTACGCCAAGCTCGAGACCCGTTTGCAGCCGGTTCTGAATACCGAGCACGCCCTCGATCATGGCTTCGACGATGCCGCCACACTCGAAGCATTCGGAACGATCGACCGGGTGCAAGGCGAGGCCGCATCGATCCTACCCCAGACGACCTTCATCGCCGTGGAGGATTCGGACAGCAGCGCCACCCACTATTACACGCTGCTGCACAACAATGCCTACACCAACATCTCCCAGTTCTTCGGGGAAGCCGACCGACGCCTGCCCGAGGAAGACACCCTGACGCTGGCCTCGGGTTTTGTAGGCGCCTATCCCAGCGTCCTGATGCAGGTGGAACGGTCCCTCCTGCAGGAGCTCGCCGAGCAGATTCAGGGGCTGAAATCGGAGTCGGACTACCGCTCACTGCTGGACCGGTTTGGCATGCGCCGTAGCAATCCGGAATTCTGGGCCTTCAGCGACGCCATGCACCAGGCATACGAAGGCTCCGATCCGGTCGAAGCGGGCTGGTTCGATTACAACCGGTTGGAAAACCGCTGAGCCCAGCCGCGACAGTCGCGTCAAGACCCAGCGTTTCATGCGCGCAACCTCGTCGCAATAGCAAAGTGGGAAATCATAACTTGATGGTATCGGGGATCGAACGGCGTACCCGGCGCGCACCAGCTTGCGGGGCGCGGGCGCTCCTCAGGCGAGACAGACCGGCTAGCGGTTACGGCCCCACTGAGTATCCCGGAACAGATCGAAGGCTCGCTCGCCGCCGAGCCGGAAGATCTCCCACACGGTCAGCGAACGGGCGGCGGCCGAGATTAGGAGGCGGGGCTCGTGCATGGCCTGCCCCGGTGGCTGGGTCGATGGCTCCCGGATACGCCTCGGAATGGCTCGGATCGCGAGCCTGTCCCCTTGCCGGTCGATTCTTCGACCCTGGCCTGTGCGGTCACTGTATCATGCCGCGAAGGGCGGGTTTGACCATAGGCAAAGCCAACGGCCAACCTGTACGGGCGTTGGACCAACCGTGTCACCAGCTGCCATTTCGCCCAAAGCAACGCTAGTCTGGTGCTCATGTCCAGCGCGAACCAACCGTACGGGTTGACCTGCTCCCAGATCAGGGGCGTCAGCGCCGCGTAGTCGCGCGGAGTCAGCCTTCCTTGCTACTGCGGCCAAACGCTCACTTCGGGCCCACCTGCCGCCATGTGCGCAAACGACTAGGTTAGTAACTCTCGGTGGTGACTTGTCACTCGCCCAAGCAACGCAGACTTTCCGCTTCCTGCGTGGAGCTGCCCGCAAAGCGTGGTACGGCAGCGTCTGCTTTGTGGAGACTTTCCTCGATCACCGCCATCTCGGCCAGGGACTAATGTCTTGCTTATCATGACCGACGATAGCGGGTTCGGCGTGCCGAGCACCTTTGGCGGCGTCGTCCCGACGCCGTCTTTGGATCGCATCGCGAAAGCCAGCCTGCGTTCGACCAATTTCCACTCCACGTCGCTCTACTCGCCCTCGCGATCCGCAGCGATGTTTTCCTGAGGGCTGTGGCCGTGGGACTGTCCAGGCCATCGGTCGGCACGTCGAGGACGAGAATCGGGGCGTCTTTCAGCAGCGCCCTGGGGACTGCAAAGCGGTGGGCGTGACCGCCCGACAGAGCGACCTCGGCCTCGTCGACCTGGGTTTCGCAGCCCTGCGTCTGGGCGAAGATGGAATCATGGAAGTCGGCTGTGGGGCAGGCCTGCTCCAGCAGAATTTCGAAGCCGTAAGGACATGTAACCGCATTGTTCTTGCAAGGAAGTTGCCCAGATAGACCTTAAATTTGGTTTTGTTCGACTAGACTTAATAGTAGGCAAAGTCTGAGTGGGAGGTCTGTTATGACAACTAAACGTGAAGTCATTGTGGAGGCAGCACTCGAACAGACGCTTGAAATGATACCTTTCGCACAGGGTGTTGAGGAAACGGCTCTCGAACAGACGCTTGAAATGACACCTTTCGCTCAAGGCGTTGAGGAAAATGAACTCGAACAACGCTTGAGTTGATACCGTGTGCACAGAGCGATTACCTCGGCGCTTGAATGCCAAATTTCCGTGAAGGGCTTTTGGCCAAGTCATCTTGTCGTAGGCGCGCCCGTTGACGGGCGCGCCCGCATAAGCGGAGAGGCGCTTTTATCGCGTCCGGTTCATTGCTTGTACTCGATCTCGTTCAAGACTTCATTTGAGTCATGGATTCAGCATTCAGCGGCCAAGGGACTGGACATTCGTGGATGGCGGCTCATTAACCTCTTTTCGTGCATAGGTGTGTGCTCGCATCCTATTCCACGGAGCTCCCCCGCGATCGTTCTCCAGATTCAGCCGTGAGCAGCCACGCGGTCATCTAGGTTCATGCCGACTTGGGCCAAAAGCCCCTTCTTGAAGTTCTGGTCGTGGCTCATGGGTCGACTTTAACCGATCAGCCGGTGCCGACGATTGGGGCCACACCCTTACGCTCGAATCTGGTTACTGACCCATGTGCTTTGCAGAAAAGATAGCCATTGTCCCTTTGCGACCCTGAACGGACGTGAGATTCAGCCGCCGAAGTCATTCTTGCAGGACATTGCCGCAAAGTCTTTTCGTACTAATGTGCCGTTATGTACCGTCGTGTCCGGATGCTCCAGATTGAGAAGGGACTGAGGTCGGCTGATTCCTGGGAGTGATCGTGTGAATCTTCGTTGCAAGATCCGTATTCACGATGTTTCTGACCTGAGACCTGAACTCCGGATCCTTTTCCAGGAATTGCTGCTCCTCCGCAAGCGGCCACACAATGTAGCGACCGGGGGTCTCGACGACAAAGTCACATAGCTGGATGTTGTTGTACAGGACACCTGCCGTGCCAACTATGTGGCCAGGCTCCATAATGCCAACGGTCTTGTTGCCAACGCGGGCTGCGATTGTTCCGGAAATCAAGGTCAGAACTTCATTCACCCGCTCACCTTGTCTGGACAACGTCTGTCCCCTATCCGCGTCTCGCCATCGCCCGAAGCCCGCGAGCCGGGCGAATTTCCGTCTGTCCAATGACCCGAACGCGAGCCGGTACAAGGTTTCTTCATCCGGCGTCAGCACCACCGGACGTCGTTCTATCAAAATGCGCACAATCCAGTAGCCATGAATTGCGCAATACAGAACCGTCCAGGCGATGGGGTGCCACTGGGGCGGTGACTGCAAAAAATAGAATCCGATGGCAAAGACGCTGCCGACCAGGAACAGCAATCTGAGCAGCAGCACATCCCGCACTATGAACGCCACCAAGATCAGCACATTCGCGATATCGATGAGATAGTCTGGGTTGAATATATGCATGCCTGCCCGACTCTTATCGCTTCAGGTGTAAACTGCGAAATCGCCGGCACGTGACATTGGGGGTTTTCGCCCAAACCGGCAATTTCCTGCACTAAGGGAGGCGACGGGTCAACGCGTCGCACCCATCACAATAAATCAGATGGTTACCGGCTGGTTCGCAGCGCATACTGCGTCTGCACACCCGTCTCGTGAGCCGATGTGAGGCCGACGCAAGCCGCATCTGCGGCGCTCATTATGGCGTATCAACGCGGTCACCGACAGCCGTACCGTCGGCCAAGGCAACGACAACCATCGGATAACTTGGGAGTTTCTTGTAACCCTTCTTCCCAAGAAGGGCCAAGACGCTTAATGCCTACTGCAGATTTCTGACGGTTTGGGCGATAAACCCCGTTTTTGCTTTTGCCCCCGACAGGCCCGAATCGCAGATCTCGGCGAAATTGCGGGCCCGTCGAGGGGCGGCAGGGAGCGATATGGGCGATCGCAGTTAGAAATGCTTCTTGATCTTCTCCCACAGGGACGCCGTCTTGTCACCCTCGCAGTCCGCCACAACGGCCGCGACCGGATCGCCGGCGGAGTCGTAGCCGACTTCGATCTCCCCCGCGTCGACTTCCTTCTTGGACGATGCCGCAACGACACCGCTCGCCCAGAAGGCGATGCGGTTCTGCTGAGCAGCGTCCATCGCGAGGAACTCGTTGCAGGTGACGTCCTTCAGCTTGGCCGCGCTCGCCGCCCCAGCCGTCAGCAGGATGCCGAGCCCGGCACCGAGAGCTAGTGCAATCGTCGTTTTCTTCATCGCTCGTGGTCTCCTCTAAATGCGACCCGCCACCGGGTCATTCAGGGTTTTAGAAAAATGGAGATGGGCGTGCTCTGCCCGCCAATCTTCGGATCTGCCCTTGGCCTCACTCGGGTCTTACGAAGATTGGCGGGACATTCCTCCCGTGCGCAAGCACATCGGATGTTTCGATGCCTCATCATCAGAAGGCGCGGTCGCTCCGGATCACTGGCCCATGGTGACCGTAATGCCGCTGATGGTCCCGAGGTTCAGGTCCAAGCCTTGGGTGCGCGAGTGCAGTGTCATGATGACGCCGTTCTCGTTCTTCAGCCGCAAGCCGCCCATGCCGCCGCCCAGGGCAACGCTCGCGTCGAGCTTGGTGTAGGTGCCCGGGAATTGGGAGACCTGGGTCATGTCGTAGACCTCGCCGGCCGCACTCATCTTTGAGACCCCCACGTTCATACCCGCGCTCAGGCCCTTGAGCTTGAACGGGTATTCCTTGCCCTCGAAGGTCAGGGCGCCGCTACCCATGCTGCCACCCACGATCAGTCCGATTTGCTCCTCTTCGATCGAAACCTTGCCGACGGGCTGTTTGGCGTCGCCCGCGATCGCAAGACCACTCGCCAGGAGCGTGGCGGTCAAGAGAAATCGAAGGGCGTATTTGCGAGGACTGTGATTCATCTTTCATCTTCTCCAGTAGAGGATTGGCTATGGGGAATGGGTGTCAGGCTTTCCCGACTGTCCCTTCCCACAAGGATGTGCCGCCGTCTTCGGCATTCGGAAATCGAATTATCGAACGCCGCACTGACTTTGGCCAGGATGGCCAACATCAGCATCTCCCCAGGGACCTGACGGCCAGGCAAGCGAAGGCGGCAGATGCGCTTACCGTGCTAGCCATTGCCAGGATGGGACCTGCCGCATCTTTGATCACTTTCCACGATCACTGCTCCCCGTGGTGAGGGCCGGCGGCGTCGCATCGAAGCTCCCACCGAGGGCAAGATACAGGTTGACGCGGTTCATGCGCTGCAAGTGGCGTGTCTTGATGACCTCCGCCTGGACTTCGATCTCATCCGCCTGGAGGCTCGCTACCCACAAGAGGTCTCGCAGGCCGGCCTGATATTGGACCGTCGCAAGGCGCACGGCCTCCTTGCTGCTCGCGAGGGCCGATTGCTCGAAGGGCAGGCGCCGGGCGATGAGGCGCTCGTTGGCCAGGGCGTTCTCGACCTCTTGGAATGCACCGAGCACCGCGGCGCCATAGGCGGCAACCGCCTGTGCCTGCTCAGCTGTGGCGATTTCGACCTTGGCCCGGAGCGCACCGCCTTCGTAGATCGGGATCGACATGCCGATCGCCGCAGTGGTCAGCCAGGGGTTGAGCCGCAGAACCGAGAGGATCTGATCGCCGAGGCGTCCCCCGACGAGCGAGAGCGAGAGGTCGGGGAAAAGGGCAAGCCTCGCCGCCTCTTCCTGGCGAAACGCGGCAAGGACCTGCTGTTCGGCGGCGACCAGGTCCGGACGGCGCTGGAGCAGTGATGCGGGTACCCCGGCAGCCGCGGGCGGAGGCAAGCGAGGTGGCACGAGCGCTGCCTCGATCTCCGCGGAGGGGTAGCGCCCGAGCAGGATCTCCAGCGCCCGGCGGGCCTCGCCGTAGGCGGCGCTGGCCGTTTGCTCTTCTGCCCGCGCCATGTCCAGCTTGGCGCTGGTGTGGGCGACGTCCAGATCCGTGTCCTTGCCGGCTTCCTTCCGGACCTTCACCAAGGCGAGCAGCTTACCGTAGATCTTGACGGACTCTTGCGCCAGCGCGAGCAGCTGGCGTGTCTCCGAGGCGAGGTACCATGTCTTTGCCACCGTGGCCGCGAGGGACTGGCGCGCGTAACTGTAGTCCAGTGCGACGGCGCTCGCCGTGGCCGCGGTGGCGGCGCGTTGGGCACGCAGCCGGCCCCAGACGTCCATCTCCCAGGCAACGCCTGCATAGAGGATGTCGCTGCCGGCGGTTCCAGCCTGGTCCTGGTCATGGGTCAGCCTGCCACCGGCCTGGGCACCTACCTGTGGCAACAGTCTGGCGCCCACCACGCGAATCGCCTGCTGGGCGATGCGCACCCTCTCGGCCGCCTGAGCCAGATCACGGTTGTTCGCGAGTGCTTCGGCCACCAAGGAATCGAGGGTGGGGTCATTGAAGCTCTCGAGCCAGCCGTTCGCCACCGCCTCCGAGGATGCCCGTGCCTGCCATAGGGTCGGCACGGTGGTTTTCTTCGGCAGGGCATCCTGTAGGATTTGCTCGTGGCTCGGCGGCGTGGACAATGCGCAGCCGGCCAGGGCGCTGGCCGCGCTCAGGAGGGCAATGCGCGAAACACGCATCAACCCGAGAATGGGTAGAGCCAGTTGAACCATGAGTAGGCTCGGATGCCGATCTTGCGCAGCCAGACAAAGGTACTCTCGGGATTGGTGTAGATGGCCGCGCGCCCCTGGGTTCCGATCGGGAATTTGTTCTGATCCGGGTCATCGAGCCGGATGACGACGGCGAACTGCCCCTGGGGCACATCCGTCGGGACATAGCCGAAGGTCGGCAGGGTCCCGCTCGGGAGCATCTGCCCGGAGCCGCTACCCTGCCAGATGGCCTCGACTCTGCCGCGCCAGATCTGTCCCGGGTAGAGATCGAGCGCCGCTTCCACGGGCTGTCCGGGCTTTACATACTTGAGGTTCTCCTGAAAAAAGTCGGCACGCAGGTAGCGGTCCGCATCGCAGATGAAGGAGGCGATGGCGCCGAAGCGGATGTCACCCGCCACCATGCCCGGGCGCACCTGCAGGTTCATGATGTAGCCGTCCTCCGGCGCCACCATCAGGGTGTTGTCGAGGAAGAAGCGGGCGAGATCGAGCTCGGCCTGGGTCTCGGCCACGCTGGTGTTTACACCGTGGATCGTGGATGTGTACTTCAGCTGGGCGCGCTTCTCGTCGGCCCGAGCCTCCTGGATGCCGGCCTTGGCGGCGGCGACCTGGGCCGCCCACTTCTGGGCGTCTTCCTGTGGGCCTGCCCCGCGCTTGGCCAGATTGGCGGAGAGTTTCTGCTGGTACTTGTCGTAGACGAGCTCGTCCTCGAGCTTGGCGATCTTCTGCGCGGCGACCGCCACATCGGCCTCGTCGATCAGCACGTCCTGCTTCGCCTTCGCGAGCTGGGCCTCGAGCTGTCGGACCTTGTACTCGTAAGGACGGCGGTCGAACTGGAACAGTGGAGTCCCTTTCTTGACGTGGACGTTCTGCCCGACGAGCACGTCGGTCACCAGCGTCGGCTCCGACAGGCGCGGGGTGAGCTGAATGGTGTGCTGGACCATCGTCGCGTTGGTCGAGTAGGGCGTGACGAAGCGCAGCCCGATCATGAAGATGATCAGCAGATGCAAGCCGAAGAAGATCGAGACGACACCCCAAGCGATGGTGAACTTCAGCCACTTGAAATAGAAGAAGACGAGCCAGACGAGGACGGCGTAGCCAAAACAGATGACGAGTCCGGCAATCATCTCGGTTGCACTTCAGCCGGATTGGAGCCCGGACTCGTTTCCCCCGCTTCCTTCGGTGACTCACCCGCCTCGGCGGATGTCTTCGGCGGGTCACCACGGAGACGGGCGGTCTCCTCCTCGATCCACTGTTTCTCTTCGCGCGGATACCGGCGGATGTCGATGATGTTCGTCGGCTTGTATGCCCAGATGAAGGCCTGGACCCAGGGATAGATGGTCGGCAGGAGGCCTGCCCAGCCGAGGAGGTTTACCGCCTCGGCCTCTGGGTGCTTGCGCGCGATCGCAATGCGGCCTGGGAGCCCGGCAAGCCAGACCCAAAAGGCAACGAAGGAGACCACGACCAGGAACAGGGTAAGGAATGTCAGGTAGTCCCAGATATCGAGCTCAAAGCCAAGCATGGTCGACACCTCCAAAGTGCTTGCTGGTCATCCGGTGTTTCTCGCGGTCTTGTCATTGGGGAGACGAGCTGCCTTGGCGCGGGCCGCTCAGGCCGACTGTATCCAATCGAGAGCCTCTGCCCGGTGGGCCTCTGGGAAGTTCCTTACCTCAGCGGCGACGAAGTGGCTCGCAAGCTGGGGCAGATGCGACAAGACCGCGTTGTCGCTCACCACGGCTACGCGCCGAATCAGGCGATGGTGGTTCCGCACGAAGCGCAGGTGTGCCGTCAGGCCGGCAAATCCGTCCCAGCCTGGGAAGACTGGGACCTCGATCAAGAGGCCGCGTAGCGTGCCGGCGCGCTCGATAAAGGGGTCGACCTCGGTGCGCAGGGCCTCGAAATCACTCGCGGCCAAGGGGCCCTGAGGAGTCACGACAAGGATGCCTGCTGCCTTGTCAAGGCGGTGTTGCATCATGAAATTCACCTATCGAGTGGGTTGTCGGCAAGCGGACGTGCAATGGTATCGAATATTTGTGGCACTGGCCTGGTAGAGGCCCGCGTGATGATTTTCAACATTTCGATGATCGTAGCGATGAGATGGTCTCCTCCCTCTTCCTGTATCGGCGTCAAATGCGCCAGGATGGAATTCTCAACTGACCATCGAAGAGAAAGAAGGGGAGACCATGCAAGAGATTACGACGGTTGTCCTGGATCTGGCAAAGAACGTGTTCCACCTGATCGGCTGCAACGAGCACGGCAAGGAGGTCATGCGCAAGATGCTCAAGCGCGCACAGGTGAGGGCGTATTTTGCCAACCTGCCGCCGTGCCTGATCGGTATGGAGCCTGTGCCAGCGCCCATTACTTGGTTGAGTAGTGCGAGGGAACCTCACTCGGCAACCTTGCCCGCTGGCGACTGCCACCTGGACAGGCTGCGGACGTAACCGAAGCCGAGCCTCTGCTTGCAGGTGTAGTCGCCGAAGCGGTTGCCGCCGACAAGGCCTACGACAGCGATGCCTTGATCGAGACCATTACCGCCACTGGCGCAAAGGCGGTCATCCCCCCGCGTGCAAACCGCACCGAGCCACGCACCTTCGACCGGCACATCTATAAGGGACGCAACCTTGTTGAGCGCTTTTTCTGTCGTATCAAACACTTTCGCAGAATCGCAACGCGCTACGATCAGCTCGATAGGCGTTTCGACGTGTTCATCGCCATCGCCGCCACGTGGATCTGGCTTGCTTAATGTCAACACTACCTAGCAGCCTGTCGGACTTTCGCGCTGCTGGGCGGCGAGCCGCCCGGTAGAATAGGCGCATCGCACGTGGGGACCTAAGCCGATGAGCCACTTCCGTCCGATCAAC
>Ga0315556_1001380_pt1 | contig 14619 bp, 11 predicted proteins | sample SalMarSW160310MG_FD_202112 | JGI IMG/M metagenome (GOLD analysis project Ga0315556, IMG submission 202112) | Salt marsh sediment microbial communities from the Plum Island Ecosystem LTER, Massachusetts, United States - Salt Marsh Sediment SW1603-10 ...
CCGCTTATCGAGGCCGGCGTGGCATTCGCCGCTGAGCACGGCGCCAAGCTGGTGGAGGCCTACCCAACAGATCCCGAGCTTGATCCACGCGGACCAGCCCAAGCCTACATGGGCGTGCTGCCGAGTTTTCTCCAGGCCGGCTTTAAAGAAGTCGCCCGGCCATCACCAGGCCGGGTCATTGTCCGCCGAAGTCTGGGCTAGCCCCGCTCTGTCGCCGGCGGAGGTGAATTTGTGAATTTCTTCACAATCACGTACCCTTCGCGCTTGGTCCCTGTTCTCGTTGCTTGGCCAGCCAATACTGGACGACTCTCTGGCGATCGGGCTCGGTGAGGGCGTCGGAGTCATCCAGGGCACGCTTGAGGTCATCGTAGGCACCATCGAACGCTCCCTGGTTGATACGCTGGGTGAACTCGTCGATCACCGCCTGCCGTTCCCAATCGAGGGCCATCTGTCTCCTTATCTTGGCCGATCCCGAACGCCAGCGGCCGGGGTACCACCGGTCGCGTGCAACCATTCGCTGGTCAGGACGATTCTAGGTGACGACCAGCGGTCGGTCAACCGACCACCTTTCCAACCTTTCACCCATCTAAGGCGCCATGTACAATTCGGGATCAAAGGGTGGCATTTTCCAGGCCATGATCAACAGACGCTCAAAGATTGAACCGCCACGCCTACTGGAGCGTTCATTTAAGTAACAGCCGCCTGTCCCGGCTGTGTCGGACTGGCGAAGGCCCTAGAGGTCCCATGTCCACTTCATCGCACCCATTCCTCCGACGCTTTTGATGGCTGGAGCGCTGGCTGGAGACCGAGCCCAGGGGGTCGCTCGCGAGAGCCTGGCGGCCCTGCGCCGAGGGGATCGCCCAACAGCTCGCCGTCTCGCCTTTCGCGTCCTGGAGATAGACCCGCGCAGTGAGACGGGCTGGCTGATTCTGGCGGCTCTGGCGGGCCCTTCCGCCAGGCGCGGCTACCTCACGCATGTCTTGAAGATCCATCCTGAAAGCTGGCGCGCCCTTCAAGCGCTGGACGAGCTCGAGGGCAGCCCTCTCCCGGCGACTCCCTTCCCTCCAACACAGCTAACTCAAGCGCATCCGCCGGCGCCCCCCGCGAGGCCAGAGCCGCCACGACAAGTTCCCCCAGAGACTCTACTGCCTGATGATTCCTCTGGCAGAGCGGCGCCCCGCGTCGCCGCCGCTCTGCTGCGGGGTGCCCTGCGCATCCTGGGCACGTTGGGGGGCATCGCCTACCTGACGCTGTTCGGTCTGATTATGTCTGCACACGGCCGTGAGGGCCTACCGGCCCAGATGCTCCAATCCGCTGGTGAAGCCCTGGTGCAGTTGGCTCAATACGTGGTTGCCCATCCGCTGATCTACACCTGGCATCGCACCGATCAGGCCGCGCTGCGATTGGTGGCTGATACGTTTGCCAACAGCGCCGCGCTGCTCTTGATCGCCCTGGGGATGGCCATCATCTTGGGTGTGCCCTTGGGATTGTTGGCCGCGCTGACCCAACGCCGAGGCGGCGGCTCCTTGGCTCTGGTCATTTCTGTGCTGGGCATTTCGACACCGAGCTTTTTGCTGGCGATGGCCCTTTGGGTGGCCGATATCCAAGTCCACAGGACCTTCAACATCAAGGTCTTCCCGACGTCGGGCTTCGGTTTCGACGCGCACTTGATTTTCCCGGCACTTGTCCTTGCCGCCCGACCGCTGGCCCAGGTTGCCCAGATTACCTACGTCTCGCTGACCGAAGTACTTTCCACCGACTATGTCCGAACGGCGCGCGCCAAAGGACTCTACCGTCGGTTGGTCTACTTCCGGCACGCGTTCAGAAACTTGTGGATTCCCATTCTGACGACGCTGGGCTCTTCGCTGCGTTTTTCCCTGGCCAGCTTGCCCGTGGTTGAACTGTTCTTCGATTGGCCAGGCGTGGGCTCCACCCTCCTGGAAGCTATTCAGCTTGGCAACGCGACCTTGGTAACGGACCTGATTGTCTCGTTGGGGCTGTTCTTCCTGATCATCAACCAGGCCTTGGACTGGCTCTTCCCGCTGCTCAACCCCGTGCTGCGTCAGTCGCAAGACGAGACACAGCGCCGCGACGAACGCGGTCTGCTGTCTCTGCTCCGCGACGGAGTCGGCGAGATCGCCGAAACACTTGGCGAGATCCGCAGGCTGCTGCCCGGCCAGCGTCGGCCGACACCCCAATCCCGCCTTCCCGGGGGCCCTGCCTCAGTCTCAGAACGCGACGAAGGCCCGGTGGGGCGCCGCTCACACCGCCGCCTGCGCAGCATTCTATTCAATCCTGCCTTGATCCTCGGTGGCCTGATGGTCGTCGGCTTTGCGATCATGGTCGTCAGCGGCGGTTCTTGGACCGAAGCCAGCCCATACCAACCTCACGGCGTGATGATGATCGAAGGCACCATTGGGTCACCGCCCTATGCACCTTCATCTGTTTTCCCGTGGGGCACCGATCAACTGGGCCGAGACATCCAGGCGCTCGTCCTCTCTGGCGCCCGCCAGACCTTGCTCCTGGCCACTTTTGCCACCGTCGCTCGATTGCTGCTGGGAAGCGTCTTGGGGATGCTGGCCGGTTGGGCCCAAGGCGGATGGGTCGATCAGTTTGTCACCGGAGCTATGGGGGTGTGGGCAGCCTTCCCGGTGACGCTGTTCGCCATGATCCTGATCCAGGCCATCGGCATCAAGCAGGGCATGTGGGTCTTCGTAGTCGCCTTGTCCGTGGTGGGATGGGGCGAAGTCGCTCAGTTGATGCGCAGCAAGGTCATCGAGCTCAAGCCGCGTCTGTTCATTGAGGCGGCCCGCTCTCTCGGCTCCCGCTCCACACATATTCTCAGGCGACACCTGCTGCCCAATCTGATTTCGCCGCTGCTGGTGGTGGCTGCCCTGGAGATGGGCGGGGTCCTGATGCTGCTTGCCGAACTGGGATTCCTCAACATTTTCCTGGGCGGCGGCTACCAGGCGATGATCGGCGAGGCGGGCGCCATGATCCCGGTCATCGTCCATTTCTCCGACATTCCAGAGTGGGGCGCCCTGCTTTCCAACATCCGCCAATGGTGGCGGGCCTATCCATGGATGGCCTGGTATCCCGGTCTGGCATTCTTCCTGGCCATCATGGCCTTCAATCTGCTCGGAGAGGGAATCCGCCGCCTGGTCGACCGAGGCCAGTTCGATCTTAGCCGGCTGGTCAACCGCTACACGCTGCTGGCCACCGTCGGGCTGGTGTTGGCCCTGATTTTCGGTCTGCGCAACTCGTCGCCCATGGCCGTCTATCAAGCCGAGGCCGATCAGTTCGACACGCAGAATGCGATGCAACACATTCAAACGCTGGCCTCACCCGAGTACATGGGCCGTGAAACCGGCACCGTCGGTGCGCGGCGAGCCGCCGAATACATCGCCCAGCAGATGGCTTCCATCGGGCTAAGTCCCGCCGGTGACGGCAACAGCTTCATCCAGACCCTGCCGACTCCCCGCTACCATCTGGTCGGCGTTCCACAGCTTGACCTCATCGGGCCGGACGGTCAGCCAATGAGCTCTCTTGTCTACCATCAGCAGTTCGTCGAGCTCCAGGGCGATGTCGCCGGCACGGAGACCGCCCAAGCGCCCATTGTCGGATTGATCTTGGGACCGGATCCCGGCGGAACCTCCGGAGATCCCTATGGCCTGCGCAACTATGAACTCTATGACCGCATCGCTATCGTCCGTCAGTCAGACCTAGAGCGATTTAATGTCGGCGCGGTGGCCGCGACCCTGGTCGTGAGCGACGATCCACTTGAAATCACCCGCCGCTACCCCTTGACCCAGCGCGCCCTGGTTTCTTACCGCGGTGCGATAGTGATGATGATTACACCCCAAGTGGCCGACAACCTGCTGGCCTCTGCGGGCAGCAGCCTTGCTGATCTTGACAGGCAAGCGGCCGACTTGAAGCCGGGCGCCTTCGCCGCTACGGGTCCAGGCGTCACCGTCCGCATGCAGATGAGCACCGCCAGCTTTGACCAATCGACGAGTGAGGACTACTACAACGTCGTCGGATTTATCGCCGGCACGGGCTCCAGCTTTTCACAGGCTGGCGGCGGCCTGGACAGTCAGGTGGTGATGGTGAGTGCCTACTACGACGGGGCGGGGACGTCACCAGATGGAATCCTCTATCCAAGCGCGAATGACAACGCCAGCGGAGTGGCCACGATGTTGGAACTGGCCCGGGCCGTCAAGAACTCCCCCTACGAGCCGAAGCGGACCGTCGTTTTCGTCGCTTGGGCAGGCGGCGAACGGCGCGAGGGCCTCAGCGTTGACACCGTGATGAACGCTCATCTGGGCTTCGACAAACTCAGCGTGGAGGACGTCATCGAACTCAGCGGTGTAGGGGGAGGAGAAGGAACGTCAATGGTATTGGGCCAGGACAGCAGCTACCGGCTGGTGCAGCTTTTCCAGTCGGCCGCCGATCGCCTGGGCTACCCATCCACAACCCGCGGACGCGGCCCCCACTATGGTTTGCCAGTTGTGCCTGGTTTCGGCGGTCGAAATGGATTGACGCTCGACATCAGCTGGGACGGATCGGACCGCTTAGCCTACACTCCGCAGGACACCTTCCAGCACATCGATCCCCAGAAGCTCCAGCAGGTTGGCCAAACCACGCTGCTCGGCCTGACCGTCCTGACCCGAGAGATCAACTACTAGTCGTTCATCCGACGCCCGGGCCTGGCTTGGAAGGTCATGACGATCTCATCGAAGATGGGGGGCTTCGAATATTCAGCCTTCATAGGTCCCGCGATGGCGACCAGTACGGCCTCACCTGTGAGCTGCACGGGCCGCCGACTCGGCACCGAGCCTTGGCCAGGAGTCTCATGGCCTACCCGGACGTGCTCAAGTTTGAGTCATGGTGGGAATCCCCGACAAGAAGAAACGCGGGCCCCACGCCGGTTGGCGTGGGGCCCGATCGCCTCGACTGCGGCCTGGGCGGGGTCAGGTTGTCAATTGCGCGTGGCTACGAAGTCCAACTTAAGCAGGACGGTCTCTTGGACATCGGCCACCGACGGAACACTGGGGATGTTCAGGTCAAAGTCGGCTCGGGGCACGCTGACGGATAGTGAGCCCTGGATTTCGTCGGCACTGGCGGCCGTAACCTGTCCCTGAAAAGTGACCGACTGGGTGATGCCATGAAGGGTCAGATCACCGGTAACGGACACATCATAGGCTATGCCGACCTCAGCCGAAGAGGGCAACCCGTCAACCGATGTCGGCTGGAAGGTCACCGTGGCGTTGTCGGGATTGTTGGTCTGTAGAATGAAGCGACGGATCGCCCCGTTTCGGCGGTCGTTGTCCGTCACAAAGGAATCTGCGTTGATCTCCACCGCCCCAAACTGCGCACCCGCCGGATCGCCAAGGTCAAGGCTGAACGAGCCCTGCACATCATGGCTCGTCCCGACGACGGTATTGGGCTGTCCCAGCAAGACCTCATTGATCGTGAAACTGGCCGTCGTCTGGTCGGGGGCGAGTTGATACGTCACGCCGGCACTCCCCGACCCCGGGCTTGTGGCTGCGGCCGGCGCGGACGTCGGCGGCGGTGCTGCGGCCGAGGTGGGCTGATCTGCGGTCGGGGTGCCAGCGCTGCTGCACGCGGCGAGCATAAGGGTCATGAGCATCGGCACAAAGGCCAATCGGTGAAACATATTCTCCCTCCGTGGGTTGAAGATGGTTTGTGCCGGTTGCCTACTTCCAGGTTGGCTTACCGGCCGGTGCTCCGGTCAATGTTATCTACGTATGAAGACATTGTTTGGATCGGTCTTTGGATCATCAGTCGCCGACTGCCGGCTTTGGCGAAGGCTCGGTCTTCCAGGCTGGTTGCTTGCGATTGGGGATCAGGAGTGAGCTCAACGCGCCCAACAGCACGAAGATGGAGGCAGTCTCGGCCGCCCGCCGAACGCCGGCACTGATGGCATCGTCGAAGATGAGACTGACCGTTTGACCGACTGGGGTCTGCGCCATCCCGGGCGGAAGCTGTGGTTTCTGTCCGGATAAGCCGCCCTCGAATGCCTGGGAAACCTGCGCCTTAACCACCGGAGGAAGACTGGTGTTCCGCCCCAATTCTGCCCGCGCTGTGGCTGATATCTGGTTGGCCAGGACAGCGCCCAGGATGGCCACTCCGATGGCCGCCCCCACTTGCCGCACCGTGTTGTTGGCTCCCGAGCCCACACCGCTTCTTTCTGGAGGGATGTCGCTGAGGGTTGTGTTGGTTAGTTGTGAAATCGTCAGGCCGACACCGGCGCCGTAAAGGAGGAAGGCTGGGATGAAGGTCGGGATGGCAGTTTCAGGTTGAATGAGCTTCGCCGCCCAGAAGATGCTGATCGCCTCCAGCAGCATCCCGCTGGTCACCACCCATTTGGGACCGATACGACTCGACAGCCATCCGGCCATGGGGGCCACGATGAAGTTGGCGACGGCGAACGGCAGGAAGACCAAACCGGCCTGAAACGCCGTCAAGCCGCGGCCGATCTGCAAGTAGATCGTCATCACAAAGAACAGTCCGAATTCACCCAAGGCCACGATGAGGACCGTCATTAGTCCGTAGCGGAATCCCTTGAACCGGAGGAGGCTGAAGTCGAATAGCGGCTCCCGCCCTTCGCGCCCACGTTTGAGTTCGTAGGCCCCGAAGGCCGCGAGGCTGACCACGCCCAGCCCAAACATGACCGGGGTGATTGCCAGGCGCTCAAGGGGCCAACTCAGCCCGCCCAGCATGAATGTCTGGCGAGGTACCAACCAGCCATAGCTCTGCCCTTCAATGAGGCCAAACACGACCGCGCCCAGCCCAAGCGATGCCAGCACGATGCCGAAGGGGTCCACCTGGCGTCGGGATGTCGGGTCGAGAGACTCCTGCACGTAGCGCAAACTGCCCGCCACCGCCAGGATCCCGATCGGGAGATTAATCAAGAACGCCCAGCGCCAGCTCACAAAGGTCGTGAGAAAGCCGCCCAGGAGCGGGCCGATGGCTCCGGCTGCTGCAGCCGTGCCGCCCCATATGCCAAATGCGATCCCCCGGCTGCGGCCGCGGAAGGTGGACGAGACGATGGACAGGGTGGATGGGGAAACCATGGCCGCACCGAGGGCCTGGACGAAGCGGCCCGTCAGGACCCAGTTGATCGACGGCGCAGCACCCACCAAGAGCGAGCCGGCAACGAAAATGCCTAGGCCGATATTGAACAGCCGGCGGCGTCCGTAGGTATCCCCTGACTTCCCGAACGTGATGATCAGGGAAGCGTAAACGAGGGCATACAGTGCGCTGACCCACTCCACGTTCTGAAGCGAGGCGCCGAAGTCGAACTGCATGGCGGGAATGGTCACGTTGACGATGGTGACGTCGATGATCACAATCATCAGCGCTATGCTCATGACGAACAGCGTGATCCACTGCGCCCTTGTGGGCTGATCAGTTGAAGTCTCGTTCACGTCGTGCGAACCTTGCTGGCTCATGGAGCCGGATCCTGACTATTCGAGTAGGGTCTAAGAAAGAAACGGCCGCACGAGACGGACTCTCGGCGGCCTCCAGCGAGGTTCAACGGTAACAGACCACCCAAGGGGCGTCAAGGGTCTGCCTTCACTATCAGGTGCATTCAATCCAGGTTGTAGCTGAAGCTTGGAATGGCCAGGGCAAATGCAACCAAAGCAAAGGCAACGAGCACCACGAGCTGCAGCCATATGTCCCCCAGGGAGCCACCCTGGTAGGTCAACTTGGTGAAGGCCTCCATTGCCCAAGCGACGGGTGAGGCATGCCCTGCAATCTGCATAAGGCGGGGCGAGATCTCGAGCGGCCACCATGCCCCACCCAAAGGCGCCAGCGTCAGCGCGAGCAACAATGACAGGCCGTTGGCTTGCGCCGCGTTCTTCAACCTCGCTCCCAGCGCGAACGACAACGCCGTTACCGACAATGTGTAGGCGATGACGATCAGGAGCAGCGCCAGGGGGTCCCGCCCAAATTGCATGCCCAGCAAAGCGCCCACGACAAAAACGACCAGGAACTGAATCAAACCCAATGTGAAACGGGCCAGAATCTTGCCGGCAAGCAGTGTCGCCCGCGAAATCGGCATCACACCCAGCCGCTGCAAGGTCCCCTGCTCCTTTTCTACAATCAGCGCGGCCATCCCGCCGAAGACGGTCATCAAGACGAACATCGTGCCCATGCCTGGCACGGATTGGCCCAAGCCTAGCTGAAGGCTCTCTGAGAGACTGATGCTTTCCGGTTCTCCTGAAAGCTGGAAGGTCACTTGAATGGGGTTAGTGATCCACATGTCGAGCGCCTTCTGGTAGATCGCCTGGCCCATCGTAGCATCCTGTATGAGTCCATACCCGCCCTGGACGATCTGGTCCATGACATCAAGCCCAACGCTTGCCGCCGCCGCGGCGCTGTTGACCTGGCTCACGGCGGAGTCCACCGCCTGCTCTGCCGCCTGAGCTGAGCCTAGCGCTTGCGCACTCCTAAACGTCACCGAAATGGGTCTGCGCGTGCGGATGGCCGCCCCGAATCCTTTAGGGATTTCTAGCACCGCGAGTGACGTGGCGTTGGCCACTCGATCCAGGACGGCTGCCTCATCCAGGGTCGGCGTCTGCCCAAGCTGGCAGACATCCTGGCTATCGTTGTCAATGGGGCACAAAATCAGACTCGGATTGGCATCGCGAATGCTATCCAAGAATTCGGCTGACGCTTTTGAGGCATCGAAATCAAGCACGTCCAGCTGGCGCACTGCCGTCCCGCCTCCGAACGCGCCGCTCGAGGCCAGGGCGACGATGACGGTCATGACCGCCGGGGTCACCAGCAAGCTCGGCAGGTTTGACCGGTCGGAGAGAAAGATGCGCAGATCTTGCCACACGATCGACAGGATTTTGGCCATCTCGCCCTTCACGCCTCAAATCTCCGGTTGAACAGCAGAAGCCCAAGACCAAACATGAGCGCCCCTTGGCCGAACATCACCAAGAGATTCACCGTCACGTCACCATGGCCGGAGGCCAATTGTACAAAGGCGTCCCGACCCCAATAGATGATCGAGAAGGCCGACACCGATCGGGGCAGCTGGAAGCCGAAACCGCCGCCGAGCACGCCCAAGGCGATGTTGAGCACCGAGCCAACCACATTGGCTTGCTCAATTCCCTTGAGAACTCCGGCCAGGAGCATTCCCAATCCAGAGACGGCAACTGCTGCAACTAGAACCGTCATGGCCAGGGCGAACCAGTCGGTTCCCCAGATCAGGGTAAGCTTGCCTTCGAGCAGGCTCCCCACTACGGTCAAGGCAACAATCAAAGCTATCATCTGAAACAGCACGCTGGCCAGGACGCCAACCAGTTTGCCGCCGAGGATCGCCCAGCGAGGCGTCGGTGACGCCAACATCCGCTGGAGCGTCCAACTTCTGCGCTCCTCGTACATACTCAAGATGCCGCCTTGGCCGGTGAAGAGGGCGAAGAACATGGCCTGGGCTGAGCCAAATGTGACCAGCAGGGTGCCGGCGATGGAATCCTGGGCAGCCTGAACCGGTTGGTTGACCACCCCAATCATGTCGCCCGAAGGCATGAAGGCGCACGCGAACAGGGCACCCAGATCCTGGCTGGCGGCCGAACGCAAGACGTCAGGATGCCGGACGGCCAACTGGCTCATGGTGGCCCCGATGGCAATATCCCCGCTAACCATCTGACTCACAATGCTTTCGACCACGCTGCGCACGATTCCGGCTGACAGTCCATTCCCCTGGTTGCCGTAGACGGAAACGTTCACCGCCGGGGGAATCCGGCTCGGGTTGGTCAAGTCCGTCAGGCTCGACGAAAAGCCAGCCGGTATGATGACGACTGCTGTGTAGATACCCTTGTCCACCGCTGCGCGGGCCGCCTGATCCAGCGCCTGAGAAGCCGCTTTTGCCGCTGGCGCGGCAGAGATCCTCCCCGCATCAATCAGGAATTGGGCAGCATCAGCGTCGAAGACGGTTCCATTGATCAGCTCGCCAATCGTCGTTCCGCCTGCCAAAGTACCTTTCGGGTCAGGTGTCGGTTGGGAGCAGTTGCCCCCTTTGGGGACGCTGCCGGCCGGAATCTTGCCTTCGGTCAGCATGTCGGACAGCACGGCGCCAAAAGCCACTCCGTATTGGCTGGGCCGGTCATGGTTCACCACGGCTACCGGGATGTTCCGGATCGGGCTTCCGCCGCGTCCGATATTGCCCAAGGCCAACCCGATAACTGTGGAGATCACCAGCGGCGCCGCCAGCATGAGGACAAGCAGATTGCGGTCTGTGAACCGCGTGACTACTTCCTTCCACGCGATGACCCAAAGCTTGGTCATGTCAATCTCGCAAGGCTCGGCCGGTCAGCTTCAGGAAGACGGCCTCCAGGTCGGGCTCACGAACCTCCACCGACTGGATAGAGACGCCGGCCTGTTCCACGATATGCAGGATGGCGGGCAGAGCTTTGCGGCCCCGCCGAGCCGTCACGATCAGCAGGCCACTGCTGTTGGTCGCTTCCTCCCCGCCCTCGCCGGGCGGGTCAAAGACGGCAGCTGAGACGCCTTCCACCGCCGTCCGAATCTTGTCCAGGAATCTCTCATCCAGAGTCAGGTCGCCGACCTTGAAGACCAGCCGATCCTCTTCGCCGACTCTCTGGATAAGCTCACCCTGCTCCCCGAGCGCGATGATCTCTCCGTGGTCGATGATGCCCACTCGGTCGCTTAGCTCTTGCGCTTCTTCCATAAGATGGGTGGTATACAGCACGGTCATGCCACGTTGATCTCGCAAGAGCTTGACCGTGTCCAGAATGCGGCGCCGGCTCTGGGGATCGATTCCGACCGTCGGCTCATCCATGTAGACGACTTGTGGGTCGTGCAAGAGTCCGGCGGCGATGTTCACCCGCCGCTTCATGCCCCCCGAATACGTCGAAAGCCGTTCCGTCTGACGGTCGGTAAGCTCGATGAACTCAAGCGCATCATCGACCCGATGGGCCAAGTCCTGGCCGCCGAGGCCATACATTCTGCCGAAGAACTCGAGATTCTGGCGGGCATTCAGGTTGGGATAGAGGGCAATTTCCTGAGGAACCACACCCAGCAGGCGTTTGGCTTGAAGCGGTTCTGTGGTGATGGAATGCCCCCCGATGAATGCATCGCCCCGGGTGGGTTCGACCAAGCCGCTGATCATGGAGATGGTGGTGGTTTTGCCTGCGCCATTCGGTCCCAGCAGGCTGAAGATCTCACCCCTATCAATCTTCAGATTAATGCCCTTCACGGCCTCGATTTCGGGGCCATGATCTCCCGGATAGATCTTGGCCAGATCCCTGGTTTCCACCATCACGTCCATGTGGGGCTCCGTCGGCTGGGGGAATGTATCTTGCCGGCCGATTTTAGCACCAAGCACCTGGCAGGTGCGTGCCTCACGGTCCGCTTGAAACCAGACAAGCGTCCTGGGAGGTTTCAATGGCACGGACGGCTACAACGGTGCTTGTCGGCCGACAGCCGATCCTGGCCAGGGTTTTGGCCTATGACGATGCTACGTGACAAGCGACACTGCCGCGCTTGGACGAGTCTACGTAGACTGTTTTCACATTGTCCCGGGGGGATCGCATGCCTGTTTGGGCATGCCCCACGCCACCTGGCTTGGGGGCACAGAGAGAACACAGACCATGACTCACCGCCTATCCCGCACCCTTCTCATCCTTCTCGAAGGCTTTCTCGCCCTGACCGCCATCGGCGGCGGGATCGGTCTGCTCACCGGTCTGCTTGCCATGCCGGTTGAGTATCTGGCCGGATCGATCTTCACCAGCTTCTTGATTCCGGGTCTGTCTCTTATGCTTATCGTCGGCGGGCTGGCAATCCTCGGGACCGCTATGGTCACCATACGCCACCGCTATGCAGCCGCCGCGACCGCCGTCTCCGGATTGTCGATCATCTTGTTCGAGTTGGTCGAAGTGATGGTGATCGGCTCGCCGGCCGGCGTGGCTCGCAATTTGCAGGTCTTTTATTTCGGTCTGGGATTGCTGATTCTTGTGGCGTCGCTGGCGCCTCTGGCCCAATTGCGACAGGGCCCTGCCCGAGTCTAGCCGGCCGGGTCGGCAAACCGAAGATGAGAATGGTCTCCAGACGCTGGAGACGAGTTGGCGCGCCAGCCATTACCCCGCATGGCCGCAGGAGGTAGGGTTATGAACCGTGAGACAGCTTTCGTCGCTTGGGCTTTCTTCTTTCAGGCCGTCCTGATCGTCCACTTCGCACTGCGGAAGTGGGCCTTCGAGGCCTACACGCTGCAATGGGGTTGGCTGGTCTACGCGCTCAGCATACCGGCCGTCGCCTTGAGTTACTACTTGTGGAAGCAGGGCGCTCCATGGTCACTGTGGGTCGGAGGCATCCTGTACCTGGTTTTCGCCATCTTTGGTTTCAGCGTCGAATACATTGCCCACTTGACCACCTGGCGGTCGCCGGTGGTCTGGCCAATTCTGGTGCCGTATGTGCTGCTCTACCTGGCGACCGTCATGTTCTATTGGTGGCCCGTAGGGATGATCAGCCGCCCGCTGTGGTACCTGTACGCCGGCCTATTCATCATCGGCTCGTGGCTCAACATCAGCTCGCACTAAGCCAGTTTCAGCTTGGCTTGCCAGGACTCTGCGGTCGGCATAGACTGGGCCGCACTTGCGCTCTGATGAGCTGGCTTCCACTCGTGAGCCCAACCGCCGTGGTGTCGGCTGACGAGAGCACAATCCTGAAGACAAGTGAAATCACTCGGCTAACCTCGGCCTGACAGTGCACATTCGAGTTCCGCGGCGCCGACAAAGCGCACTGGACCTACGAGGACATCATGAACCACATTCTCAACCCGTCCCAGCCGCGGAGCCGCGGATGAAACTGGCCAGAAGTTACCGTCACCAGGTGCTGCGGTTCAGAATCCGAGTCGCCTGGATCGGGGCTGCAGGTTGGCTCAGCGCGTGCACCGGATTTGGCCCGCAGCCCCAGGGTGAGGGACCCCAGAACGAGGCGGAGTCGGACCCGGCACAAGCTCGGGTGATATCGGTCGACGTCAGCGGCGAAGAGGGTGCCTTCACATTCGCTGTTGAGATCGCCAGCCCCGATACGGGGTGCGATCGCTACGCCGACTGGTGGGAGGTGGTGACGCCGGACGGGAAGCTCCTTCACCGACGCATCCTGCTCCACAGCCACGTTGACGAGCAGCCATTCACCCGCTCGGGTGGACCGGTCCATGTGTCCTCGGCCAATGACGTGCTCATCCGCGTCCATATACATCCCGATGGCTACGCCTCTTCCGGCCTCCAAGGTTCGGCCGGCGTGGGATTCGCCCCTGTTGTCATCCCGACAAGCTTCGCCCCACAGCTTGAAACTACGCCGCCCCTCCCCGAAGGCTGCGCCTTCTGAACGGCATCCCATGGCCCAGCTTGTGAATATTTTCACAATGCGCACTGAATGTTTCCCCAACTGGATGCGACTGAATGCAACTGGAGGGATGACTGGGATTTTCCATGCGCGCCACATACGGTAAGATGGCCGTCCATGCCCATTAACTACACACTGAGCGTTCTGCTCTCGGCGTTTCTTCTGTTTCAGGTTCAGCCTCTGATCGGCAAGTTCATCCTGCCCTGGTTTGGCGGCACCCCGATGGTTTGGTCGACAGTGCTGTTGTTCTTCCAGACGCTGCTCACGGCAGGCTATGCCTATGCCACCTGGCTCGTCACCAAGCTGCGGCCAAAGATGCAGGGCCGAATTCACCTGGGCGCTCTTGCCGTATCCCTGGGCCTTGTCGCCCTGGCCGCCTTCTCCTGGCCATCACCTCTGACGCCGGACTCGAGTTGGCGGCCGATGCTGGGCGCTGCCCCGATCCCTGGCATTCTACGGATCCTGGCGGCCGCCGTGAGCGTACCCTACTTGATTCTGTCTGCCAACAGCACGCTGATGCAGGCCTGGTTTTTCCGCCAACACGGCGACCCACTGCCCTATCGCCTGTACGCCCTGTCGAACGTCGGCTCGCTGCTGGCGCTGGTGAGCTACCCCCTTGTGTTTGAGCCCCTCATGACGCTGCGCGTTCAGGCTGATGTCTGGGCGGGGGCATACGTCTTGTTCGCGTTCGCCGCCGGTGTACTGGCGTGGCGCGCCGCCCGCCAGCCGGCCGACATCGCAGGCGGCGGGCAGGAGTCCCCCTCTGTCGGGCAGCGACCGGCCTGGCAGCAGTACGCGCTTTGGATTGGGCTGGCTGCCGTGGCCTCATCCCTCCTGGTCTCAGTCACCAATCAGATGACCCAGGAGGTGGCGGTGATCCCCTTCCTGTGGGTGCTGCCGCTCGCGGTCTACCTGCTGACTTTCGTTCTGGCTTTTTCCGGGGAGCGTTTCTACAATCGTCGTCTCTATTTGATCGCCTTTGGCGCCCTGAGCCTGTTCAGTCTGTGGTCGTTGGTGCGCTTTCCCCCCTTCAGCCTGGCCACACAACTGACAGCCTACACTCTGCTCCTCTTCGTCGCCTGTATGCTGTGTCACAACGAACTCTACCGTCTGCGGCCGCCGCCCAGCTTCCTGTCGGCCTTCTATTTGATGGTAGCCATCGGCGGAGCCTTGGGGGGAATGTTTGTAACGCTGCTCGCGCCGTCCCTGTTTTCA
>Ga0315556_1001381_pt1 | contig 14591 bp, 16 predicted proteins | sample SalMarSW160310MG_FD_202112 | JGI IMG/M metagenome (GOLD analysis project Ga0315556, IMG submission 202112) | Salt marsh sediment microbial communities from the Plum Island Ecosystem LTER, Massachusetts, United States - Salt Marsh Sediment SW1603-10 ...
TCATGGATAACAGTATTCCGTTTCACCCGGCGCAGAAACGCCTGCGAATCAGCCGGGAGGCCTGGCAGGAATTCCCGGCCTATGAGTTTATGGCCGGCGACCAGGCCGTTGAGCTGGTGGTGTTTCCCAGCGAGGGACGCCGTGAAGCGCCTCGCAGTCCGGTTGACGGTCGGCCCATGCGACGCGCCCGTGTCGAGGAAGTCGAAGCGCTGCTCGCCGATTCAGTCTAGTCTAGTCCCGGCCCCACCGGCCCAGCATCCGCGTGCCGCTGCCGGTCCCGTCGCGCACCGCTCGCGGGGTCGTCATCAGAGGTGTGGCGCGGCTTTGTAGTGTTTTGGGAAGCTGGTGCGCGCCACGCCCGAATCCACCGCCGCCTGGGCGACTGCCGGCGGCACAAAGTCCATCAGTCGCGGATCAAACGGCTTGGGGATGATGTATTCGGGACCGAATTCAAGGTGTTGCAGCCGGTAGGCTGCGAGAATCTCCGGCAGCACCGGTTCGTGCGTCAGCGCCCGCAGGCCCTCGACAGCGGCCTTCTGCATTTCGGTATTGATAGCGCGGGCGCGCACGTCCAGCGCGCCGCGAAAAATAAACGGGAAGCCGAGGACATTGTTGACCTGGTTGGGGTAGTCGCTGCGCCCGGTGGCCATGATGATATCGGTGCGCACCTGGTGCGCCAGCGCTGGATTGATTTCCGGGTCCGGGTTCGACAGTGCGAACACGATCGGCCTTTCGGCCATGCTGGCCACCATGTCTGCGGTGACCAGGTTGGGCCCCGAGACGCCGATAAACACATCTGCGCCGCGCAGTGCGTCGGCGAGGGTGACGCAATCCGTATCCAGGGCGAATTCCTGCTTGTAGCTGTTCAGGTCGTCGCGTCCGCGGCGAATCACGCCTTTGCGATCGACCATGAAGATATGCTCCGCTGCGGCGCCCAGGTCCTTGAGCAGTCGCATCGAGGCAATACCGGCCGCGCCCGCGCCGAGACACACGAATCTGGCATCGGCCAAGGCCTTGCCTTTGATTTCCAGCGCATTGAGCAGCCCGGCGCAGATAATGATGGCGGTGCCGTGCTGATCGTCGTGAAAAACCGGAATGTCCAGGCGATCGATCAGGGCACGCTCGATTTCGAAGCAGTTGGGGGCTGCAATGTCTTCCAGATTGATGCCGCCGAAACCGCCGGCAATCCGTGCCACCGTATCCACAAAGGCATCCATATCGCCTGCCTCCACCTCGATGTCGAACACGTCGACGTTGGCGAAGCGTTTGAACAGCACGGCCTTGCCTTCCATGACCGGTTTGCCGGCGAGCGCTCCGACGTTGCCCAGTCCGAGGACCGCCGTGCCGTCAGTCACCACCGCCACCAGGTTGCCCTTGTTGGTATAGCGAAAGACGAGATCCGGATCGGCTTCTATTGCGCGCACCGGTTCGGCAACGCCCGGTGTATATGCCAGTGACAGTTCCTGCTGGGTAGTGCAGGGCTTGGTCACGTGGGTGGCGATTTTTCCGGGTGTCGGCAGTTCGTGGTAGTCGAGGGCCGCTCTCTTGAGGTCTTCAAACATCTCGTTGTTTTTCCCTGGCTGCATGTGCAGCATGATATCAGTCTTTAGGGTAGTCATGATCAGCGAACCACTTTCAATAGTTGCCCGGGTTGCGGTTCACCTTTGGGGTACAGCCCGTTCAGCAGGCGTAATTCCGCTTCCGACTGTTTTCGAATCGGTGACTGGCGCGCGAGTGCCTCTATGCGGGTATCCGTCCCGGCCTTGAGCAGGTGCAGCCGGAAGCCGCTGGCGAGTTTTTTCTCACTGGCGCTCAAGCGGTGAAAGCTGCGTGCCACGGCCTTGAACTCCTTGTCGAACTGCCGCTGACTGTCCGTACTGCGGCTTATCCCGGTAAACAGCCAGGCGTGCGTGGCGTCGTAGAGCACGATGAATCGCGCATTGCGCTGACCGACATTGGTCGCTACCGGTGCCATGGCGGTATAGGTCTCGTAGCCCTGGAGGTTCAGTGTTTGACCCAGCTGCGGGTTGCGTACCCCCTGCTGCTCCAGGAACTGGCGCGGCGTGACCCGCAGGGGTCGTTGACCGACAACGATCTCGACGATGGCGGCCTGCCCGGGCGCCGTCGCGAGCAGGCGGTCGGCCTGGTTGGTAATTGACCAGCCGGCCGGGAAATCCAGTCCGACATCCAGTGGCTTGTGATAGAAATGGTTGGCCACCACAATGCCTTCGTCTTCGCTGGGACCGAACGCCAGCCCTTCGAGATGCTCGAGATAGGCCGTCCGGGCCACCCGCGGCTGGCCGCTGACTTTAAGGTGCTCGGATTCCTTGACGACTTCCTGCAGGCGCTGGTCGTTCTCCGGGTGACTGGCGAATACGCCGTGGTAGGTGCGCGGTTCGCGCCCTTCCTCGCGCGCCTGCTGGCGCTCGAACACTTCCTGGGCTTTCAGGACGCCGATCACCTCCAGCATGGCGTCCGGGTCGTAGCCGGTTCGCGCGAGGTACTGCGCGCCGAGACGATCGGACTCGAGTTCATGCTCCCGACCGTAGCCACTCAGCATCGCCTTGCCAAGCACATCGAACAGATCCTGCGAAGCCGGCACGCCGGTCGCGGCGCCGAGTACCGCACCGGCGACGCCGCTAGCCGTGGCGGCGCTTTGTTGCCGCACCGAGTGACGCGCGGTGACGTGCCCGACCTCGTGGCCCAGTACCGCGGCCAGTTCGGCTTCGGAATTCAGGTAGGCCATGATGCCGCGGGTGATATAGACATAACCGCCCGGCATCGCGAAGGCGTTGACCATCGGGCTGTCCAGCACGGTGAAGTGATAGTCGAGGTCGGGCCTGTGACTGGCGTGGGCAATCCGCTGGCCGACTTCGTTGACATAGGCGGTGAGCCCGGGATCGTTGTAGGCCGGCATCTGCGCGAGGATCTGCTGGTTGTACTTCTTGCCGAGAGCGATTTCCTCGCTCTCCGACATGAGTACGAAGTCCTGCCGGCCGGTCACCGGGTTAGTGGCGCAGGCGGGCAGCAGGCAGGCTGCCAGTGCTGTCAGCAGCACTACAGTCTTGGCGGTCATTTTCATCCGGTTGTCAGTTGCAGATGCGACTGGGCAGCCCCAGGCGATGGGACGTTATTGTACAGCCCCCGCACGGGCCTGCAGAAGGTATTCAGAACAGCAGGAGGTTTGCCGGGTGGCCGATGTTGACGCGCAGTTCGCCCCTCGACTGGTACACCCAGCCCCGCGCTTCCAGTTCGCGACCAACCCAGGTGGAGGTCGGCGGAGCCGCAAATTCGTGCAGGTCTGCGTCGGGTATGCGCACGGCGAAGCGTCCCTGGAGGTTGATCCAGGTGGCGCCGCCACCGTGATTGACGCGCGTGATACGGCCGCGCACCCGTTGAAAACCGCTGGTGCGCAGTCCCAGGGTGGCCGATGGCAGGGCATCATACACACCCGGTTTCCATACGCCGCGCTGCGCGTTTCTGGCCCGGGTTTCAGCCTCGCTGTGACAGTCGAGGAAACGTGTATCGGGCGGGATAGCGACCAGCCAGCCCAGGCCGGCGGCCAGCAGCTCGGCGGTAATGTCCTTGCCGTCCGGCAACCACAGGTAGGCCAGCGTTCGGCCATGCTGATCCAGGCGTTCTTCGCCGGCCAGTAGCCGTACCCGGTTGCCGGTGCGGAACAGCATCTGGCGCAGATGGTCGCGGGCGCGGATGGCCAACGGCTGGGCCGGTTCGCCATCGCGGGCCAGTTCTGGCGTATTGATGCCGATAAGGCGGACACGGGTATTGTCGCTGAGGCTGAGCGTGTCGCCGTCATGGACGTAGCGAACCTTGACCAGTGCAGCATCATCGGGCGGGGCGGTGCAGTTGTCCGCGGGAGCAGGCGGCAGCCAGGCCAGGAGAACAAAAAAGGCGCCAACCAGTGGCGCCTTTCTCAGCCGGGGTCGTGCAACAGGCATCAGGCCGGCTTGTTCATACCGTACTTGCGCCGGAAGCGGTCAACGCGGCCACCGGTATCGAGCATTTTCTGCTTGCCGGTGTAGAAAGGGTGGCACTGGGCGCAGACTTCAACAGTCAGGTCCTTGCCGACCGTGGAACGGGTCTTGAAGCTGCTGCCGCAGCTGCAGTTGACGGTGATTTCGCCGTATGCCGGATGAATATCTGCTTTCATGCGATTTGCCTCAGAAGAATAACAGGCGGCGCTGCAACAGCCGCCAACGCCTGCCGAAAGGCCGCGAATAATACGCCAAACGTCCCGGCGCTACAAGTCCGGCCTGCGGCCAGGCTCCAGCGGCGCGGCTTAGCGCAGGGACTCAAATGCCAGCACTTTGGCCTTGGGTGGCGGTTCGAAATCGCCCTCGCCCACGCGCTCCAGGGCGTCACGCAGTCCCCCCGGTCCCACCAGAGAGTCCCACATCATTTCGCTGATCTTAATGCAGGCGGACAGCGGGTTGCTGGCCTGGTTGCGTACCTGGTCAATCTTCCACTGCAGGCAGCGCATCCGATGGTGCTTGTGCGCCGGCATGCGCTGAATCATGTCCTCGATCACTTCCGCGCGCTTGAACTCAAACGCCTCCGGATCGGTTTTCGCCAGTGACGCCCACTGGTCGAAGTCCACCAGCGGATCATGGGGTTCGTCTGCTTGTGTTTTTAGTTCTGGCATGTTGGTGATCTCCGCCGACTGCTGTGCAGTTCGTTTCAGTTTCTTATTGATTCGACCCCGAGAATATCACAAGTTCTCAGCACGACGACAATGTATATTAGCAAATACTCAAATTATTGAGTTTAAAAAATATAATTGCCGTATTCAGGCCTTCCGCGGGACGGGTAACGGGTAAATGGCGCCATTTTCTTACAAAATCAACGTCGAATTTCCACGCAGCGTCGATTTTTCGGCGGAATGAATTTCAATGACTTGCAACGTCTGCTTGCCGCAGTGCCGGGTAATCGGCGCCCGGGCGCTCGCCAGGAGGCAGCGTGATCGTCTAAGCCCGCTAGTTAGCGGGCACGGTGCGCGACGCCGCCCAGGCGCGCAACGCCGCGAGTTGTTCCGCCATCACAACCGATAACGGGCGGGTCTGGCCGAGCTCGGTGAGCAGGTGTGCCGTGGTCAGTTTCTCGCCCTGTTCGCGGGCCAGGTACAGACCTGCGACCACCGCCTGTTCGATCTCGGCGCCCGAAAACCCCTCGCAGGCGGTGGCCAGCCGCGTCAGTTCGAAATCGTGCGGCGAGTGGTTTCGCTTGGCGAGATGGATTTCGAAAATCTTCAGGCGGGTCGGGGTGTCTGGCAGATCGACGAAGAAAATTTCGTCCAGGCGCCCTTTGCGGACGAGTTCGGGTGGCAGGTTGTCGATGCGATTGGCGGTGGCGACCAGGAATACCGGTGCCCTGCGTTCCGCCATCCAGGTCAACAGCGTTCCCAGCACCCGTTTGGACGTGCCACTGTCATAGTCACCGCTGGCAATGGCCTTTTCGATTTCGTCCACCCAAAGCACGCACGGTGCCATCGCCTCGGCCGTGGCCAGCGAGCTGCGCAGGTTGCGCTCGGTTTCGCCGAAAAACTTGTTGTAGAGGGTGCCGAAATCCAGCCGCAACAGCGGCAGTTGCCAGAGACCTGCCACGGCTTTGGCAGCCAGGCTCTTGCCGCCGCCCTGTACGCCGACCAGCAGGGTGCCTCTGGGCGGGTCGAGTGCGCTGTCGGGGTCGAGAAACACCCCCCGGCGCTGCAGCAGCCAGCGCTTGAGTCGGTCCAGGCCGCCGACGTCGCCGAACTGTGCGGTATCCAGCTCGAAAGACAATGCGCCACCCTGGTCGAGCAGGCGGTACTTGGCCTGCATGACCTTTGGCAGGTCGGATTCGGTGATGGCGCCATCGTCGTGAATGGCGTTACGGATCAAGCGGCGTGCGTCGCTGACAGTCAGGCCCCTCAGTTGCTTGAGCAGCTGTTTCATGGTCTGGTCGTCGGTTTTTACTTTCTGTCCCGGGTGGGTGCGGGCCCAGACCCGGGCCTCCTCGCGGATCTGTTTCTCCAGCGCCTGGCTGTCGGGCAGGCTGAGCTCGAAACGGGCGCTCAGCGGTTGCAGTTCCCCGGGCAGGTCGCAGCGGTGACTGATGAACACCAGCGTATGCCCGGCATCGCCGTAGCCCAGCGCGATTTCCTTGATCATGCGCACGTGCGCGGGGTCTTCGAGGTAGGGATGAAAATCCAGCAGCAGGTATATGCCGGCGGTACCTGTGGCCTTGATCTGCCCCAGCGCCTGCGCCGGCTCCCTGGCGTGCGCCTGAGGCTGCAGGTCGAGATCCAGTCGCTGCAGCCCGGTGGTCACCGACCAGCGCATCACCGGCTGGCCGATGCGCACCGCCAGCCGCTTGAAGACCTCCAGGGCCCGCGGTTCGTCGCCGGTTTCGACAAGAATAATGGGGACCCGTGAGCGGACCAGGACCTCCAGGTCAGTAACGCCGTTTTCCATGCGTCGTATGGTAGCAAAGCCGCGCTGGCGGCACTGGAAAACATGGACGCCGGGCTATAGAGGTTCGGTCTTCGAGATGCGATCCAGGCGCAGCTCGAATGGCGCGCCGTCGCCGCGGTCCAGGATCAGAAATTCCGCACCGCTGCGGGTAAACAGGTCGATGGGCATGAACACGTCGATGTGCGACTGGCCGTTCGGATCGTGCCAGGAGATGCGCAGACGCTTTTGCCGGAGAATAGCCGGTTCGTATTCGCTGTATTGTCCGCAGTCGATGGGAGTGTAGTCAGTCATCGTTGCGCAGCGCCTGGACGCCGATCAGCTCGCCATCCAGGCCGACGGTGGTGGCGATCTCTATCGGCTGGCAACACACCGGGCAGTCTTCGACATACTGCTGGTCACCGGCCGAACAATCGACGTTGATGTCAAAGCCTTCACCGCAATACGGGCAATCAATCCGGCTGGCATCGAGCATGCTGATCCTCCTCCACGAGAAAGCGTTCGATCAGGTTGTCCAGAAAACGCCAGCCATGTTCAGTGTGGCGGACGCGGCCGTCATCGAGCCTCAGCAGGCCATCGGCGGCGGCCTGTTCGAGCAGTGGTGCGATCCGCTGCGGGTCAAGCCCGGTGACGTCGGTGAACTCGCCAAGCCGAAAACCTTCGCGCAGCCGCAGCCGGTTGAGGGTGAACTCGAACACCGCATCGGCGGCGCCGAGTTGCCGCTGCCCGGCGACGCACTCAGCGCTGCCGGCGTTTGCAAGGAACGCCTGCGGGTGGCGAGTCTTCCAGCGTCTCTGGATCACGCCCCGGGCGCCGTCGGTGGTCTTGCCGTGGGCGCCCGCACCGATACCGATGTAGTCGCCAAACCGCCAGTAGTTGAGATTGTGGCGGCAGCGCTGTCCGGCCCTCGCGTAGGCGGACACTTCGTACTGAGTATAGCCCTGCGTGGCGAGGAGTGACTGACCGGCCTCCTGGATGGCCCACTTGAGGTCCTCGTCGGGTAGCGCCGGCGGGTGGGCGTGAAACAGCGTGTTGGGTTCGATGGTCAGCTGGTACCAGGACAGGTGTGCGGGTTCCAGCCCGGTGGCGGTGGTGAGCTCGGCCAGCGCCTGCTCGGTGTTCTGTCCCGGCAACCCGAACATCAGGTCCAGGTTGAAATTCTCGAATCCCGCTGCGCGTGCCGCGTGCGCCGCGCGCAAGGCTTCCTCGGTACCGTGTACGCGCCCCAGCTGCCGCAGTTGCGTGTCGCTGAAACTCTGCACGCCGATTGAGAGGCGGTTGATCCCGGCCTCCCGGTAGCCCGCAAACCGGCCTTGTTCGGCGCTACCGGGGTTGGCTTCAAGGGTGATTTCGGCATCCGGGCTCAGCGGCAGACGGGCGCGCACACCGCTCAGCAGGCGGTCCATGGCCGGCGCGGAGAACAGGCTGGGCGTGCCGCCGCCCATGAATATGGACTGTACCGTCCGTCCCCAAACGCCCGGCAGTTCCTGTTCCAGGTCCTTCAGCAGGGCATCGACGTACGCCTGTTCCGGCAGTTCCTCGCCCACGGCGTGCGAGTTGAAGTCGCAGTAGGGACACTTGCGAATGCACCAGGGGAAGTGAATATAGAGTGACAGCGGCGGTGGGGCGGTGAAGTCGAACATCAACTGCGGGCGGCAGGCTGCGCGGCAGCGCGCCGCGTCAAGCGCGCAGCGCCGCGACCAGCTGGCGCACGGCCTGGCCACGGTGACTGAGGCGGTTTTTGACCTCCGGCGCCAGCTGGGCCGAAGAACATTCCTGTTCGGGGACGTAGAACACCGGGTCATAGCCGAAGCCGTTGTCGCCCTGCGGTGCGTGCAGAATGCGCCCTTCCCAGGTGCCCTGGAATATCCGTGGCGTGGGGTCCCCGGCGTGGCGCAGGTAGACCATCAGGCACTGAAAGCGGGCGGCCCGCCGGGTGTCCGGAACATCCTTGATATCTGCCAGCAGCTTTTCCAGATTCTGCCGGTCGCTGGCACCGGCACCGGCGTAACGCGCCGAGTAGATGCCCGGTGCGCCCTGCAGGGCGTCGACTTCCAGACCGGAGTCATCGGCGATCGCCGCCAGGCCCGTGTGGGCGGCGGCGTTGCGGGCCTTGAGAATGGCGTTTTCCACAAATGTCAGCGCGGTTTCCTCGATTTCTTCAACCGCAAACTCGGACTGCGGCACGACTTCGAATTCGGTGCCCGCTAACAGCTGGTTGAATTCGCGGACCTTGCCAGCGTTGTTGCTGGCGAGGACGATGCGCCGATTCATCGGGCGGACGCTTCCAGCACGGCTTTCTGCCGGTCGCACAGTTCCGTGATGCCTTTGCGGGCCAGGCCCAGCATCTGCTGCATTTCGTCCTCGCTGAAGGGATGACCTTCCGCGGTACCCTGCACTTCGATGAACAGGCCGCTGTCGGTCATGACCACGTTCATATCGGTTTCGGCATTCGAATCCTCAGCGTAGTCCAGATCGAGTATTGGCGCGCCCTTATAGATGCCAACGGACACCGAGGCTACCGAGCCGGTCAGCGGATCTTGTTTGATAAGCCCGTCGGACCTGAGCTTCTGAACGGCCTGGGCCAGTGCCACAAAACCGCCGGTGATACTCGCGGTGCGGGTGCCGCCGTCGGCCTGGATGACGTCGCAGTCGATGGTGATGGTGCGTTCGCCCAGTTTCCGCATATCGACCACGGCGCGCAGCGAACGGCCGATGAGGCGCTGGATCTCCATGGTGCGTCCACCCTGTCGGCCGCGCGCGGCTTCGCGTCCCATGCGTTCGCTGGTGGAGCGCGGCAGCATGCCGTATTCGGCGGTTACCCAGCCCTGGCCCTTGCCGCGCAGAAATCCCGGTACCCGCTCCTCGACACTGGCGTTGCAAAGCACCCTGGTGTTGCCGAACTCGACCAGCACCGAGCCCTCGGCGTGCATGGTGTAGTTCGGGGTCAGGTTGGCGGGACGCATCTGGTCCGGTGCTCGGTTACTGGGGCGCATGAGATTTCCTCGCTCGGCGGGTTCGTCGGGCCGGCATTATAGCGGTTCGGGCGCCGCAGAGGAGCGCCGGATGGTGGGGGAAGGTGTTGTGGCCCCGCGCCCGGGCTATTTTTTCATTTCGCCGCCGTACTCGAGCATCGCGCGATGAATTTCCTCGATGGCCTGCTGAACCGGATCGTCGCTATCCGCTGGCGGCTCGGGGTCGGGATGTTCGGGCGTGGGCGGCGGCTCGGGCGCTGTGGCCGCCGTGTCGGCCGCGGCGAGCCAGCGCAGCGCGACCAGGGTGATGTTGTCGCTCTGCGGATAGGTGGCGACGTCGGCTTCATCGGCCAGCTGGTTGACGCGTTGATCCAGCCGGGCGCCGTCCTCGGGCAGATCGCAGAGGCGGTCCTCCGACACGGCGGACCACAGGCCATCGGAGCACAGCAGCAGCGTGTCGCCGGCCTCCAGACAGGCCTGGCCCAGCGTGATTTTCGGCAGTGCCGGGGACCCGCCCAGGCAGCGGCTGACGGTGTTGCGCATGGGGTGGGTACGGATAGCATCCTCTTCGATCGTGCCCTGTTGCACCAGCTCTTCGACCGGCGTGTGGTCGCGGGTACGGGTAAAGACGCCGCCATCGCGTATCAGGTACAGGCGGCTGTCACCGAGGTGCGCCCACCAGGCCTGAGCACCTTGCAGCAGGCAGACGACGCAGGTGGTCCGCGGGACCACCGGCGGCTGCTGGGCATGGCCGGCATCGACCACGGCGAGGTGCGCGTGATTGAGCGCCTGTAGCAGAAACGCCTCCGGGTCGCCGATGGGTCCGGGGCAGCTGAGGAAGCTGCGATGGAGACTCTCGACCGCGGTCTGTGCCGCCAGATCACCGCGCGCATGGCCTCCCATGCCGTCGGCGACCACCAGCAGCGCGCGTTCCGGCTGCAGCAGCGTCAGGCAGCGGTCCTGATTGTTGTTGCGGTTGCCGAGGCGGTTGGTCGAGGCACTGACGGCTTTCATGCCCAGCTCCTCCCGAACAACATGTCAGCGAGGCGGCCAAACGCGGAACGTTCCCGTTCCGGTTCGGGCGTCGTCTCCGCGGTCAGCGCCGCACGGAATTCGGCCACGCTCTGTGGGCGTAACAGCGGGTCGACTTCCATGGCCCAGTCGATGGCGCGCAGCAGGTTGTCGCTATAGCGCCCACGGTACAGAAATTGCGTTGGTTTGAGGGTGTCGTAGTCGTGGCGAAGTCGGGCATTCAGCGGCGGTTTGCCTTCGATACAGGCGCGCATGGTGGCCCCGATGGCGTAAAGGTCGGTCCAGGGTCCGACGTAGCCGCGGCTGTCGTATTGCTCGATGGGCGAGAATCCGGGGCTGATCACCTGGCCCGGCTGCTCCTGGCGGCTTTGCGGGAAGCCATGAACCGCGCCAAAGTCCAGTAGCAACGGCTGACCACCGCGCTGGATGTGAATGTTGCCGGGCTTGATATCGAGGTGCAGCAGGTCGCTGGCGTGGATCAGTTCGAGTCCGTCGAGCAGCGGCGGGAACACGGTGCGCAGAAATTTTTCACTCAGGCCACTGCGATAGCGCTGAACGTAGCACTGCAGGTTTTCACCGTCCTGGTATTCCATGACCATGTACACCGTACCGTTGGCCTGGAAGAAGTTGAACACATCCACAATATTGGTGTGTTTCAGGGTGGCCAGGGTACTGGCTTCCTGGAAGAAGAGTTTACGCCCGCGGTTGAAGCGTCCCTCGGTTTCTTCGCTGCGGGCGCAGACCTGCCCGTTGCGATCGCGTTTGGCGAGTTTGCCGGGTATGTACTCCTTTATCACCACGCGCCGGTCGTTGTTGATCTGGCGGGCACGATAGACCACGCTGAAGCCGCCGCCGCCCAGCGTCTTTTCCAGCAGGTAGCCGTCCAGCTGGGTACCGGCTTTCAAACTGTCTAGCTTTTTGCTCATGATCCTCTAGACTGTCGTTCCTTGGATACGCTTGGTCGACCGGCGAAATATCATACAAAAACAGGTTGTTGCGATATGGGTATAACGGCAGGGCAGGAGGCTGACTTGAGATGATCCGCAGTATGACGGCATTCGCGCGTGCCGGTGGCGAGCAGGCCGGTGCCGACTTGACCTGGGAGTTGCGTTCCGTGAACCACCGCTACCTGGAGGCGTTTGTGCGCCTGCCGGATGAGTTGCGGGCCATGGAACCGCTGGTGCGCGAACGGGTCAACGCGCGCCTCGGGCGCGGGAAACTCGAATGTGTGCTGCGCTGCCGCTGGGCGCCCCGACAGCTCGCGGCACTGGAACTTGACCACGAGCGCATCACGGCGCTGCTCGACGCCTGCCGGGAGATCGAGAACCGGTCGGCGGAGGCGACCTCGCCGGGAGTGGTGGATCTGCTGCGCTGGCCCGGCGTGGTGCGCGAACCGGAGCCCGACACCGGGGCGGTGCAGGAACAGGCACTGGCGCTGCTTGAACAGGCGCTGGTTGAGCTGGTGGCTACCCGCGAGCGCGAGGGCGAGCAGATCAAGGCACTCCTGGTGGCGCGGCTGGACGGGGTCGAGCAGCAGGTGGCCAGGGCCCGCGAGCGCCTGCCGGAAGTACGGCAGAAGGTCCGCGAGAAGCTGCAGGCCAGGGTCGCCGAGTTGCTGGACAAGGTCGATAATGACCGGCTGGAGCTGGAGTTGGTGCTGCTGGCGCAGAAGATGGACGTGGACGAAGAACTGGACCGCCTGGGCGGACATGTTGCCGAAACGCGGCGGGTGCTGGAGCGCGACGAGCCGGTGGGTCGGCGGCTGGATTTTCTGATGCAGGAGTTCAACCGCGAGGCCAATACGCTGGGGTCCAAGTCCGCGGACAGCGAGACCACGGCGGTGTCGGTGGAACTGAAGGTGCTGATCGAGCAGATGCGGGAGCAGGTACAGAATGTCGAGTAGGGGTTGCGGTGACTGAGACAACGGGCGCTGTGGCGCCGGGTACCTTATATATCGTTTCCGCGCCGTCCGGGGCCGGTAAAACCAGCCTGGTCAAGGCATTGCTGGAGCGCGTCGACGGCATCACGGTGTCGGTATCGCATACCACCCGGTCGCCGCGCCCCGGGGAGCTGAACGGTAGCGACTATCATTTTGTCGACCGGACGGAATTCGAGCGCCTGGTGGCCGGCGGCGAATTTCTCGAACACGCGCAGGTGTTCGGCAATTATTACGGCACCTGCCGTGCCACCCTCCTGGAGCGCCTTCAGGCGGGCGAAGACGTCATACTGGAAATCGACTGGCAGGGCGCGCGGCAGGTGTTCGAGGCTTTCCCGCAGGCCGTCAAGGTATTTATCCTCCCGCCGAGCCGCGAGGCGCTGCATCAACGGCTGACCGGCCGTGGCCAGGACAGCGAGGCTGTCATTCAGCGGCGCATGACGGACGCGGTCAGCGAAATAAGCCACTTCGACGAGTACCACTACCTTATATTCAATGATGATTTTCCAACGGCGCTGGGCGAGCTCGAGGCCCTGTTCCGCGCGCAGCGCCTGCGCAGCGACGCCCAACGCGTGCGCTATGCCGCTGAATTGAATGGCTTGCTGGAACCGGCCGTCTGATTCGAGTACACTGGCGCGCCCCGGTAACCCACTAACAGCGGATCAGATATGGCACGTGTCACCGTAGAAGATTGTCTCGGCAAAGTTGATAACCGTTTCCAGCTGGTGCTGGTGGCCACCAAGCGCGCGCGCCAGTTAGCCAGGGGCGCGGAACCCTTTGTGGAGTGGGAAAACGACAAGCCCACGGTGGTGGCGCTGCGCGAAATCGCCGAAGATTTCGTCAAGCCGTCGATTCTGGACGAAACGCCGGAAGATGATTTCGTCGAAGAGCTGCGGGCGTTGCCCGATAGTGCCGAGGCCGCCATGCACGCGATGCCCGGGCCCGCCGAGAGCTGATCCATCGCTTATCCGCCGGAGAGCACCAGAAGAGCCGTTTCGGGCCTTGCCGGAAACGGCTTTTTTGTTTGCGGTCAAGTCATTTTCGCCTATGATTTGAACGCAGGCACTCATTGAAGTATGAACCCCATGGCCAACCCTGCCCCCGTGTCCACCGATGACGCTCCGCGTTATCTGATCAGTGATCTGATGGACCTGCTGGAGTCCTACCTGGAGCCCGGGCAGGTGCGGGAAATCTATCGTGCCTACCTGTTCGGCGCGGAGGCTCACGAAGGCCAGCACCGCGTCTCCGGCGAGCCCTATATCTATCATCCCATCGAGGTGGCGCGCATCCTGGCCGGCATGCACATGGATGCGCCGAGCATCATTGCCGGGATTCTGCACGACGTTATCGAGGACACCGGCACACCCAAGGAATTGGTGGTCAGCGAATTCAACGAGGAAATCGCCGAACTGGTCGACGGCGTCAGCAAGCTCACCCAGATCAAGTTCGAAAGCCAGGCCGAGGCACAGGCTGAGAACTTCCGCAAGATGATGCTGGCGATGGTCAAGGACATTCGCGTGATCCTGGTGAAGCTCGCCGACCGCCTGCACAACATGCGCACGCTTGGTGTGATGCGCGCCGACAAACGCCGCCGCATCGCCCGCGAAACCCTGGAGATCTACGCCCCGATAGCCAACCGCCTGGGTATGAACCAGATTCGCCTGGAACTCGAAGACCTGGGTTTCGCCGCGATGTACCCGATGCGCTACCGGGTGCTGTCGGAAGCGGTGCGGCGCGCGCGTGGCAACCGCAAGGAAATTCTCAACAAGATCGAGTCCGCCATCGGCCAGCGCCTTGACGAGGAGGATCTGCAATACCGGTTGCTCAGCCGGGAAAAGCATATCTACAGTCTTTACAAGAAAATCCGCGACCGGGTCGGTTCGTTCGCCGAGGTGTTCGATGTCTATGCGTTCCGCATCGTCGTTGACGCGGTGGATACCTGTTACCGCGTGCTGGGCATGATGCACAACCTGTACAAGCCGGTGCCCGGTAAGTTCAAGGACTATATCGCCATTCCCAAGGCCAACGGCTACCAGTCACTGCACACCGTACTCTTCGGCCCGTACGGCGTGCCTATCGAGGCGCAGATCCGCACCGACGACATGGACCGCGTGGCCGAATCCGGCATTGCCGCACACTGGTTGTACAAGAGCAGCAGCGACAAGACGGGCGGTGGCAACA
>Ga0315556_1001382_pt1 | contig 14587 bp, 10 predicted proteins | sample SalMarSW160310MG_FD_202112 | JGI IMG/M metagenome (GOLD analysis project Ga0315556, IMG submission 202112) | Salt marsh sediment microbial communities from the Plum Island Ecosystem LTER, Massachusetts, United States - Salt Marsh Sediment SW1603-10 ...
ATCAGATGTCAATAATATTAAATGGCTCTGGACTAACTATCGAAAAACTGGTCAGAATAGCCCGCCATAACGAAAAAGTAGAACTTCATCCTGAATCACTTGAAAAAATAAAAGTTTGCCGCAAAATGCTTGAAGAAAAACTTCAGGCCAAAGAAATAATGTACGGAACAAATACCGGGATAGGCGAATTTTCTGAAATAGCATTAAATGATGAACAGGTTAAGGAATTTCAGAAATATCTTATTTATAACCACTCTGCTGGAATAGGAGAGCCTGCTCCTCTTGAATATGTTCGTGGAGCGATTGCCGGTAGAATAAATGTTCACGCACATGGTAATTCAGCGTGCAGACCGGAGATAACATTAACTCTTGTAGAAATGTTGAATAAGGGTGTTACGCCTTTTGTTTGCCAAAAAGGCTCGGTAGGTGCGTGCGGTGATCTTGCGCCGATGTCGCAGGTTGCTTTGTTAATGATGGGCGAAGGCGAAGCATATTACAACGGGGAAAAACTTCCCGGTAAAGTTGCTCTTGAAAAAGCAGGAATTAAAATTCCGGGTCTCCAGGCTCGTGATGGTCTGGCGGTAATAAACGGATCAAACCTGTTGACTGCAATGGCAGCTATCCAACTTTATGATATTAACAGGCTTTTAAAACAGGCTGAAATTGCAGCAGCTATGTCGCTTGAAGCTTTGAATGCGAATTTAAAACCTTATGATGAGCGTCTTCACAAAATGCGCGGATTTGCAGGTGCAATCCGTAGCGCAAATTCAATAAGCAAGTGCATTGAAGGTAGCGATCTGCAGACGGGTAAATTGAAAAGCAAAGTTCAGGATGCTTATTCCATGCGATCAACTCCACAGGTAATAGGTGCGGCACACGACGCGATTGCCTACGCAAAATCACAGGTGGAGATTGAATTGAATGGTGTTGGTGATAACCCGATATTTATTCCGGAAGATAATATTACATTAACCGGGGCAAATTTCCAGGGAACACCGGTTTCGTTACCGATGGATAATGTGGGAGCAGCCGTTACAATGATTTCTGTACTTTCGGAGAGAAGACTAAACAGGTTGTTAAACCCTGCGTTGAGTGTTGGACTTCCATCGTTTCTCACAAAAGGAGCGGGAATGTTCTCGGGAATGATGCTAAGTCAGTACACAGCAGACAGCTTAATTGTTGAACAGAGAATTCTTTCAGCACCGGCTTCTATTCAGTCAATCCCGGCAGCGGCTGACCAGGAGGATTTTGTTTCTATGGGCATGAACACCTCGATTAAGAATGCGCAGATACTTCAAAACGCTTACGGAGTGCTTGGAATTGAATTTATGGCGGCTGCACAGGCGTTGGATTTCCGTGATCATAAAAACGGTAAAGGAGTATCCAAAGCAAAAGAAATTATCAGGAAGCATGTTGATCATCTTGAAATAGATCGTCCGCTTTATCCGGACCACACCAAGATGAGAGAAGTTGTAAAATCGTGTGAAATACTGGAAGCAGTTGAAAAAAAAGTAGGAAGTTTAGAATAGAAAATTAACCGCAAGGGCGCCGAGACGCAGAGATAAACTTTGCGTCTTCGTGACTCTGCGGTGACAGAATCTTTAATAATCAGAATTATAAAATGGAAATTATTTCTTTAGTAATCGGTTTATTTATAGGCGCATTAGCGGCGTTCCTTATTGCAAAATTTAAATTTGAAGGAAATGCAGGTAAAGCTGCAGAGAGAAATTCAATTTTAGAGGAGGATCTTGCTAAAACTGAAAAAGAATTATCCGCGGAAAGAGAAAAAGTTCAAAACCTGATCTCGCAGCTCGCTGAAACAAAATCTAATAATGAACATCTTCACGAGAGACTTTCCGAACAAAAATCGGAAATAGATGAACTTCAGCAAAAATTCATAAAGGAATTTGAAAATCTCGCTAATAAAATACTTGCCGAGAAAAGTGAAACTTTCACAAAACAAAACCGCGAAAACCTGGACCAAATTTTAAAGCCCCTTGGAGAAAAAATAAAAGATTTCGAAAAGAAAGTTGAAGAAGTCTATGTAAATGATTCAAAGGACCGAAGCGGTTTATCGGAACAGCTAAAGACTCTTTTTGAATTAAATCAGAAAATGACCAAAGAAGCTGCTAATCTGACAAATGCTTTAAAAGGGGAAACTAAAATGCAGGGTAACTGGGGTGAGTTTGTACTGGAGAAGTTATTGGAAGATTCCGGCCTCGTTAAAGATCGTGAATATTTTGTACAAGAAAGTATTAAGACGGAAGATGGACGTAGATTACAACCGGATATTATTATAAAGCTGCCGGAAAACAGAAGTATTATTATTGATTCCAAAGTAACCCTGGTAGCTTACGAAAAATTTAATTCTCTGGATAACAAGGAAGATAAGGGGAGAGCATTAAAAGAACACATTATCTCGATTAAAAATCACTATAAAGATTTAAGCTCAAAAAATTATCATAATCTCTATGGAATTGATAGTCTGGATTTTGTCTTTATGTTTCTTCCGATTGAACCCGCCTGGAGTTTGGCATTTCAGAGTGACAATGGATTATTCCAGGAAGCATTCGAGAAAAAAATTGCAATTGTAAGTCCCACCATGTTATTAATTAATCTAAAAATGATTGCGAGCTTGTGGAGAAAAGAAAATCAAAACAAAAACGCAATTGAAATTGCCAGATTGAGTGGTGCTCTTCACGACAAATTCGTCAATTTTGTTAATGATTTGCAAACAATCGGAGATCGCATAAAACAGTCGCAAAACAGCTATGATGATGCGATGAAGAAATTAAGAACAGGGCGAGGTAACCTGGTAAGTAGTTCTGACAAAATTAGAAAACTTGGCGCCAAAACATCCAAGTCTCTTCCCGGATCTTTAATTGATAATGATGATGACGAAGATGAAAATTTATTGGAAGAATAAATAAAATTATCCATTAACTGTTCCTGCTTAAATAACGGTTTAATGTCATTTCGAATCCCGCGTGCGGGATGAGAAATCTAAAAAACAGCAATAAGATTTCTCCTTTCAGTCGAAATGACAACTTGAGTTCATCTTAAATAGAAACTCGTTTAAATAAATGGCGATAACCCAACCACAAACCCCAGAAGAATTTGAAAAGTACTACGATCTCCGCTGGAGAATTCTGCGCGCGCCGTGGGATCAGCCGAGAGGAAGTGAAAAAGATGAAAAGGAAGACGGAGCAATTCACGTGATGGTATATGAGAAAGATAAGATTCCCGTTGGTGTCGGAAGAGTGCATTTTAATTCAGCAGAAGAAGCGCAGGTAAGGTACATGGCTGTTGAGGAAGATCAGCAGGGAAAGGGTATTGGAGCGATAATTCTAAAAGAACTTGAGAGAAGCGCGGCACAGAAAGGGGCAAAAATTATTATGCTTAACGCGAGGGATAATGCAGTTACTTTTTATGAAAAATACGGTTATGAAGTTGTGAAAAAGTCGCATACGCTCTTTGATTCAATTCCGCATTTTGAAATGAGAAAAGAGTTATAAATGTATAAAAAATACTTCGAGGCCAATAAAAAACTCTGGGATAGTAAGACTACAATCCACGCAGACTCGGATTTTTACGGACTGAAAGAATTTAAAGAGGGAAAGAATTCATTAAATTTTGTCGAGATGGAAGCACTTGGAGATGTGAAGGGAAAATCTATTTTGCATCTGCAGTGTCATTTCGGGATGGATACTCTTTCGTGGGCCAGGCTCGGGGCAAAAGCAACAGGTGTAGATTTTTCGGATGAGGCAATAAAACTTGCCAGATTATTAAGTGATGAATTAAAACTTGATGCAGAGTTTATTTGTTCAAATATTTATGACCTGAAAGAAAATCTTGATAAAAAATTAGACATAGTTTTTACCTCCTACGGCACAATTGGCTGGCTGCCGGATTTAAATATGTGGGCGGAGATTATCTCTCACTTTCTCAAACCGGGCGGTGTTTTTTTTATCGCAGAGTTTCACCCTGTCATCTGGATGTATGATGATGGATTTAAGAACTTAAAGTATTCCTATTTTAATTCCGGTGAACCAATCGAAGAAACGAATTCAGGAACTTATACCGACAGGAATGCTGATATAAATATGACCGAGTACGGGTGGAATCATTCACTGGACGAGGTTTTTAACTCACTAAAAAACAATGGATTAAAAATAGAAAGTTTTAAAGAATATCCTTTCTCGTTTTATAACTGTTTCCCCGGTATGGTACAAGGCGAAGATAGTTTCTGGCGGATAAAAGGATTTGAAAATATTCTGCCGTTGATGTATTCTATCAAAGCTTATAAATCTTAGTGTGTCTGAGAGTCCTTAGTTACTTATGGTTATAAGGAAAACTGAGAAAATATCAGGATCCCATCTTCAAAATCTCATCCCACTCATTCTTTTCAACAGGCATAACGGAAAGACGGTTTCCTCTCTGTACAAGTTTCATTTTTTGCAGCTTCGGATTATCTTTTATTTCAGCAAGCGGCACAGGATTTTTAAATTTCTTTACCAGTTTAATATCAACCATCATCCACCTCGGATTTGTTGGATCTGCTTTCGGGTCAAAGTGCTTATCTTCTGGATCAAACTGCGTGTGATCAGGGTATGCTTCCTTTGCAACTTCGCAAACACCAACAACCGCGGTCGGATCGGCATTGCTGTGATAAAAGAAAACCCTGTCGCCTATTTTCATATCATCACGCATAAAATTTCTTGCCTGGTAATTCCTTACTCCATCCCAGCAGGTGGTTTTATTTTTGCTTTTCGCAAGATCATCGATTGAAAAGCAATCCGGTTCCGCTTTTACAAGCCAATATTTCATCTTTTACCGCTCCTTTTTTATTCAGTTAATTAAAATAAAAATAAATATTACTTATTTCTAATTTTCCAATGCTTTAGTAGTGCCCTAATCTCACAAATTGTCATCCCGAACTAGTTTCGGGATCTCTAAAATTTATCTGATTCTGAAATAAATTTAGAATGACAATTTATTTTAGTAAAAACCAGTGTGAAATTAGGGCACTACAAATGCTTTTTACCCGTCCTAATTAAATTGATATTCAAACCACTCAATGATATATTGATTCAAAAATTAAACGGATTATGCGAAAATATATCGCTTCTGTAATAGTAATGTTGCTTCTATCGACCTTTGTTTTAGCACAGTCTGACGCGGCATTTCAGATTGCAAGGCTAAAATACGATGGCGGAGGGGATTGGTATAATGATCCCAACGAAACAGTAAACCTGTTGAATTTTGTGGCTCAAAACACGAACATAAAGGTAAATGCTGATTATAAATTTGTAGATATATCAAGTGATGATATTTTTTCATACCCGTTTCTTTTTATGACAGGGCACGGAAACATCATTTTTTCAAAAGATGAATCTGAAAGATTGAGAAAATACCTGGAAGCAGGGGGATTTTTATATGCCGACGATGATTACGGAATGGATAAGGCTTTCAGAAGAGAAATAAAAAAAGTTTTCCCGGATAAAGACCTTGTTGAGCTTCCGTTCAGTTACGGGCTGTACCATGATTTTTATGATTTCCCCAACGGCGTTCCGAAAACTCACGAACACGACGGTAAACCTGCACAGGGATTCGGAATATTTATCGGGAACCGTCTTGCTGTCTATTATACTTATGAATCGAATCCGAGTGATGGCTGGAATGACCAGGAAGTTCATAACGATCCTCCTGATAAAAGACTTGAAGCTTTAAAATTTGGAACCAACATAGTTGTCTGGGCGCTCAGTCAGCCCGTGGACATAAGCAATAAATAAAATGTCATTTCGATCCCGCCGGAGGTGGGGAGAAATCTTTTTTTATTTCTAAAAAAATCTTTATGAAAAGGCAGAATAAAAAAATATAGTGGGAAATGAATCAAAATATTACCAGGAAATAATTGCCAAGCTTGAAAGGCTTGTAAAGAGGGAATATTTCCTTTTTTCATCAGTAGGTATACAAGCTGCAATTTTATGGAGCATAATTCTCTACACAACTTTTTCTATTCTTGAAGCACTGTTCCATTTTGGCTCTGACATAAGAACGATTTTGTTTTCCCTTTTTCTAATTTTTTCACTGGCTACAGTTCTAATTCTTTTTGTAATCCCTTTATTGAAATATTTCAACATTTTCAGAAAGACTGATTATTACAGTGTATCAAAAAAAGCTGGTCGAAATTACCCACAGATAAAAGATGATTTGCTGAATGCAATGCAACTTGTATCAATTAACTACGGGGAAAATTATTCTGCAGATCTTATTAATGCTACATTTCTTGATGTTTATAACAAAACCAGAAATATACAGTTCGAAAAGATTGTTGATTTCAAAAAGGCAAAAGAACTTTTTAAATATCTGGCTGGCACTGTAATAGTTTGTACTGCTCTATTTGCTTTTTTGCCATCATTGCAGGCGGCGAGCTTCAGATTGGAAAATTTCGGCAAAGAATTTATTCCTCCACCTAAATTTACGTTCATGATAGAGCCGGGGAACACTCAGGCAACCAAAGGAGATAATTTATTTATTTCAGTAAAAGTGAATGGTACCATTCCTAAAAATGTATCTCTTGGAATCAAAGAGGTGGAACAAACTAAATTTGAAATGCAGCAATTAAATCGTGACTCAACCGGAGTATATGATTTTCAGGTAAAATCCGTCAGGAGTTCATTTAAATATTTTGCTTCAGCAGACGGGATTAGCAGCAGGCACTATAATGTTGCTGTAATTGATCCCCCAATAATAAAAACACTTGATGTGAGTATTAATTCACCTTCGTATTCAGGAATTCGACCTGTCAATCAAAAAGATAATGGAAATGTATCTGCACTGAAGGGAAGCCGTGTGAGCCTTAAAATCAGTTCGACAAAGGATTTGAAAGATGCTCGCTTGGTTTTTAGTGATTCGACAGAAATAAAATTAAAAACAAATGGTGAAGAAGTCCGGGGAAGTTTCAGAATAAAAAATGATAATTATTACTGTATTATAATTAAAGATAAGAATGATAATGAAAATATTTCTCCGATAAATTATACTGTAAAGGCTCTCAATGATGCATACCCTGTTATTGAAGTTATTGCACCCAATGAGAATCTATTGCTTCCGAATGACAACAGGATTGCCTTGCTTACAAAAATTAGCGACGATTACGGTTTTACTAAATTAAATCTTGCTTACAGGCTTTCATCCTCTAAGTATAAAGAGCCGTGGACTGACTATAAGACACTTAAAATTTCGTTAAACGGAAAATCCACCGAACAATCTGTCAGCTATATCTGGAACTTATCACAGTTGCATTTATCAGAGAATGATGTTGTTACATATTACCTGGAAATTTTTGATAACGATAATGTAAGCGGTCCAAAATCTGCGAAAACTTCTTCATTTACTGTGAGAATACCCACACTGAATGAATTAATTACGCAGGCTGATAAGACTCAAAATAAAGCGATAATGGATCTTCAAGAAACTATGAAGGATGCTGAGGGCCTGAAAAAAAATATTGAAAAAATTTCACAGGAATTAAAACAGGACAAAAAAGATATTTCCTGGCAGGAAAAAGAAAAAATTGAAAAATCACTGGAGCACTTTAAAAAATTGCAGGATAAATCGGAACAGATAAGTAAAAAAATAGATGAGTTAAAGAAAAATCTGAAGCAAAATAACATGATGTCTCAGGAAACCCTTGAAAAATATACTGAGCTTCAAAAATTATTCGACACGCTTTCGAGCGATGAAATGAAAAAAATGGCTGAGAATATGCAGAACCTTTTGCAAAAACTCGATCGCAAGCAGATACAACAGGCAATGGAAAGCTTCAAGTTTGATGAAGAACAGTTCCGGGCAAGCATAGAACGGACAATGAATCTGCTTAAGAGAATACAGGCTGAGCAAAAGGTAAATGATCTTGTTAACAAAATGGATGAAATAATTAAGAAGCAGGAAAATATTGAGAAGGAGACGAAAAGCAGCAATCTAAATGATAAAAACAAACAGGATGAGTTAAGTTCGAGACAAAATGAAATCTCAAAAGATATGAACGATCTGAAAGAGCAAATGGATGATCTTTCAAAAAAAATGAGCGAGTTAAAAGATCTGCCAAAAGAAGACCTTGATAAATTGCAGGATGAATTTAATAAGCAAAAAAATTCAGACCTTTCAAAAGATGCTTCGCAAAAAATCCAGCAGTCACAAAAACAAAAGGCAATGCAGAACCAGCAGCAGATTCAGCAAAATATTAAACAAATGAAAGGCGGAATGCAGGACCTGCAAAAAACCATGCAGCAGAAAAACCAGATGCAGACATTTGTGGATATGATGAAACTAACGGATAATCTTATTTCACTTTCGAAACAACAGGAAGCATTGAGACAGGAATCGGAAAATATCGATCCGGCTTCATCAGCATTCAAATCAAATTCAGAACAACAAAATAATATTCAGAAAAACCTGGATAAAATTGCTGCTCAAATGTCTGAACTTTCACAGAAGACTTTTGCAATAACTCCCGAAATGGGCAAGGCACTCGGAGATGCTAAGAGAGCAATGATGCGCTCGCTTGATGCCATGCAAAACAGGAACGGTAATCAGACATTATCTAACCAGGGCGAAGCGATGAAAGGTCTGAACGAGGCGGCATCGCTTATGAAAAATTCTATGCAGCAAATGATGAACGGGCAGGGACAGGGTGGAATGATGTCATTGATGCAGCAGCTTGGTCAAATGACTCAACAGCAAATGAACCTGAATAATCTCACGCAAATGCTGCATCAGGCAATGGGCGGCAAGTTAACAATGCAGCAGCAGGCACAATTACAGAGACTCGCTCAGCAGCAGGAAGAAGTTAGAAAAACTCTGAAACGACTTAGTGAAGAGGCAAAAGCTTCAGGAAAATCTAAAACTCTGGCCTCAAATCTTGATAAACTTCTTGATCAGATGCAGGAAGTTGTAACAAATATGAAAACGCAAAAAGTCAATGATGACTTGATTCAAAAACAGGAAAAGATTCTTTCAAAAATGCTGGACGCACAGAGATCTGTAAATGAAAGGGATTACGAAAAAGACAGGGAATCATTTACCGGGAGAAATATTCAACGCCAGTCACCGGCTAATCTGGATTTGAATTCGGAACAGGGGAAGAATAAAATTAGAGATGAACTTAACCGCGCAGTTCAGGAAGGATATTCAAAGGATTATGAAGAATTGATCAGGAAATATTACGAGGCACTTCAAAAGGTAAGGACAGAGAAAAAATAATTACACGGGATCAATATGAACAAATACTTTTTGAATTTCCTCAATTGATTCTATCGCTTTCTGAACTTCTTTTCCTACATCATGAGAATTCTGGGTTGTCATATGTTTGTCTACTTCAATATGAATCTCGATATGAAATTTATTTCCTACATAGTGAGATCTTAAATCATTCATTCCTACAACACCTTCAATATTCATTGCTCTGTTGGCCATTTCCAGAATTAGCTGATCATCCGCGGCTCTCCCCATCAGGTAATCTATGTTTTCTTTTGCTATTTCATAACCGGATTTTAAAATGAAAAAGGAAATCAGTATGCCCGCAATTCCGTCAATGTATGGCAAACCTATCTCAACACCAATTACACCGATAATAGAAAGTGAAGAAGCCAGAACATCATTTAAACTGTCAATAGCGCTTGCCTTAAGTCCGGGACTACGGAAAGTTTTTCCAACTTTTGACTGATAACGGGATAAAATTATTTTTACAGTAATTGTTACAAGAAGAATTCCGTATACAAGGGCATTAATATTATGATGTTCGTTAGGGTTAAGAATTCTCCCAATAGAAGCCTGAATTAAATTAATAGCAACAATTGCAGTAAAAAGAGCAATCAAAAAAACGGCTATTGGTTGGGCGGCATTATGTCCGAACTGATGATCATCATCCGGTTTTTTAAGAGAAACTTTTACGCTATACATTATAGCTCCAGACGAGACAACATCTGTCAGAGAGTTTATAGCATCCGAAATTACAGCAATCGAATTTGAAATTATTCCGGCAATAGCTTTTATAATAAACAGGAATATGTTAACTGCCAGGGAAAGATTGGCAGCTCTTTTTAATATTTTGGCCATAGACAAAGATAATTTATATCAGCAATAATAAAAAAATTGCTCGGACTATTTTATTATCAGCTACAGGCGGACAATTATCAAACTGGCAATATTACCAGATTTGCCATTTCCTGCCTTTCAGGGATGAATTATTTTCTTAAAATTTATACTAAAATCGATTCATCTGTAAAATATTTCAATAATTATTGGATAATCTATCAAAAAGTTTCTTATTTTCTATATGTCTTTATTTGGAACATTATAAAACAGTCTAAATTAGTTAAACATAAAGGAATTTAACGTCCCTTGATTCATACTAAGACAAAGAAAAATGCTCCTGATAAGAAATCAGTCGGGAAAAAAAATGTTTCCGATGAAGCAAGCCGCTTAAATGAGAAATTTGAATTAGTTCTTGAAGCTTCTGAGGACCTGATTTTTATACTGGACAATAACGGATGTTTCAAAAGGGTGAATAATAATGGAGCAGCATCTTTGGATTATTCGCTTAAAAATTTAATGGGCAGACATTTTTGGGAATTTGTTGATCCTAAAAGCGATGAAGAAATAGCAAAATCTTTCCAATCAATTCTAAATTCCGGGGAACTGACAACTTTTGAAGTTACATTTACTTCAAAATTTGGAAAGGAGGTTATTTTTCAGATAACGGCAAAAGTTTTAAAAGAAAATAAAAAGGTAGCCGGCTTGCTTGGAGTCGGAAAAAATATTACTAAATCCCGGTTTGATGAATTAAAAGTAAAAGAACTCTCTCTCAAATTGATGGAATCGGAAAGGTTAATCTCTATTGAAAGGAACAGAGCAAACCAGCGAAGGACAATACTTGACGAGCTTAACAGGCTAAAAAATGATTTTTTGTCGAATATATCTCATGAAATGAGAACTCCGCTTGCATCAATAATTGGTTTTTCTGAAACTATTGTTTCTGATCCGGAAATGTCGAAGGAATCACAGGTAGAATTTAGTAACCTGATATTAAAAGAAGGCAAAAGACTCTCGAATTTGATTAATGATGTTCTTGATCTTACAAAAATTGAAGGTGATGGGATAGTTCTGAGCCTAAGCAATTTTGATATTATTAATTTGTTGAATGAAGTTGTTGAAGAAAATCGTAAGGCAATCAAAGAAAAAAAATTAACACTTACGTTCGATATTCCTGTTGAAGAAATTGTAATGAATGGAGATGAAGAAAGACTAAAACTGATATTTGACGCTCTTTTAAATAATTCCATTAAATTTACCCCGGCCGGCGGACGAATTACAATAAAAGGGCAAAGTCTTTACAAGGAATTTGAAATTATATTTAGCGATACCGGCATTGGTATTCCGGAAAAAGATTTGCAAAATATTTTTCAGAAATTTTATCGTGTAAACAGACCCGGAACCGAGGTTCCTGGAACCGGGTTGGGCTTGGTTTTTGTAAAACAAATTGTAGATTTGCACAAAGGCTTGATTACTGTTGAAAGCGAAGTTGATAAGGGAACTTCCTTTGTGATCAAATTGCCAAAAGGCTTAAAACTTCAAAAAACAAAATTATAAGGGCATAAATAGCGGTGGATAAATTAGTTTTTATAGTTGATGATGAAAAAGCAATATCTAAGCTTTTATCATACTGGGTAAAAGATAAATGGAAATACAATGTTGAGGTTTTTTCAAACGGAGAAGACGCATTAAAAAGGTTGAATGCACAACCCGATATAGTTCTTTTGGATATTATGTTACCGGGCCTGGATGGAATTGAGACCCTAAAAAGAATAAAACAATTCGATGATAATTTACCGGTAATAATACTTTCAGCTCAAGGTAGTATAGAGGTTGCAGTAGAAGCTCTACGCTTTGGGGCTTTTGATTATTTCCCGAAACCTATTGAAATGCAAAGGCTTGAGCCATCTCTTAAAAATGCGATTAAAAATTATGACCTTTTGAAAGAAGTGGAAAATCTGAAGGAAAATGTTAAAAAAGAATACAGCTTTGATAATATTATTTCTTCTGATGGGAAAATGCAAGATGTCTTTAAGCTGGTTTCCAAAGTTTTGAATAACGAAATTACCGTAATTATTCATGGTGAAAGTGGAACCGGAAAAGAACTGATTGCCCGCGCAATTCACTATAACGGCAGAAGAAAAGACAATCCATTTATTGTTGTTAACTGTGCTTCAATACCGCGCGAACTTCTTGAAAGTGAATTGTTTGGTCATGAAAAAGGTTCATTTACAGGAGCACATCAAAGGAAGCTTGGAAAATTTGAACTTGCAACCGGAGGTACTATATTTCTTGATGAGGTAGGCGAACTTGAAATGCTTCTGCAGGCAAAATTATTAAGAGTTATACAGGAAAAGGAATTTGAGAGAGTAGGCGGAACCGAGCTTATTAAAACAGATGTGAGAATAATATCGGCAACGAACAGGGAGTTGAAAAAGGCTGTCGAAAATAAAGAATTCAGAGAAGATCTTTATTACAGGTTAAATTCATTTCCGATAAATATTCCACCTCTGCGACAAAGAAGAGGAGATATTCTCGTACTTGCTGAACATTTTTTAAAGGCCGGGAATACAAGACTTGGTAAAGAAATCAAAGGATTTACAAAAAAGGCTCTGAAGCTTATTTACGAATATGGATGGCCGGGTAACATCAGGGAAATGGAAAACACGATTGAACGATGTTTAATCCTTGCTGAAAAAGACCTGATAGATGTTAATGATCTTCCATCACATATTAAAACTTCGGATTCATCAGTTGCCGGAGATTTTTCAGGAGCTCTGTTTAGTGATGATAATATTATACCATTTGAAAAACTCAAAGAAGAGTCAATTAGACATGCTTTAAAGGTGACTAACGGTAATATTGTAGAAGTGGCAAAAAAACTTCAGCTTGGACGTGCAACAATTTACAGGCTGATGGAAAAATACAATATTGAAAACAGGTCTAATGATTGAACAATTAAAATTATAGGTTTATAAATGGACTTTACTAAAGAAAAATACGGCGAAGTACTTGTTGAAGTTGTTAATCTTACCCGTGCTACATTAAAAGAGGCGGAAGAGTTTAAGTTAACACTATCTCAGGATATAGAAGAAGGCGATAAAAAAATTGTTGTTGATATATCACAGTGTGAGTTTATTGATTCTACTTTTCTTGGTGCCCTTGTAGTCTCATTAAAAAAGATCAACGGACTTGGGGGCGATCTCAAACTGGTTGGTTTTCAGCCGGCAGTACACTCCATGTTTGAATTAACAAGAATGTATCGTGTTTTTGAATCTTATAAGACAAAAGAAGAAGCTGTACAAAGTTTTAAATAGCCGTGTAAGTTTGTTTGCATAAATCTTTATATCATTTTTCCCCTATCATTCCGGCAAAAATCCCAAAAGCCGGCTGAGAAATTAAATCTGATTTTTTAAACTAAATTCGATTAGTTAAATGCAGGAAGAACAAAAGTCAATTCTTATTATCGATGATGACATCACTATTAGAAAATTAATCCAGCACCATTTGCAAAAAAATGGTTTCTCCAGCCTTGTTGCAGAAGGCTCAGAAGATGGTTTTAAACATTTGGGAGAAAATAAAGTAGATCTGGTGCTTTGCGACGTCACAATGCAGGGGATGGATGGATTTACATTTTGTAAAAAAGTGAGAGAAAACCAGGAATTTAAAACTCTTCCCTTTGTCTTTGTTACTGCTAAAAGTTCCTTTGAAGATAAATCAACTGCTCTTGAAGTTGGTGGTGATGATATTATTACAAAGCCGTTTGATGTAGAGGAATTGATTCTCAAAGTCCGGGCACTTATTCGAAAAGCTGATATATATAAGAAATATAACGGCGATGCTCCGAAGAGAAATGTGGAACAATCTTTTGCCCAGGATAAAACAAAAATTTTAATTGTTGATGATGATAATACAATATCAAAACTTTTTCAATATAATCTGAATAAAGAAGGATTTGAATGTGTTACAGCACCCGGAGCAGATGAGGGACTTGAAAAAGCAAAGTCCTTTCTGCCTGATATTATTGTTTCTGATATTATGATGCCCGAGGTGGATGGATTTCAATTTCGCAGAAACCTGATGGAAGTTCCGGAGCTGCGTGCCGTACCATTTGTTTTTTTAACGGCAAAGGGTGGAGAAGATGACATACTCGACGGATACGATCTTGGCATTACGGATTACGTTTTAAAAACAGCCGGGCCAAGGGTTGTAGTTGCAAAAGTGAAAGCAATTATTAAAAGCCTTGGAAAAGAAAGACAAAAAGCCGTAAGCGAACTTCACCAGGCTGCGGATTCTATGCGTGTAAAGGTTGTGCCTGATCAAAGCCCTGAATTTGAAGGTTTTGAAATTAACCAGTGGCATCAGCCTTACCAGGGAATACCGGGTGGGGATTTCATAGATTATTTTAATCTAAATGATGATTGCCTGGCGATTATACTTGGCGATGTAATGGGTAAAAAATGGGGTGCATGGTATTTTGCTTTTGCCT
>Ga0315556_1001383_pt1 | contig 14584 bp, 9 predicted proteins | sample SalMarSW160310MG_FD_202112 | JGI IMG/M metagenome (GOLD analysis project Ga0315556, IMG submission 202112) | Salt marsh sediment microbial communities from the Plum Island Ecosystem LTER, Massachusetts, United States - Salt Marsh Sediment SW1603-10 ...
GGCCGGCGCCGGCGTCGCCTGTACCAGCTGGTCGTGGTGCGCGGCCTTGATCAGGCCATCCGCGGTGGTGGGCAGCAGGCGGAAGTACTCGGGCCGGCTGGATGCCTTGAGCACGAAATCGTTGCCCTGCTTGCCGATGCGGTACTCGATCTTGTTGCCGCCTTGCTGCGTGAGCCGGACGTCGAGTACCGGCTGATCCAGTCCGTAGCCGGGTTTGGCGTCGCGGCCGAGCACCGAACCGATCTGCAGGCCGGCGAGCCGGTCGGCCAGCGTGTTGGCGCCGGACTGGTTGACGATCTGGCCGGCTGCCAGCCCGGCGGCACTCCAGTGGGTACCGGGCGTGGCGGGCGCGGCCGGTGGCGCAGTGGTAGCGGTGGCCGGCGCCGGTGTCCCGGTGGTGGCCTTGCCCGGCGTAGCGGCCGGTGTCGCCGCACTGGTGGCCTTGCCCGGCGTAGCAGCCGGTGTCGCCGCGCTGGTGGCCTTGCCCGGCGTGGCAGCCGGGGCGGTAATGGCATCCGGCACCCGTTGCAGCGTGAGCCCGGCGACCGTCATGGCGGCGATCTTGCTGGCCGGCAGTACGAGCACGTGCTTGTCTTCCCAGTCCGCGGCCTTGAGCGGCGCTTCGTAGGTGGCAAAGTTCGTGGTGTATACCGCCTTGTCATCCTGGCTGCGCGCATGCACCTGGCGCAGTCCCGGCGAGGTGCCGAAGTAGAGCGTCGCCACCGTGGTTTTCCCCTGCGCGAGCTGCACACGCCGTTCGAAATCGTGGTCGCCCACCTTGAAGCGGCTCTGCGCCGCGGCGCTGGTGGCCACCGCCAGGCCATGTTTCAGACCTTCCAGGCGCTGCAGGAAGTCATCGACCCGCGTCCCGTCGGCCGGAAAATCGCCGGTTCCGGGCAGCACCCAGCCAGCGCCCTTGTGCGCGAGCACCAGCTGCTTGTGATCCGGGCCGGCGATCGTGATGTGGTCCACGCTGTGGCCGGTCAGTGCGAACAGCGGGGTATCCGGCGGCCGGGTCACCAGGCGGGGGCCGGTGTAACTCATGGCAACGGCCAGCAGCAGTTGCGCCGCAAGCAACACCACCAGGTAGCGAATCAGCTTCTGCATCGTTCAGACCTCCGCCAGGATCGCGCGGTAACGGGCGCGATCGGCGCTGCCGACCCGGCGCCGCCACAGCCACACCACAAACAGGCCCGCCAGTGCCAGGCCGTAATTCAGGTATTCCCAGAACAGCTGGGCGTTGTGTTCCATCGGGACCAGCGTGCGCGCGAACTGGGCACGGCTGCGGATGGAGAGCAGTCCACGGTCCTCGAGCGACCAGTCGATGGCGTTCTGCAGGAACTCCACCGGCCGGGTGTACAGGGTGCCCTGCCCCTCGGAGGCCAGGTTCAGCACCGTGTCGTCGGCAAAGCTGCTGGAGGACACCAGGATGATGCGCGCGGCCTCCGGCGAGCGGTCGATCACGCTGGTGACCGGTCCGGGCTTCTCCGGCTTCTTCTGCGCCTGCCCGGCGGGGCCCTTGCCGGGCTGCGCCGCAGCGCCCGCAGCCTGGCCGCCCGCCTGGGCCAGCGGCGACTCCTTGCCCTTGAAGTACGAATCGAAGCGTCCCTCCACCGCGACCGCCAGCAGGCGCGGGGCGCGCTGCTTGCCCGGCTTGAAGCCGGTATCCGGCCAGGCACGGTAATCGGGCATGACGTTGGTAGCGGCGGATACCCAGCTCTGCGCGGAGGAATGCAGCAGCCCGGTGACCTTGCGCGCCTTGTTGCCGGCCTTGTCCAGCGTGATCGGCGAGGCCCAGTCCAGCGTCACCTGGCCCAGTGCGGAGGTGATCGGATTATCGGCATTCAGGCCCTTGCCACGGATATCGGGGAAATGCGGGTAGGGCAGCATCTGGATCTCGCGGATCGGGACACCCCCGAGGTAACGCTGCACCGGCACCGGGAGCGAGGCGTTCTGTGGATCGAGCACCATGGTCGGGTCGATCGTGATGCCGTTGTGCTTCAGCCAGTCCTCGAGGCCGGAAGTCTGCCGGCTCGCGCTGATCGTCTCGCCCACACTGGCGTAGAAGGGCGAGGTTGCCAGCACCACGCTGCCGCCCTGCATCAGGAACTGGTCGATGGCAAACACCTGTTTGCGATCCAGTTCCTTCGGATCCATGACCAGCAACAGGTCGGCATCCGCCGGCACGTGTCCGTCCTTGAGACTTGTTTCCTGCACGCGGTCATTCTGCCGCAGGACCTTGGTCAGCACCGTGTAGCGCGGGCCGCCGGAGCGCCCGCCGGGCGGTGGCGTGACCAGCGCGACGGTCTTCAGGAAGCCGGGCGCCAGGCGCTGGATGGCGGCATTGATACTGCGCTTGAGCGCGGCCTTGTCCAGGGTCTTTGGCAACGGCACCTGCACGTGCTGGCCGTTATCCTCCAGCACCATGTAGAACCAGAACTGCTGCGGGTTGAACAGGCTCGCGATCTGCGGTTCGAAGCCGTACTTGTGCTCCAGTTCCTTTGCGAGCTTGCCGCCGTCGGCATCCGGGTCCTCGAAGCGCACGGTGAGCTTGTCACCTGCCTGTTTTTTCAGCTCACCCAGCACACCGCCCAGGTCCTTGTGCAGGGCGACGAGCTGCTTGGGCAGCTTCGCGTCGGGCGACAGGTAACCCGTGAAGGTCACCTGGTGGGTCAGGGTGTTGAACGGATTGCCACCGGCCTGGTAGGCGGTCAGCACCTTGCGGATCATGCGCGTGATGGCGTACTCCGGGTTCTTCAGCCCCACCTCGAGGTTGGTCTCGCTGCGCGCCTTCACCTCGATCAGGTCGCGGTAACCGAGCACCTCGTGCTGGTCGCCGTAGGAGACCAGGATGTTGAAGTAGGAATTCACCACCCCGGCCTGGTACTTGCTGGCCATCTCGAAGGGCACCGGCCGGATGCCGTACTTGCTGGCCGCCTCCTCCGCAATGGCCGGGTCATCCTGCGGATCGACGAACTCGACGTGTACGCGGCCCTTGCCGGCCACGGCGTATTCCTCCAGCAGGTCGTGCAACTGCGGTACCAGCGGCGCCAGCAGCGGGTGGGTCTGGGCGGAGAAGTAGCCGCGGATCAACAGCGGTTCCTGCAACTCGGACAGGTACTGGCGGGTGGCAGGGGACAGCGAGTAGATGTGGCCCTGCGTGATATCGGCGCGCGCCCAGCCCACCGGGGCCAGCCACAGGTTGCCGGCGATGAAATTGGCCACCGCCAGCGTGGCCACCCAGCCCCACTGGCGATGGCGCGGCGTGGCCGGGTTGCCGGCCCAGCGCAGGCGTTCCAGCGAGTACAGGTTGAGTGTCAGGAACACACCGACCAGGGACAGGTAGTAGAACAGGTCGCGCAGGTCGAGCACGCCGCGCGTGATCGAGGCGAAACGCGATCCCGTGCCGAGCTGGCCCAGCACCGAGCCGACGTGGTGGCCGAACAGCGAGACCAGCAGCGGTGAACCGACCAGGTAGAACAGGCCGCACACCAGCGCGGTCAGGATCAGCGCAACGATCGGGTTGTCGGTGCGCGAACTCATGTACAGACCGATCGCGACATACGCGGCGGCCAGGAACAGGGTCGCGACATAGCCGCCGATGACCGGGCCCCAGTCGAGCGGCCCGAGATGCGCCACCGTCAGTGGCAGCGGCACGGTGAGCAGCAGGGCCACGCCGACCAGCGCGAGCCCGGCCAGGAACTTGCCCAGCACCAGGTGCACGGGCCGGACCGGGCTGGTCAGCAGGTTCTCCAGGGTGCCGGAGCGGCGCTCTTCCGACCACGCGCGCATGGTCAGTGCCGCGACCAGGAAGATCAGCAGCACCGGCATCCACTGGAACAGCGGACGCACGTCGGCGATGTTGCGGGCGAAAAAGGTCTCGACCCAGAAAAAGATGAACAGCGTGACGGCCAGGAAGGCCCCGAGGAACAGGAAGGCGGCCGGCGAGGTGAAGAAGCCGGCGAACTCACGGCGTGCGACACGCAGCAGTTTATCCATGCCGGGCCTCCTGCGCGGGCGTGATGTCGGTGGTCTGCGCGAATACCGACTCCAGGTCGCGTTGCTCGGTCTGCAGTGCGTACAGGCGGCGCCCGGCCGTGGTCAGCGCATCCACCACGCGCGGCGCGACCTCGTCGGTGGCATCCAGTGCATAGGTCCAGCGTCCGTCCTGCCGCGTCCGCACCTCGACGCCGGCCACACCCTGCACCGCTGTCAGCGGGGCGCTGGCCTCGCCGTCGACACTGACCAGCAGGCGCCGGCCCTGGCGCAGCTCGTCCAGCCGTGCATCCACGGCCAGCCGGCCGGAACGCAGGATCAGCACGCGGTCGCACACCGCCTGCACCTCCGGCAGGATGTGGGTGGAGATGATCACGGTGGCCGACTTCGCCAGCTCGCGGATCAGCGCGCGCATGTGCACGATCTGGGTCGGGTCGAGGCCGTTGGTCGGCTCGTCGAGGATGACGAGGTCGGGCGCGTGCAGGATGGCCTGTGCCACGCCGACCCGCTGGCGATAGCCGCGCGACAGGGTCTGGATCGGGCGCAGCGCCTTCTCCTGCAGCTCGGTGCGGACGATGGCCTGCGCGATGGCGCGCGGGCGGTGGTCCGCGGCGATCCCGTGCAGGCTGGCCATGTAGTCGAGGTAATCGATGACCACCATGTCCGGGTAGACCGGGCAGTTCTCCGGCAGGTAGCCGATGCGCGCCTGGATGGCCCGGGTGTCGGGCCCCAGCTCGAGCGCGTCGACCCGAACGCTGCCCGCGGTCGGCTCGAGAAAGCCGGTCAGTATCTTCATGATGGTGGTCTTGCCGGCGCCGTTGTGGCCGAGCAGCCCGACGACCTCGCCGTGTTCGATGCGGAAGGACACGTCGTCCACGGCAACAAGGTCACCATAGCGACGGGTCAGATGTTCTACCTGGATCATGTCTGGCCCCTTTCTTGTGACAGCGATCACGCAGGCGCTGAATCCGGCGGAGTAACGATGTACCGGATCCAGGCACGTGTCTGCCCGGATTCATCACCGACAGTCAATGCAGACAGGACGGCCGCGGGGCAACCGGCGGGTGGTCGTGGCAGACACCCGGGGCGGGTAAACCGTATGCCACGCTGCCGGTCCACACCTCGCATACCACGTAGTGCCTGTTTGCACCGGAGACGCTGAATGGATTTCCGGGGACAAAAAAAGTTCCCGCCGGGCGTCCAATGGCGGAACAGCGCCCGGATATTCTCCCCGCGGGAGAGCCTGCCGGCAGGCAATTGCGCTGGCCGGAACCGGAACCCCTCACCGCCAGGGCGGCTCCCCCGGTAGACCGCGAGGTCAAGGAAGCGCTGTCAGTACGAGGCGCGTAGCGGCGCGGCAATCTCCGGAAAAAGGGCAGCGGCGTCCCGCGCGCAACGCAGGGATCTCCGGAGATCGCCACGGACCCCGGCGGAGACCTCGCGACCGGGATCGCTGCGCCCGCCATGACGGGGACAGGTATGCACGGCGCATCAGAAGAAGGTGATGAAGACCTGGAACAGCCGTTCCACCTCGCTGATGCCGCGCTTGTCGGCCAGGAACAGCACCACGTGGTCTTCCGGCTCGATCACGGTATCGCGGTGCGGGAACACCAGCCGGTCGCCGCGCACGATCACCCCGATGCTCGCACCGGCCGGCAGCGGCAGCTCATCGATGCAGCGACCGACCACCTGCGAGGTCTTGAAGTCGCCATGGGCGATGATCTCCATCGCCTCGGCCGCACCGCGGCGCAGCGAGTGGACGGCCACGACGTCGCCGCGGCGGATGTGTGCCAGCAGTGCTCCGATGGTGACCTGCGCGGGAGACAGCGCGATGTCGACGGCCGTACCCTGCACCAGGTCGACATAGCTGGGGCGATTGATGATGGACACCACCTTGCGCACACCCAGCCGCTTGGCCAGCATGCCGGACAGGATGTTGGCCTCGTCGTCGTTGGTGACGGCGCAGAACACGTCGGTGCTGCCGGCGTCCTCCTGCCGGAGCAGCTCCTCGTCCGCGGCGTCACCGTGCAGCACGACCGTGCGGTGCAGGGTCTCGGCCAGCGTCCGGCAGTGACGTACGTCCAGCTCGATGAGCTTGACGTAGTAGTCCGTCTCGATGGTCTCGGCCAGGCGCCTGCCGATGTTGCCACCACCGGCAATGATGACGCGCCGGTTCGGGCGGTCGGAGCGCCGGAACGCGGCCACCAGCTGGGGGATGTGTTTGCGCGCGGCCAGGAAAAAGATTTCGTCCCCTTCCTCGATGACCGCGTCCCCGTCCGGCATGACAGCGCGGTTGCGGCGGAAGATCGAGACCACGCGCGCCTCCACGTTCGGGATGTACGTGGCCAGGGCACGCAGTTCGTGCCCGAGCAGCGCGCCGCCGCGGTGTGCCTGCACCGCCACCAGCTGTGCCCTGCCATCGGCAAAATCGAGAATCTGCAGCACGCCCGGCGACTCGATCAGGTGCTGGATGAAGGTGGTGACCAGCTGCTCGGGGCTGATGATGAAATTGATCGGCACCGCATCCGGCCCGAACAGCGCGGGAAAGGCGAGGTATTCGCGGGATCGCACCCGCGCCAGTCGCAACGGCGTGTGAAACAGCGCATGCGCCACCTGGCAGGCGATCATGTTCACCTCGTCGCTGCTGGTCACCGCCAGGACCATGTCCGCGTCCTCGATACCGGCGCGGCGCAGCACATCGGGGTAGGAGGCATGGCCGGTGACGGTGCGCAGGTCGAAGCGTTCCTGTAACGCCATCAGCAGGTGCGTGTGCTGGTCCACCACGGTGATGTCGTTGTCCTCGCCGGCCAGGCGTTCCGCCACGGTGCTGCCGACCTGCCCCGCGCCGAGGATGATGATCTTCATGCAGCCTCCATGGGCACGGGCATCGTCAATGCCTCCAGAACGCGGGCAGGAACAGGATCAGCAGGGTGAAGACCTCCAGCCGCCCGACCAGCATGGCGAAGATGCCCAGCCACTTGATCAGCGGGGTTACCGTGGTGAAGTTGACCGCGACGCTGCCGAGCCCCGGGCCCGACAGGTTGATGGTGGACACCACGGCCCCGAAGGCCGACACCAGGTCGAGCCCCCCCGCCATCATGCCCAGCGTAAGCAGCAGGCTGGTCACGATGTACAGCACGTAGTAGCCCCAGATCGAATACACCACCTCCTCCGGCACCGGCCGCTTGCCCAGCTTGACCAGCAGTACCGACTGCGGATGGGCCAGCTGGAACAACTGGCGCACGCCCAGCTTGGCCAGCAGCATGATGCGCACCACCTTGAGTCCGCCGGCGGTGGAACCGACGCAGCCGCCGATGAACGCGATGATGACCATCGTCAGCGGCAGGTGGCGTGGCCACGCGGCATAGGACGCCGTGCCGAAGCCGGTACTGGTGAGAATCGACGCCACCTGGAAGGCGGCGAAACGCAGCGATTCCCAGAGGCCCTGGTAGGTACCCGCCCAGTACAGTCCGGCCGCCACGAACAGGGTCGCGAACAGGAAGATCAGACCGAACCCGCGCACCTCCGGATCGGTGCCATACGGGGCCAGCGACAGACGGCGCCAGGCCAGGTAGTGGATGGCGAAATTCACCCCGCCGCTCAGCATGAACACGATGGAGATGGCCTCGATCGCCGGGCTGTTGTAATAGCCGATGCTGGCGTCGTGCGTGGAAAACCCGCCGGTCGCCACGGTGGCGTACGCATGCCCGATCGCATCGAAGGCATTCATGCCGGCCAGCCAGTAGGACAGCGCGCAGGCCATGGTCAGCGCGAAGTAGATGATCCACAGCACGCGCGCGGTTTCCGCGATGCGCGGGGTCAGTTTCTCGTTCTTGGCCACGCCGGATGCCTCGGCGCGATACAGCTGCATGCCACCCACACCCAGCAGCGGCAGGATGGCGACGGCCAGCACGATGATGCCCATACCGCCGAGGAACTGGATCTGCTGGCGGTGATACAGGATGGATTTCGGCAGCTTGTCCAGCCCGGTGATGACGGTGGCGCCGGTGGTGGTGAACCCGGAGATCGATTCGAACAGCGCATCGGTGATACCGAGGTGCAGGCCGATGATGAAGGGTAACGCGCAGGCCATGCCGAGAATCACCCAGAACAGCGTGACGATGAGAAACCCGTCGCGCACGGACAATTCACTGCGTTCGTGCAGGTTCGGCAACCACAGCAGCAATCCCGTCACCACCGTGATCAGCAGGGAGGCGGTGAACACCATCACCTGCCCGTCGTGATAGATGAAGGAAACGATGATGGAAGGCAGGAAGCCGAGGCTGTACAACACCAGCAGGATACCGAACAGCCGGGTGATTGCGCGCCAGTGCATGCGGGCTCCTGTGGGATGATCCGCCAGCCGGGAGCGGGTGCAGGCCCGGCGCCAGGGATAACGGAATTGGCGGGTATTATAGGGGGACAAATCCGGGCACACCACAAGGCCGGAGCCGGCATGGCTGCCTGCGATAATCACCGGGACGGCACTCGATTGTGCTAGATTTCAGTACACCCGGCGTAGCCGGCGCGACGGAATGCCTGGTGCGGCGGAGCTTCGTAACCGTATGATTCACGGAGCGGTGCCGGCAATGCCCGCCGGCGACACTGACAGGATGGATGGGGACAACACAATGCGGCAAGGATGGCTCCTGATGCTCGTGCTGCTGTGCGCCGTCTGCGCAGCCGGCGCACGCGCGGCCGAGCCTGCCCGCCCGGCCGTCGAACTGGCAATCCAGGGCGCGATCGGCCCGGCCAGTGCGGACTACGTGCACCGCGGCATCGAGTATGCGCAGGCACTCGGGGCCGGCGTGGTGATCCTGCGTCTGGACACACCGGGCGGACTCGATTCCGCCATGCGCGACATCATCCGCGACATCCTCCACTCCCCGGTGGCCGTCGTCGGGTACGTCGCTCCGGGTGGTGCGCGGGCCGCCAGCGCCGGCACCTACATCCTGTATGCCTGCCAGGTCGCAGCCATGGCACCGGGTACCAACCTGGGTGCGGCGACGCCGGTCGAGATCGGCGGGCTGGGCGGTGCGGAACCCGCAAAACCGCCACCGGCAGAGAAATCACCCGCCGGTGCCGGGAGCCATGCCGAGGTCATGGCGGCCAAGCGCGTCAACGATGCCGCGGCCTACCTGCGCAGCCTGGCACAATTGCGCGGCCGCAATACCGAATGGGCGGAACTTGCCGTGCGCGAGGCGGCCAGCCTGCCGGCGGAAGAGGCGCTAAAAAAGCACGTGGTCGATCTGCTGGCACAGGATGAGCAGGACCTGCTGAAAAAACTCCAGGGTCGCCACGTGAGCATCGCCGGGGTGGAGCAGGTGCTGGATACGCAGGACCTGTCCGTGGTGCAGTACCTTCCGGACTGGCGCAACCGCCTGCTGGCGACCATCACCGATCCGAATGTCGCCTATATCCTGCTGCTGATCGGCATCTACGGCCTGTTTTTCGAATTCGCCAGCCCCGGCTTCGTGCTGCCCGGCGTGGCCGGCGGCATCAGTCTTCTGCTTGCGCTCTACGCCTTCCAGATCCTGCCGGTCAACTACGCCGGGCTCGCCCTGGTGGCGCTGGGCATCGCGTTCATGCTGGCCGAGTCCTTCGTGCCGAGCTTCGGTGCCCTGGGCATCGGCGGCGTACTGGCCTTCGTGGCCGGTTCCATCCTGCTCTATGACCAGGCCGGCAGCGGCTATGCGGTTTCCCTGCCACTGATCATCGGGCTGGCCGTGGTCAGCGCCGGTTTCTTCCTGTTCATCGTCGGGGCCGCGATCAAGGCACGCAGGCGGCCGGTGGTGAGCGGTGCGGAGGAACTGCTGCAGGCCACCGGCGAGGCACTGGAGGATTTCAACGGACCGGGCAGGATCCGCGTGCACGGGGAAACCTGGCTGGCCCGCTCGACGGAACCGGTCGCGTGCGGCGAACGTGTACGGGTAACGGCACTGGACGGACTCGTGCTGCAGGTGCGGCGCCTGTCCGGGGAGGAGGAATGACATGGGTATACCGGTAATCTTTGGCGGCCTGGCCGTCCTGATCGGGCTGTTGCTGTACACCTTCCGTATCCTGCGCGAGTACGAACGCGGGGTGGTGTTCACCCTCGGCCGCTTCTGGAAGGTCAAGGGACCGGGGCTGGTGATCGTCATCCCGGTGATCCAGCAGATGGTGAAGGTGGACCTGCGCACCGTGGTCATGGACGTGCCGAGCCAGGACGTGATCTCGCGCGACAACGTCTCGGTGCAGGTCAACGCGGTGCTGTATTTCCGCGTCATCGATCCGCAGAAGGCCATCATCCAGGTCGAGGACTTTCTGGCTGCCACCAGCCAGCTGGCGCAGACCACGCTGCGCTCGGTGCTGGGCCAGCACGACCTGGACGACATGCTGGCCGAGCGCGACAAGCTCAACGTCGACATCCAGATGCTGCTGGACCGGCAGACCGATGCCTGGGGCATCAAGGTGGCCAACGTGGAGATCAAACACGTCGACATCGACGAAAGCATGGTGCGTGCCATCGCACGCCAGGCCGAGGCCGAGCGCGAGCGCCGCGCCAAGGTCATCCACGCCGAGGGCGAACAGCAGGCCGCGGCAAAACTGGTCGAGGCCGCGCGCCTGCTCAGCCAGCAACCGCAGTCCCTGCAGCTGCGCTACCTGCAGACGCTGACCGAGATCGCCGGCGACAAGAGCTCGACCATCGTGTTTCCGCTGCCGCTGGACATGATCGGCAGGCTGTTCGGTGACAAGGCGGACTGACGCCGCCCGGGTAGCGCAAGGTCACGGGGACTCCCCGGTCTCGGGTGCAAAACCGCGCCGCAGGGTATTCTCCGTGATGCACACCGGGTCGAGGAACTGCTGCAGGTAGTCCGGTCCGCCGGCCTTGCTGCCGGTGCCGCTGCAGCGAAACCCGCCGAACGGCTGCCGCCCCACCAGTGCGCCGGTGATGTGGCGGTTGAAATACAGGTTGCCGGCCTGCAGTGCGTTGCGCGCCAGCGCCAGGTGCGCCGGGCTGCGCGAGTACACACCGGCGGTCAGCGCATACGCGGTGTCGTTGGCCAGCGCGAGGGCCCGGTCAAAACTGTCCGCGTGCAGCACGGCCAGTACCGGTCCGAAGATCTCCTCCTGCGCCAGCAGATCGTCCGCGGCCACCTCCGTGAAGATGGCCGGAGCCAGGTAATAGCCGTCGCCGGGCAGGTCGGTGCGCGCCGTACCGAGCAACCGGGCACGCCCGCGGCCCTGCTCGATGACCGCGGCGATACGCCGCTGCGCCCCGGCGTCGATCACCGGCCCGAGCAGGTTGCCCGGGTCGGCGGGGTCCCCGATGCGCAGGCTCGCGACCGCCGCGCACAGGCGTTCCACGAAGGGCGCATGGATCCGGCCGACCGTGATCACGCGCGAGGCGGCACTGCATTTCTGGCCCTGGTAGCCGAATGCGGACTGCAGCACACCGGGTACCGCGGCATCGAGGTCGGCATCAGCGTCGACGAGGATGGCATTCTTGCCGCCCAGCTCGGCGATGACGCGCTTGATGCCGCGCTGACCGGGCGCAGGGCACGAGGCGGCCTGCAACAGTTGCGTGCCCACCGCGCGGGAACCGGTGAAGGCGATGGTGGCGACGTCGGGATGCGCCGCCAGCCAGGCCCCGGTCTGCGCGCCGGGCCCGGGCAGGAAGTTGACCACGCCCGGTGGCAGTTCCGCCTGCCGCACCAGCTCCATGAAGCGCGCCGCGATCACCGGCGTCAGCGAGGACGGCTTCACGATGGCGGTATTGCCGGTGACGATCGTCGCCGCGAGCATACCGGTCAGGATTGCCAGCGGGAAATTCCACGGCGCGAGTACCAGGCCGACGCCGCGCGGGCGGTACTGCCAGGTATTGTGTTCGCCGCTGGCCTCCACCACCGTGCCCGCAGCCAGCCGCTCCGCCTCTCCTGCATAGTACTGCAGAAAATCGATGGCCTCGCATACGTCGGCGTCGGCCTCGCACCAGTGCTTGCCCGCCTCCAGCACCTGCCAGGCCGCGAACACATCGCGTTGCGCGGCCAGCAGGCCGGCCAGCCGGCGCAGCAGGCCGGCGCGCTCCGTGGCCGGCAGCGCACGCCAGTCCGGGAAGGCCGCCCGCGCCGCCGCCAGCGCCTGTTCGGCCTGCGCGCGCCCGGCGCTGGCCACGCGGCCGATGACCTGTGCCGGATGCGCCGGGTTGCGCGACGTGAGGAAACCGCTGCCGGGGCACGCCTCGTTGTTGATGACCAGGGCGTATTCACGCCCCGTCTCGGCCTGCACGGCGTCCAGCGCCGCGCGCAGCGCGGCGCGCTCCTCCCGCTCGGTGAAACGGTGTATTGGCGTGTTGCGAAATCCCTCCGCAACCGCGCGCGGCCGCGGTGCCACCGGCTCCGGCGGTGCCAGTGCCTCGGCACTGCGCACCACCCGGCCCATGCCGGTCTCGAGGATGGTCTGGCCGCTGGTGTTTTCCAGCAGGCGCCGCACCAGGTAGGCCATGCCCGGCAGGATCTCGCCGTACGGGACGTACACGCGCAGCGGGTAGCCGAGCGCCACCAGTGCCTGCTTCAGGTCGTCCGCCATGCCGTAGAGCATCTGGAACTCGAAGGCGTCCCGCGCGAGACCACCGTCCTCCGCCAGCGCCATGGCGCAGGCGAGGCTGCGCACGTTGTGGGTGGCCACGGCCGGGATGACCCGGTCGTGCTGCGCGAACAGCCGTTGCAGGCAGTCCTCGTAGCAGGCGTCGGTCTGCGCCTTGTGCTCCCACACCGGGGACGGCCAGCCGTGCTGGCGCGCGAGTACGGTTTCGGTATCCCAGTAGGCGCCGCGCACCAGGCGAATCTTCACCGGCGTCCCGCGCGCGCCGGCCCACTCGATCAGGTCCTGCAGCTGTTCGCGGGCGTCCCGTGCATAGGCCTGCACGGCGATCCCGGCCAGTGGCCAGTCACGCAACGGCGCTTCCATGAACAGCTCGCGGAAGCAGCGCAGCACGATGTGGCGGAGTTCGAACTGTTCCATGTCGATGGTCACGGCGGTGCCCTGCGCACGCGCTGCCGCCAGCAGCGGCCGCAGCCGCGCCTGGATGGCGGCGCAGCTGCCCTCCGGGTCAGCCGGCAGGATGCGGGTGCCGAGCGAGGACAGCTTCAGGGAGATTTCGGCCGCCGTGCCGTCGGGGTGCCGGCGCAGGGCCGCCAGCAGATCGAGGCAGGCCTGCTGGTAGCCATCGGCTTCGTGCTCGCTCAGTACCGCCTCGCCCAGCAGGTCGAGACTGCAGTCCATGCCCTGCGCGCGCAGCCGCGCGACGCTCTGCAATGCCTGGCGCAGGTTGCCGCCACCCATGAAACGCCGGGCCAGGCCGCGCAGCGTGGCACGCACCAGCGGTGCCGCCACCGGCAGGGCCCAGGGGGCATCGCTGTGGCGCAGGCTCCAGCGGCTGAGCGCGGGCCAGGGCAACGGCAGTGCGGAAAAATATTCCTGCAGGTGAGCCACCAGCGCCGTGTCGTCCCGCAGCACCGGCAGCACGTCGACGAAGCGCAGTGCCTGCGTACGGAACGCACGGTCCCGGAGGGCGCGCTCGACCAGGACATCGAGCCAGCCGCTGCGCACGGTATCCGCATGGTGTGCGGCCGCGGCCAGCAACCGCTCTCCGCAGCGACGGATGTGGTCTTCCCGGTCTGCCTGGCGTCCTGCCAGCGGCACGTGCCCTGCCCCTGCCGGCGCCTAGCTGCGGGTAAACGTGTACTCGCCGCCCTGGCGCCGGGCGCGGATACCGGTACGCGCAAACACGATTTCCTGCCCGTCCTCGATGTTGCGCGGTTCGCCACCCACGGCGATGAAGCCCGGGCGGGTCACACCACAGTGGACGATGCCGAGCTTGTCGTGTTCGGTGGGTGCAAGTGTCAGGGTTGCGGAATCGGTAGACATGGTGTCACCTCCACCTGTTCAGGATATTGCTGCGCCCTGCCAGTGCGGTCCGGGCTCTGCTGCGCAAACGGAGGGTTGCCTGCGGACCGCGCAGGCTGGCAGGGAGCTGATTCCAGTCTAGTCCAAAAAATCCGCGCCCAGTTCCGGGTCCCGGTTGCACCCCATTGACGAATCGCCCGGTCTGGACTTCGCTGGTAGTAACCCAACGGACATGGAGCATGTGACATGAACTGCGCCTGTGCAGCAGCCAGGCCACTGGCCTACTGGCTGATAATCGCCGGTTGCGGCATTGCGCTGGTGACTGCCTTCCAGCCCGATTTCACAGCCGGCTGGCATTTGTCCACGGACTTCCTGGTGTGTGGAGTGTTGCCGTACGTCGTGTACGGCAGCTTCACACAGATCCTCTCCGGCAGTGCCCTGCTCGCGGGCGGCAGCCTGCTGCTGCTGGCCGACCTCGTGGGCCGCCAGGTTTTCGGCGTGACGGCCGCGGCCACCCTCAATCCATTTGCACCGGTGTGGTTATGCACGGTACTGATCGTGCTGGTGCTGCCGCTGGCCGTTCTGCTCGGTGCCGGAATCGACCGGCTCCTGTCCGGTGGCCAATCGGCACAGGCCAGATAACCGGTATTTCTTCATCCGTCGCGGCTTTTTTTTCAGCCTGCGCGCGGGAAGACGCCCT
>Ga0315556_1001384_pt1 | contig 14562 bp, 13 predicted proteins | sample SalMarSW160310MG_FD_202112 | JGI IMG/M metagenome (GOLD analysis project Ga0315556, IMG submission 202112) | Salt marsh sediment microbial communities from the Plum Island Ecosystem LTER, Massachusetts, United States - Salt Marsh Sediment SW1603-10 ...
GTCCTGAATGACCGCCCTGGGTCGTGAGCTGGCATCCACATTGATACGGCTGATCGGCGGCATTGGCCTAGAAGCAGCCGTCCTCGGCACCTCATGCACTTCGCGGCTTCTGCCAGAGGGCTTAGGTTCGCTTTATGCGCTGCAGCGGACGAAGGCAGAAATTGGAGGAATTGACGTAGATCTACTTTGCGGCACTCCGGTCTGCGGGTGATCTCGGCCACTGGCGGACATTCGCGGCCCGCGGATCGAGCGAACGGGTAATCTTCAGGCCCCTGCGCTTGGTATGTTTGAGGCGGCGGGCTGAAAATCCGCACAGGCGGGTAACCGGAGGAATCCCACATGAGCAAGGACGCAGTTCTCCACGATATCGACGCGCGCGGTGTGGCGACCGTGACGCTGAACCGTCCGGAGGTGAACAATGCCTACGACGAGTCGGTCATCCAGGGCCTGCTCGACGCCATGGATGCGCTGGGCGCGCGCGGCGGGGTGCGTGCGGTCGTGCTGCGCGGTGCGGGGAAGCACTTCCAGGCGGGCGCGGATCTGAAGTGGATCCGGCGCGTGGCGGCGCAGTCGGCCGAGGAGAACGAGCGCGCCTCGCGGGCGACCGCCGAAGCGGTGCGGCGGCTGAACGAGCTTCCGCTGCCGACGATCGCGCTGGTGCAAGGGGGCTGTTTCGGAGGCGGAACCGGGATCGTGGCGGCGTGCGACGTGGTGGTCGCGGCGGACAACGCGATGTTCTCGATCGCGGAGACGCGCTGGGGCCTGATGGCGGGGATCATCCTGCCGCAGCTTGCCGACGCGATCGGCGCCCGGCAGGTGCGCCGCTACGCGCTGACCGGCGAGCGCTTCGGCGCGGAGGAGGCCCGCAGGATCGGTCTGGTGCACGAGGTGGTGCCGCTCGCCGGGCTGGAGGCCGCCGGTGCGCGCCTGGTCGGGCAGTTGCTGCAGAACGCCCCCGAGGCCAACGCCGAGACCAAGCGCGTCGCGCTCGAATTCGCGTGGGGCTCGGTGGACGAATCCGTCTTCGATCGACTCGTCGGGCAGCACGCCGCCAAGCGCCGGAGCAGCGAAGCGGCCGAGGGTCTGGCGTCGTTCGCCGAGAAGCGGCCGGCGCGCTGGGCCGCGTAGCCGCGAGGGCGCCCCGCGCGGAATCGCGAGTTCAGGCGGAGGCTGGCCGTGTATAAGCGGCCGCCGCGCGCAGGAGCGCCGGCGTGCCCGGGTAGGCGGAGCGGGTCACGCTGCTCTTCTTTCCCGCGTCGCCCCAGGGCTCGAGCGCTTCGGCGCGGCGCATGAACGCGTCCGCGTCGAGCACCCAGTAGCCGCCCAGGCTGGTGACGCCGCGGGCGAAGAAGGGGTCGGGAAAGCAGCTCGCCGAGGGGCCGATGAGCGCAAGCGCCTCGGCGTGGCGGCAGTGGCCGAGGATGTCCTCCAGGGTGTCGTTGAGCAGCACGGTGCTGGTGGAGACGATCTTGTTGCACTCCGCCAGCCGGCCGGGGTCGAGGGTGACGGTGAGGCCCGGCTCTTCCTTCACCAGCTCCTCGCGCAGCTCGAGCACGGTGAGCGGCAGGCCGAGCGCGCGCACGCGCGGCACGAGCGGCGGGAAGAAGCCGATCATGCCGACGCGGTCGCCGCGCCCGAGCGCGAGCGAGCCGATCGAGTCGGCGGCGAGGTCGGGCTCGTAGCCGGCGCGGCGGAAGACGTGCTGCGTGACGGCGTTGATCGCGGCCAGACCCAGCGCGCGCTCGACCGGGTCGCGCGAGGCGAACAGCCGCGCCAGCTCGAGCGCCGGCCTGCCGGCGAATTCGGCGGGCGCGCGACGCTGAAGCCGGGCGCGCGTGTCGCCGAGCAGCACGAACGCGGTGCCGACGCTGCCGTCGGCGAGCCGCAGCGCGCAGAACTCGCCGGCCATCCCGGTTCCCTTGCGGTCGGGCGGAAACGCCGCCTGCGCCAGCGCGGGCAGCGGCAGCGCGGCGGCGGCCTGCTCGACGAGCTCCAGCAGCTCCGCGGCGGGTGACATACACTCCAGTCTAACCATCGTCGTCAAAAAGAGAGAGGAAACGCATGATCCACATCGTCGCCGTCATCACCGCCAAGCCCGGCAAGCGGGAAGACATTCTGCAGCACTTTCGCGCCAACCTCGCCGCGGTGAGGGCCGAGAAGGGGTGCATCGAGTACGGTCCCGCGATCGACGCGGATCCCGCGCCGTCGATGCAGACCAAGTACGGCCCCGACACCTTCGTCGTCCTGGAGAAATGGGAGAGCATGGACGCGCTCAAGGCCCACGCCGCGGCGCCGCACATGGCCGCCTACGCGGCAAAGGTGAAGGACATGATCGCGAGCCGCGTGATCCACGTCCTGGCGCCGGCCTGAGGGGGCGCGACGCCTAGCCGAGCGGGCTGTAGCTGAACTTCTCGCCGCCGAGGCTTGCTTCGTACATCAGTCCGCCTTTCTCGATCGTGAACACCGCGATCCCCTTGTAATACTCCCCGGCGGTCCGCGCGGCTTCCGGGGTGCCGCTCGCGCCCGCGGACGCCCCGCTCGTGCCCGCGTGCGCCAACGCGCCGGCGGTCATCGCCACGGCGGCCGCCTGCGCACCGAACTCGAACTCCCCCTTGGTGAACTTGGCGAAGGCGGCCTTGTTCCGGAAGAAGACGATCTCGCTGTACACCTGCCCGCCGAGCTGCGCGCCGACGGTGATCTGCGTCATCGTCGCGTCGCCGACGTACTTGCCTTCGCGGTAGACGCGACCCCGGCCGTAGGCGCCGCCCAGCACCATGCCGCCTTTGCCGATGGCGGGAAACACGGCGTAGCCGTAGCTGTCGGCGAAGAACTTTCCGCTTACGCCCGCATTTCGGAACATCCGGATCGCCGACGAATAATCGTTGGCGAACGCCGGCGCGGATGCAAGGACGATCAGCAGCGTGAGGAGAATTCCGAGCAGTCGCGTACGCATGGTGGCTGGCCTCCGTGATATCGATATGTCATGTATGAGACTGCGCCGGCGCGATGCCGGTTCCGACCGCGAACCTGACGCGATGCGACACCTCAATCCGCGCGGTAGCGGCGGATGACGTTCGAGTCCGGGTCGGCGCCGAGGCCTGGCCCCTGCGGCACCGACAGCTGGCCGCTTTCGGGGGCAAGCGCGGCGCCGAACAGGGAGGCTTCCGTCCACAGGTAGAAGTATTCGAAGCGCTCGTCGCCTTCGAGCGTCGCGAGAAGGTGCAGCGTGGCGAGCGCGCCGGGGCCGAAGTAGGGCGAATGCGGCGCAAGGCGCACCCCGTGGCGCGCGGCGAGCCCCGCCACCCGCCGGAACTCGGTGACGCCCCCCACCTTCGTCACCGAGGGCTGCGCGATCCGCACCGCGCGCGCGTCGAACAGCGCGGCGAACTGCGTCGCGAAGCAGCAGTTCTCGCCCGCCGCGATCGGAATGCCGCAGGCTTCGCCCACCGCGCGCAGCCCGGCGCCGTCCTCGGGCGGGAAGACCGGCTCCTCGAACCATTCGAGCCCGAGCGGCGCGAGGCGCCTGCCGACTTCGATCGCCGCCTCGACGCTCCACTCGCAGTTGACGTCGAGCAGCAGTGCCGCCTCCCGCGGCACCGCCGCGCGCGCCGCGGCGATCACCCGCTCGTCGACTTCGTGCAGCTTGATCGCGCCGAAGCCCTCGCCGAGCGCCCGCTCGCAGTAGCGCGCGGCGAGCGCGCCGTCGGCGTAGCGCAGCAGGCTCGCGTAGCACGGCAGGCGCTCGCGGCGCGCGCCGCCGAGCAGCGCGTGCAGCGGCTTGCCGGCGGCCTTGCCGGCGATATCCCAGAGCGCGATGTCGAGGCCCGAGAGCGCGAAGGCGGCGATGCCGAAGCGGCCGAAGATGTGCAGCCGCTTCTGGATCGTCGCGTGCAGCCCGTCGATGTCCGCGGCGTCGTGCCCCACCGCCAGCGGCGCGATCATGTCGTTGACCGCCGCGGCGACCGGGCGCCGGCACGAGTACGAGAACGCCTCGCCCCAGCCGGTGAGCCCGGCGTCGGTGTCGACGCGCACCAGGCAGAAATCGAGCGCCTGCCAGCCGCCCGTGCCGAGCGTCCAGGCGTCGGCGCCGTAGCGGGCCGGGATCGAGAGCGGGATCGCTTCGACGCGGGTGATCTTCATGGTGCGGGCTCCTCCATGGCGTAGAGGCGAAGCGCATTATCGTGGAACAGCGCGCGCTGCTCGGCTGCCGAAAGCGAACCGGCGATCTCGCGAAACCCCGAATAGATCTCGTCGAAAGTGGCGCACAGGCCGTCCACGGGGAAGTTGCTCGCGAACATCGCTCGCGCCGTGCCGAAGATCTCGATCGCCGAGAGCACGACTTCGCGGTTGAGCGCCGCGCTCCAGCGCACGCCGGGCACGCCGAGGCCGGAGATCTTGATCGCCGCGTTGGGGCAGGCGGCGAGCTCGCGCAGGGCGCGCTTCCAGCCGGCCAGGGCGTCCGCGCTGCGGTCGGCGGGCAGCCCGGTGTGATTGAGAATCAGGAGCGTACCGGGGAAGTCGCGGCACAGCGCCGCGGCGTCGCCGAGCTCGGTCCACGGCGCCTGCAGGTCGAAGCGCAGACCGTGGCGGGCGAGCAGGGCGTAGCCCGCGCGCCAGCGCGCCTCGCGCATCGCCCCGCGGCGCGGCTTGTGGCGCACGCCGCGCACGAAGGCAAACGCCGCCTGTCGCTCGAGCACGACGGCGGCGTCGTCGCGGTCGAGCCAGGCCTGCGCCACCATCACCGTCGGCAGGCCGGTTTCGCGCCGCAGCCGCTCGACCCACGCGGTCTCGCCGAGCGGGTCGCGCGGGTCCCACTCGGTCTCGACGTAGACCGTCTTCACCACCTCGTATCCGCCCGCATCCGCGAGATAGTCGGCGGGAAGGTAGGGCCGGCGCAGCGCCGAATAGTCGCCGTAGCGGAACGCGATCGGCTCCGGGTCGCACAGCCAGGGATGGTAGTTCGCGCGCGGGTCCCAGAAGTGCTGGTGCGCGTCGACGATCGGAAGGCGCGGACTCACGCCGTAATCCTAGCGCAGTCAAGTCTTTACGCCCGCGCCCGCGGCGCAGTACATTGTCGGCGCCCGCGAGAGGAGGAGGGCGCCCGATGATTCGATCCACCATGCAGCGCGTGCCGCTGTCGCTGAACCACTTTCTGGAGCGCGCCGGGAAGCTGTTTCCCGAATCCGAGATCGTCAGCCGGCTGCCGGACAAGTCGTTCAAGCGCCAGCGCTTCGCGGATTTCTACCGGCGCTCGCGCCAGCTCGCCTCGGCGCTGCTCGCCGCCGGGCTGAAGAAGGGCGACCGGGTGGCGACGCTGTGCTGGAACCACTACGCGCACCTGGAGTGCTATTTCGGCATCCCGGCTGCGGGCGGCGTGATGCACACGCTCAACCTGCGCCTGTCGCCGGAGGACATCGGCTGGATCGCGACCCACGCGAAGGACCGCTTCCTGGTGGTGGACGACATCCTGCTGCCGCTGTACGAGCAGTTCAAGGATAAGGCGAAGTTCGAGAAAGTGATCGTGGTGCCGTTCTCCGGCAAGCCGGTCGACAAGGCGTTCGCCGACTACGAGGCCTTCCTCGCGGGCGCGCCGGAGAAGTTCGACTACGTGCCGCACGACGAGGACGACCCGGTCGCGATGTGCTACACCTCGGGCACGACCGGGCGGCCGAAGGGCGTGGTGTACTCGCACCGCTCGACGGTGATCCATTCGCTGGTCGCGAACCAGCCCGATTTCTGGTGCCTGTCGGCGAAGGACAGCGTGCTGCCGGTGACGCCGATGTTCCACGCCAACAGCTGGGGCGTGCCCTACACCTGCGCGATGATGGGCGTGAAGATGATCTTTCCCGGTCCGCACCTGCATCCGCAGGACCTGCTCGACCTGTTCAAGGCCGAGCAGCCGACCTACGCCCTCGGCGTGCCTTCGATCTGGATCGGCATGGCGCAGCTGATCGAGGCCGACCCGGTGAACAACAAGCTGCCGCAGGGCATCCGCATGCTGGTCGGCGGCGCGGCGATGCCCGAGGCGATGATCCGCGCCTACGCGCGCTACGGCGCGCAGGTGACGCACGGCTGGGGCATGACCGAGATGAGCCCGCTCGGCACCGCGTCGTATCTCAAGCCCGAGCTGCAGGGCGTCGGCGAGGACGAGTTCTTCGCCCGCTCGGCGAGCGCCGGCGTGCCGGTGCCGATGGTGGACATGCGCATCGTCGGCGAGGACGGCGGCGAGCAGCCCTGGGACGGCGAGAGCGTGGGCGAGATCCAGGTGCGCGGGCCGTTCATCGCCGGCGGCTACCACGAGGTGCCCACCGACCCGGAGAAGTTCACCGCCGACGGCTGGCTGCGCACCGGCGACGTCGCCGCGATCGATCCGCACGGCTACGTGCGCATCGCCGACCGCACCAAGGACCTGATCAAGTCGGGCGGCGAGTGGATCAGCTCGGTCGACATGGAGAACCTGCTGATGGCGCACGAGTCGGTCGCCGAGGCGGCGGTGATCGCGGTCGCGGACGAGAAGTGGGGCGAGCGGCCGCTCGCTTGCGTCGTGCCGAAGAACGGCAAGCAAGTCTCCTCCGAGGACCTGCGAGCGCACCTCGCCTCGAAGTTCGCCAAGTGGCAGCTGCCCGACCGCTTCGAGTTCCTCGAGGCGATTCCGAAGACCTCGACCGGGAAGTTCTGGAAGGTCAAGCTGCGGGAGCAGTTCCGCTGAACCTTGCGATGAAGCCGGTCCGCAGCGCCGGCCTCCTGGCCGGGGTCGTCGTGTGCCTGGCCGCCGGGCAGGCGCACGCCGCGATCGACGCGCGCGACCTCGAGCGCTGCTCGCGCATCGACGCCCCCGACCAGCGCCTCGCCTGCTACGACAGCGTGGTGCCGCGGCCCGCGCCGGGAGAGAAGCCGCCTCCCGGCGCCGCCGAGCGCTCGCCGATCGACCAGCGCTGGGCGGTCGGGGTGACGGGCACGCTGTTCGACATCCTGCCGCACAAGCCGACCTACCTGCTGCTGGTCCACCACAGCAACAGCCTCAATACCCGTCCCATGACGCCGACCCACCCGCCGCCCGCGCCGGCGGACCTGCGCGCGAACGAAGCGATGTACCAGCTCAGCTTCAAGTTCAGGGTCCTCGACCTGCAGCAGAGCATCGGCGCCTCGCTCTGGGCGGGCTACACCCAGCAGAGCCAGTGGCAGGTGTACAACCCCACGGTCTCGCGGCCGTTCCGCGAGACCGACTACGAGCCCGAGCTGATGCTCGCCTTCCACCCCGACCGGCATTTCCTCGGGCTGCGCTGGCGGCTGCTCAACTTCGGCCTGGTGCACCAGTCGAACGGCCAGTCGGATCCCCTGTCGCGCAGCTGGAATCGCGCCTACGTGCAGTTCGGCCTCGAGCACGACCGCTTCGAGCTGCTGCTGCGGCCGTGGTGGCGAATCCCCGAGAGCCGGGGCAGCGACGACAACCCCGACATCGTCGACTACATGGGTTACGGCGACGCGGTGGCGAGCTACCGCGTCGGCAGGCAGACGGTGTCGCTGCTCGGGCGCTACAACCCGCGCACCCACAAGGGCGCGCTGGAGGGGTCGTGGAGCTTCCCGGTGTGGCGCCGGATGCGCGGCTACGTGAGGGTCTTCAGCGGCTACGGCCAAAGCCTGCTCGATTACAACTGGCGCCAGACGACCTTCGGCTTCGGCATGGCGCTGACCGACTGGCAGTGATGCAGCCGCTGTACGTGACCGGACTGAGCATCGCCAGCGCCCTGGGCGCGGGGCTCGAGCCGACCTTCGCCGCGCTGCGCGAGGGCCGCAGCGGCTTGAGGCGGAACGACTTCGAGCCGTTTCCGCCGCCGACCTGGATCGGCCGCGTCGACGGACTCGAGTCGGCGCCGGTCGCGGGCGAGCTCGCGCGCTTCGACTGCCGCAATAACCGCCTGGCGCAGCTCGCGCTCGACCAGGACGGATTCGACGAGGCGGTGGCGCGCGCGCGCGAGCGCCACGGCGCGGCGCGCATCGCGGTGCTGCTCGGCACCACCACCTCGGGCATCCTCGAGACCGAGCTCGCCTACCGCCGCGGCGGAGAAGTCGAGAAGCTTCTCGCCGCGCGCGACTACGCCGCCACCCACGGCATGTTCTCGCTCACCGAGTTCGTGCGCCGGCGCCTCGGGCTCGAAGGGCCGGCGGCGACGGTGTCCAACGCCTGCGCCTCGAGCGCCAAGGTGTTCGCGCAGGCGCAGCGCCTGGTCGAGGCCGACATCTGCGACGCCGCGGTGGTCGGCGGCGTCGACAGCCTGTGCCTGACTACGCTCTACGGCTTCCGCTCGCTCGAGCTCCTGTCGGAGGCGCCGTGCCGGCCCTGCGACGAGCGGCGCGACGGCATCTCGATCGGCGAGGCGGGCGGCTTCGCGCTGCTGGAGAAGGCGCCGCCGCGGGGACGCGAGGCGGTGGCGCTGCTCGGCTACGGCGAGAGCAGCGACGGCTACCACATGTCCTCGCCCCATCCCGGGGGCAAGGGCGCGCTGCTGGCGATGAAGGACGCGCTCGCGCGCGCCGAGGTGCGGCCGGACGAGATCGACTACGTCAACCTGCACGGCACCGGCACGCCGGCCAACGACCGCGCCGAGGACGCCGCGCTTCACGCGCTGTTCGGCGGCGCGGCGCGGGCGAGCTCGACCAAGGGCTGGACCGGCCACACGCTCGGCGCGGCGGGGATCGTCGAGGCCGCGGTCTCGGTGCTTTGCATCGAGCGCGGCTTCGTGCCGGGCACGCTGAACACCGAGCGGCCGGACCCGGCGCTGCACACGCGCATCGTGCTGGAAAGCGAAGACCGGCCGCTACGGCGCGTGCTGAGCAACTCCTTCGGCTTCGGCGGCAACAACTGCAGCCTGCTGTTCGGCCGCCCGGGATGATGCGCGTCCACCTGCACGGCATCGGCGCGATCGGCCCCGGGCTCGAGGGCTGGGCCGAGTGCCGCGAGATCCTGGCCGGGCGAAAGCCATGGACCGAGGCGCCCCTGCGCGTGCCGGTGCCCGGCATGCTGCCGGCGGCCGAGCGCAGGCGCTGCAACGCGGCCTCGCGCCTCGCGCTCGCGGCGGCGGAGGACGCGCTGGCGGAGTCCGGCTGGCCGCTCGGCGAGCTGGCGACGGTGTTCGCCTCGGCCGACGGCGACGGCGCGGTGACGCACGCGCTGTGCGAGTCGTTCGCCGCGCCCGAGCCGGACGTCTCGCCGACGCAATTCCACAACTCGGTGCACAACGCGGCCGCCGGCTACTGGGGCATCGCCACCCGCTCGTCGCGGCCTTCGACCAGCCTCGCCGCGGACCAGGACTCTTTCGCCGCGGGCCTGTTCGAGGCGGCGCTGCAGGCGACGCTCGATCCGGGCCCGGTGCTGCTCGCCGCGTTCGACCTGCCGCTGCCGCGCCCGCTTTCGCTGATGCGCCCGCGCCGCCACGCCTTCGCCGTGGCGCTGCTGCTCGCGCGCGAGCCGCGCGCCGGCGCGCTCGCGGCGCTGCAGCTGCGGCTCGAGCCGGGCGGCGCCCCGAGCCCGCTGCCGCAGGCGCTCGAGGCGCTCGCCGACAACCCCGCCGCGAGGGCGCTGCCGCTGCTCGCCGCGCTCGCCGCCGGGACCGACGCGGACGTCGGCGTCGGCGCCGTAGGCGGATCCCGGCTCGTCGTGCGCTGCGGGCGATGACGCTCTCGCGCAGGGAGATCGAAGCGCTGGTGCCGCAGCGCGGCGCGATGTGCCTGCTCGACAGGGTGGTCTCCTGGGACGACGCGGGCATCGTCTGCGCGAGCGCGAGCCACCGGCGGCCGGACAACCCGCTGCGCGCGCGCGCAAGGCTGCACGCGGTGGCGGGAATCGAGTACGCGGCGCAGGCGGTGGCGCTGCACGGCGCGCTCGCCGCGCGGCGGGGACGGCCGATCGGGCCGGGCTGGCTGGCGAGCCTGCGCGAGGTCGAGCTCGATGCCGAGCGCCTCGACCTGATCGAAAGCGAGCTCGTGGCGAGCGCCGAGGCGCTCGTGGTCGAGCGGCGGCACATGCTGTACGCTTTCCGGGTCGAGGGCGACGGCCGCGTCCTGCTCAGGGGGCGCGCCGCGATCGCCCTCGTTGCCGGGACCGACGCATGAAGCGCGCCGTGGTGACGGGAGGAAGTGGTGCGCTGGGAGCGGCGATCTGCCGCTCGCTGGCGGCGGCGGGGCTGCACGTGATCGTGCACGGCCACGCGCGCCCCGAGCGCGCCCGGGCCGTGGCGGACGAGATCCGCGCCGCGGGCGGCGGCGCCGAGACGGTCGCGTTCGACGTGCGCGACGGCGCGGCCTGCGCGCGCGCGCTGGAGGACCTCGTCGAGCGCGGCGGCCCGATCCAGGTCATCGTCAACAACGCCGGCGTGCACCGCGACGCGCCGCTCGCCGGCATGTCCGAGTCGCAGTGGGACGAGGTCGTCGACGTCTCGCTGAAAGGGTTCTTCAACGTGACGCGGCCGCTGCTCCTGCCGATGATGGCCACGCGCTGGGGGCGCATCGTCAGCGTCTCCTCGATCGTCGGCCTGACCGGCAACCGCGGCCAGGCGAACTACGCGGCGGCGAAAGCGGGGCTGCACGGCGCGACCAAGTCGCTCGCGATCGAGGTCGCCGCGCGCGGGGTGACGGTCAACGCGGTGGCGCCGGGAATCATCCGCTCGGAGGGCACCGACGCCGCGGTGCCCGACAGCGTGGTCGAGACGCTGGTGCCGATGAAGCGCCGCGGCACGCCGGAAGAGGTCGCGGGCCTGGTCGCCTACCTGGTGTCCGACGCCGCCGCCTATCTCTCCGGCCAGGTGATCTCGGTCAACGGCGCGATGGCCTAGGCGCGATGCAAGCGGCCGACTGCGTCGCCGTCATTCCGGCCTACGACGAGGCGGCGACGATCCGCGACGTCGCCGAGCGCACGCTGCGCCAGGTCGGCGCGCTGATCGTCGTCGACGACGGCTCGCGCGACGCCACCGCGGCGGCGCTCGAGGGCCTGCCGCTCGAGGTGCTGCGCAATCCCGAAAACCTCGGCAAGGGCGCGAGCCTGTGGCGCGGCATGCAGCGCGCGCTGGCGCTCGGCGCGCGCGCGGTGATCACCCTCGACGGCGACGGCCAGCACCGGCCCGAGGACATTGCGGCGCTGCTCGCCGCGCACCGCGAGCGGCCCGACGCGGTCGTGATCGGCTCGCGCCGGCATCTGCGCGAGGACGTACCGTGGCTGCGCTACCGCGCCAACCGTCTGGCGGATTTCTGGGTCGGGCTGGCGGCCGGCCGGCGCCTTGCCGACAGCCAGTCGGGCTTTCGGGTCTACCCGGCGCGGCTGCTGCGCGAGGCGCGCGTCGAGCACGGCCCTTCGGCGCGCTTCGCGTTCGAGAGCGAGATCCTGATCGAGGCGGGGCGACTGGGCATCGAGTGCATCGCGGTCCCGGTCACGGTGTCGTATCGCGGCATGGCGCGGGCGAGCCACTTCGCCAACGTCGCCGACGTCGCGCGCATTGCGCGCGTGATCGCGCGGCGCCTGCTCGCGCGCTACGCCTTCTCCCTGCCGAAGGCGGCCGAGAAGATCAGCGCGAGCGGCGTGCCGAGCAGCACCGTGACGCCGATCGCGCGCAGCACCGGCGTCGCCGACAGCGACAGCGCGGCGGCCGAGCACAGCACGGCGAGCGCGCACACGGTGAGCGAGAGCAGCGTGCGCCGGCGCTCGTCCGGATCGCGCGGCGCGCGGTTGAAGAAGAGCGAGTAGTTCAGCCCGGTCCCGACCACGAACAGCAGCGCCACGAGGTGGAACAGGCTCAACGGCGCGCCGAGCAGCGGCAGCGCCGCCGCCTCGAGCGCCGCCGCGAGCAGCACCGGCAGCAGCACGCGCGCCGCCTCGCCGGCGCTCTTCAGGCCCCAGGCGAGCAGGACGAGCATCGCCGCCACGCCAAGGGCGGTCAGCTCGAGGGTCTGGCCCCGGTAGCGCCCGATCATGCGGGAGGTCTCGCGCCGCAAATCGAGCAGCCGCGCCCCCGGCGCGTCGAGCGCGTCGAATTTCGTCGCGAGCGCCGCGGGGTCGGCGGCGCCGCGCAGCGGGATCAGCGCGACCCATTCGCCGCGCAGCGGAAAGAGCAGCGAATGGAGCTTCACCCCGAGGCCGGTGCCGCGCAGGTCCGCGGGCTGGAGCAAGGGCCCGTTGCGGGCGCGCTCGACGTCGCGCACGAAGGGCTCGAACAGCCCGGGGCGGAAGGGCAGGCTGCGCCCGGCCTCCTCCAGCGCGCGCCGCAGCGCTGTTTCGTCGGGCAGCGCGGCGCGGCGCTTTCGCTGCAGCGCCTCGCTCGGCAGGATCTCGCTCGCGGTCTCGAAGCCGGCGATCAGCCCGTCGCGCACGAGGCCCCGAAGCGAGGGCTCGAGCGCCTCGCTGCGCTCGAGGGCTTGCTCGCGGCCGGGCGCGCGCACCACGATCACGGCGCCGACGTCCGGCGCCTTGAGCTCGGCGCGCAGCCGCTCGTCGGCGCGGCGCTCGGCGTCGGGGATCGGGTTGAGCTTGCCGAGGTCGTCGTTCCACATCGGTCCCGGGCGCAGCGCGGCCGCCGCGGCGGCGAGCGCGAGCGCGAGCAGGGCCGCGGCGCGAACCGTCCGCCGCCTGCGCGCGAGCGCGCTCCAGGCGAGCAACGGCTCCAGCCGCGCGAGAGCCACCGGCTTGGCGGGCGCGATCTCGGGCAGCACGTAGCGGGTCACCAGGCCGGCGGCGAGGATCGCGGTCATCAGCAGCAGGCCGAGCTGCGCCAGGCCGACGAAGCTCGACAGCAGCATGCTCAGGCCGCCGAGCACGGTGGTGAGCACCGCCAGGCGCAGCGTCGGCCAGACGCGCGCCAGGGTCGCGCGCAGCGAGTCGCCGGGCTGGTTGTGGATGAACAGGTAGCTCGGGTAGTCGACCGCCTCGCCGAACAGGATCGCGGCGAAGCCGAGCGAGATGCCGTGGATCGAGCCGAAGGCGAGGCTCACCAGCGCGATGCCGGCCAGGATCCCGCTCGCGATCGGCACGAAGCAGGCGAGCGTCAGCGCCGCCGAGCGGTACACGAACAGCAGCAGCGCGAGCACCGCCGTGCCGGCGATCAGCGAGAGGCTCGAGGCGTCGGCGCGGATCAGCTCGCGCGACTCGACCGCGAACACGCCCGGGCCGCTCAGGGTCAGCGAGGCGTCGCGCGCGCCGGCGGCAGCGGCGAACGCCGAGCGCACCTCCTTCACCGCGCGCGCCTGGGCGTCGAGGTCGGAGGCCGCGGCGCGCGTCTCGGCGACCAGCAGCGCGCGCCTGCCGCCGGGCGAGAACCAGACGCCCTCGCGCGTGTCCGGGCCCGTCGCCGGCAGCGACTCGAGGTAGCGGCGCGCCTCGCCGGTGGGATCCGCCGCGATGCGCGCGGCGAGCATCGAGCCGAGCGGCGAGGCGAGTTCCTCGAGCGCGCGCTCGAGCGAGGCGCGCAGGCTCGCGGCGGTGAAGCGCCCCGGCGCGACCGCTGGGCTGAGCAGGTAGCGCCAGCGCTCGACCAGGGCGCGGTCGCCGGCGCCGAAGCGCGCTTCGCCGTTGTTGACGTAGGCGAACTGCGGGGACTGCGACAGCCGCCGCGCGAGCGAGCGGCTCGCCTCGGCGAGCGCGCGCGGCGGGGCGCCCGAGATGCCGATCAGGATCATGCGCGCGGCGACGCCCTCGCGCAGCTGATGCACGAGCAGCGCCTGGTCCGGGTCGAGCCGCGCCGGCAGGAAGGCCGTGAAATCGCTCGTGATGCGCGCGCGCGAGACGAGCAGGATGCTCGCCGCGAGCAGCGCGAGCCAGACGAGGACGGCGGCGCGCGCGCGGAGCGTCAAGACGAGCCCGGCCGGAGCGTCATCGTGCTGGAGTTTCCGCCCGCCTCGCTGACCCGGATCGAGAGAATGTCGGCGCCGCGGCCGCGGAACGCGATCGACTCCACGTAGCGCGCCATGTCCTCGTCGCGCGGCGCGAGCTCGAGCGTCCAGTCCTCGACGCCGCCGCTGAAGGAGATCCGGTAGTGGCGCTCGAGCGTCTCCAGGTCGCCGCCGAGGGTCGCGCGCAGCCCCTCGACGAAGGCCCAGGCCGCGGGGTGGCCGCGCAGCGCGTAGCGGCGCGGCTCGCCCTGCGCGGGCTCGACCACCATCTCGTCGCCGTCGATCGAGGTGCGCTCCCGGTAGGGCGACTCGACGATCTTCTCGATGCGGCCGCCGCGCACGTACGAAAGCCGGCCCGAGAGCTCGAGGGGCTTCGTCAGCGCGGCGAGGCGGCGGATCTCGGTGAAGCGCACCGCCGAGGCTTTCACCGCCGACAGCCGCTGCATCACCTGCGCCAGCGCGGAAGGCTGCGCCGCCGCGCCCGCGCACGCAAGCGCGAGCAGCCAGGCGAGCGCCGCCCGGTAGAATGGCGCGCCGCCATGTTTCGAAGCGTCTTGATTCTGCTGTGGAGAGTGAGTGCGCATTGCCGCCGCGCGCGATTCGAGCGCGCCGTGCGCAAGAATACAACGGCGGCGCTCGCGCTGCTGCTGCTGTGCGGTTGCGCCGGCCCCTCGCTCGATGAGGCGC
>Ga0315556_1001385_pt1 | contig 14550 bp, 11 predicted proteins | sample SalMarSW160310MG_FD_202112 | JGI IMG/M metagenome (GOLD analysis project Ga0315556, IMG submission 202112) | Salt marsh sediment microbial communities from the Plum Island Ecosystem LTER, Massachusetts, United States - Salt Marsh Sediment SW1603-10 ...
CTGTGACTGCTCTCGCTCGTGGGCATCGAGAAATGCGACCACGTCTCCCTTTTGGATACGGCCGTCCTTTCCGCTGCCGGGAATGACACTCGGGTCCAGATCCTTCTCCTTGACCAAGCGCCGTGCTGCCGGGCCGAGCACCGGCTGCGCCGTTGCGCCCTGTGCCGTTTCTTTTGCGGGGGCTGTTGCGCTTGGCGCCACCTCTGGTGTCATGATCTCCGCATTCTCCACGGCGCCCTCTTCGATCAGGGCGAGCAGGGTGTCGGCCTGCACGGTCTCCCCTTCCGGTGTCTTGATCTCCGCGAGCACGCCGTTGGCGGGGGAGGGGACCTCGAGCACGACCTTGTCTGTTTCCAGATCGACCAGGCTCTCATCCTTACGCACCGTGTCGCCGGGCTTTTTGTGCCAGCTCAGCACCTGGGCGTCGGCGACGGATTCGGGGAGGACGGGAACGCGTACTTCGCTGCTCGAATTTCTGCTGCTCACAGGTGGATCCTTCGATTCATTCTGGGGTTGATGCGTCCGGTGATGGCTTCGTCGACCAATTGTTGCTGTTGCTCCACGTGGACCGCCCGGTGGCCCACGGCCGGGGCGGCGGAAGAGTGGCGTCCCACGTAATAGATATATCCGTCTTGCGGAAGCAGGCGAGCGAAGCGGTGCTTGATTTGGTTCCAGGCGCCCTGATTCTGCGGCTCCTCCTGGCACCAGATGAGCTGCTTGGCAGACGCAAAAGGCGCGACGGCCCAGTGGAGCAGATCCACGGGGAACGGATAGAGCTGCTCGATGCGTAGAATGGCGACATCGCTGAGCCCCCGGCTACGGCGGGCCTCGAGGAGGTCGTAATAAACCTTGCCACTGCACAGGATAACACGCACGACCTGTGCGGGATCGATGTCATCTACCTCGCCGATCACAGGCTGGAAGCCACTTTTCGCCAACTCCTCCAGGCTGGAGGTGGCCTGACGGTGCCGCAGCAGGCTCTTGGGCGTCATGACGATCAGCGGCTTGCGATAGCTGCGCAGCATCTGGCGCCGCAGCAGATGGAACATCTGCGCCGGACTCGTGGGGACGCAGACCTGGATGTTCTGTTCGGCCGATAGCTGCAGGAAGCGTTCCAAGCGGGCGGAGGAGTGCTCCGCACCCTGTCCTTCGAGCCCGTGGGGCAGCAGCATGACCAAGCCACAGCACAGGTTCCACTTGGTGCCGGCCGAGGTGATGAACTGGTCGATCACCACTTGGGCACCGTTGGCGAAGTCGCCGAATTGGGCTTCCCAGAGGGTCAGGGCCTGGGGCTCGGCGGTAGCGTAGCCGTATTCGTACCCCAGCACTGCCTCCTCCGAGAGGATGGAGTCGATGGCCAGGAAATCGCCCTGGCTCTCGCCCAGATGTTGCAGAGGTGTGTAGCTCTTGCCCGTGACCTGATCGTGGATGACTGCGTGGCGGTGAAAGAAGGTACCGCGACCGCAGTCCTGACCGGATAGGCGCACCGAGTAACCGGCATCGATGAGGGTCGCATAGGCCAGGTTTTCCGCAAAGCCCCAGTCTGTCAGCTGGTCTCCGCTCGCCATCTTGAGGCGCTCGCCCCAGATCTTGGCGATTCGGGGGTGGAGCTCGAATTCCGCGGGCACTTCCAGCATGCTCTGCGCCAGTGTCTGGAGCTTCTCTAGGTCGATCCTGGTGTCGGTGGGCTCGTCCCAGGGCACGAGCCGGCAGTCCTTCCAATCCGCCCGATAGGCGTTGTCGAGCCCGCTCATGACCGGGCGGGTCACGGCCACCCCGCGCTCGATGGAGGTACGGTAGTCCTCGACCATGGCGTCCGCCTCTTCCCTGGAGACAATTCCCGCGTCTGCCAGCCGGTCAGCGTACAGGGCGCGTGCCGTGGGCTTTGCGCGGATCTTCTTGTACATCATGGGTTGGGTGACCGATGGCTCGTCCGCTTCGTTGTGACCCAGGCGGCGGTAGCACACCATGTCGACGAGCACGTCCTTGTGAAACTCGTTGCGAAAGTCCAGCGCCATGCGGGTGACGAAGACGACTGCCTCCGGGTCGTCGCCATTGACGTGAAACACGGGGGCCTGGACCATCTTGGCCACGTCCGTGCAGTAGAGTGTCGAGCGGGTGTCCAGGGGATTGCTGGTGGTGAAGCCGATCTGGTTGTTGACGATGATGTGGAGGGTGCCGCCGGTGAAGTAGCCGCGGGTCTGGGAAAGACTCAGGGTCTCCATGACCACCCCCTGTCCGGCGAGGGCCGAGTCGCCGTGGATCAAGAGGGGAAGGACGAGATCGCCGGTGCGGTCCTTGCGCCGACGCTGGCGGGCGCGCACCGCGCCCTCGATGACCGGGTCGACGATCTCTAGGTGGGACGGGTTGAATCCCAGGGCCAGGCGCACGATGCCGCCGGGGGTATCGATATCCGAGGCGAAGCCCATGTGGTACTTGACGTCACCAGCGAGCTCCTTCCATTCGGGGGAGGCACGTCCTTCGAATTCGTCGAAGATCTCCTGGGTCGGTTTGCCCAGGATATTGGTGAGCACGTTCAGGCGGCCACGGTGGGCCATACCGATCACGATCTCCTTGACCCCCTTGCGCCCGGCACGCTGAATGAGCTCGTCCAGAAGCGGGATCAATGCCTCTGCGCCCTCCAGGGAGAAGCGCTTCTGACCCACGTAGCGAGTATGCAAGTACTTTTCGATGCCCTCGGCAGCGGTGAGCATGGTCAACAGCCAGCGCCGATCGGTGGAGTCGAGCTCCGGCCTCGCCCGGTAACCCTCGAGACGTTTCTGTATCCAGCGCTTTTCATCGCTGTTGGTGATGTGCAGATACTCCGAGCCGACAGAGCGGCAGTAGATCTCCCGGAGCAGGGCGATGATCTCGCGCAGGCGCATGCGGTCCGGGGCGTAGAGGGATCCGGTGTGAAAGACCTGATCCAGATCGGTCTCTTCCAGGTTGTAATAGGCCGGCTCGAGGTCGGGAACCCTGGGCTTTGGGCGCAGTTCCAGGGGGTCGAGATCGGCGATCTGGTGGCCGCGGGAGCGATAGGCATCGATCAGGCGCAGAACCGCCGCCTGCTTCTCCGCCGCCGCCGGCTCCAGGCGCTCGGTGGAGCGGGTCAGGGCCCGGCTGCGGCTCTCTTGGGCCAGGCGCAGAAAGTTTTCCCTCACCGGCCCATGGGGGACCTCGTTGGCCGCTTCACGATGCATCGCAGCAAAGCGCTCCCTCCAGCCCTCGTCTACGCTTTCCGGGTCCTGCAGGAAGCGCTCGTAGAGGTCTTCTATGAAGGTGGCGTTACCTCCGAAAAGAGGGGTGGAGGCGCGGAACAACTCGATCAAGGCGCTCATGGTGGTATGCTCGACTTTGGGAGAACTATCGTGATCCGAATCTGCCCGATTATGACATTATCAATACTACGGATCATTTTCGAAAAGCTGTTTCTTTGCAAGCAGTCACACCTAGTCGAGTTCCGCGCCGGGTGGCGAAGCACAGCATGGAGTGGAGGTCGATGGTGAGCTCTCCCAGCACAAAGATGTCTGTGGCTGAGCGACAGCGCCTGAGGGTCCGTCTTGCGAACCTGGAGGCAGATGCGGCCTATTTCCAGGCTCGCCTGGAGATTCTCGGAGAGCCGGTGACAGCCAATCAATTGGCTCAGCACAGGGTATTCGAGGTCTTGAGAAAGGGCCTCGACGACCTGACCCTGAAGACCAAGCGCCGGATGCTGGATGAGTAGTGACGTGGCTCGGGCGAGGTGACAACGAGCTCGACAGAATTTGCGTCTATCGTCCTTAGCTCAGGCGGTGGCCGGCCTGGGAGTTTCCCGAATGTGGTTTCTGCTTCTTTGACTTTTCCGTCGCTGGGTGCATTCTCTACATCGGAGGCAGAGCATGGGTTTTTTCATAAAATGGATGGCCAAGAGAAGAGGCGCTAAGGCCTATTCGAAGGATGCCGCAGAGTTGTACGTAACGATTCGGGAGCAGCAGCCGACCCTGAATATTTATGCCATCATCTCCCAGATCATACGGCGTGATCTGGTTCGATGGTCTTTCTCGCCGGAGCAGGGCCAAAGACTCATATCCCGCGTACGCTCTGTTGCTCAATCGGTATACAATCCTTCGGACTATCACGTCCTCTTGAAGTATTGCGCGGAGCTCCCCTATATCGGGGGCAATACCAATCGGGAGAAAATGCCACCGGACCTGCGAAAGGCACTCTATGATGCCGCGTTGGAGGGGTTGAACGAAGGGCTCGGCTCCTACCTCTACACTGCGAAGTCACTGTATACGACGAGGAGTAGTGAAGGACTGGAGCATCATCCTGTTTCCGGAGCTCGATCGAATATTCAGTCCAGCGATGTATACGAGCATGGAGATGATGCCGAACCAGACGGGATGCTCGCGGAATGGCTGCCCGACGACAACTACGAGCTGGCGGAAACCATGCTCGACGGTGTTCCTGAAAACGGGATCGAGCCTGCGCGAGAGCCGGCAGACGACGCCAGAGAAAAATCGGTATTCGCCTCGGAATTTAGGAAAATAGCCAGGTACATGGATCGACTCTATCCCCCGGTCAAGAGAGGCGACGTGTCCATACGGTGCTTCGAGCTTCCGGAACGCCATGTGTTATTCGTTCTGTGCTTCAATGGTCAGATGCAAAGTCGGGTCGTGGGCTTCTCTTCGAGTACGACCCACCTCCATTTCGACCTGCCGGATGCCCAAGAAGCAATCGACAATTGCCTGACTAACCGTGCAAACGAAAAGACCTATTTCCATCTCTGCTTGTCGCTGATGAATGACCCCGATTTTTATACCGACGTCAGACATTCGATCAAGAAGGGGCTGGTTCCCGTATTCTACGTGATCGCGAATGACGAAGACAGGACCATTCGTTTGACCCGTGTGGCAAGCTTCTCGACCGAGGGATCTCGGAATTCGGAATCGGAATCGGCTGGTTCTCTGGACGCACGAGGCAAGTAACGATCGTTCGAGGCCGCATACGTGTGTCCCATCTTCACTGCTTGGCAGTCGTCTAGACCAGCTTGCCCTGTCGACGCTGGTGCACTCGGATATGTCAGTCGAGAGACCTTTGCCCGGCCAATCCTTGCAATGGCGCTGCACGTCCGGATAATCGCATCCCTTTGCTCGATATCCCAAACAACCCGGCGAGGTGGAAGGTGTGTTCAAGAATGCCCGGTTTTACCGCCTGAAAGATCCGCTCGACATGGATGGGGAAGGTCTCGAGAGGCGACTCGCGGAGCGTTCGTTCCGCCCCTGCGGGCCACTTCAAACCGCTAGTCTCGGCTGGTTTCCACCCCTCGGAGGGCAGACCCGTGCACTGACCCATGCCGGCAACGGTTGCGTTGCACTGTGCGCTCGGCGCCAGGAGCGGTTGTTACCCTCCGCTGTGATCGCCGAGGCTGTGGACGAGCGGGTAGCCGAGATCGAAGCGCGAGAGGTGCGCGACGTTGGTCGCCGGGAGCAACGGCACCTGCGCGAGGAGGTTTTGCTCGACATGCTGCCGCGGGCGTTCACCCGCTCGCGCCAGATACGTGCCTACCTGGATCTGGTGCGCGGCTGGATGGTGGTGGATGCTGCCAGCGAAAAGGGCGCCGAGGAGCTCGTCGAGTTGCTACGCGAGACCTTGGGCTCCTTTCCGGTCCAGCCGCCGCGTCCGTCGCATGCGCCGGCGACGGTCATGACGGCTTGGGTTACCGCGGGACGGACACCGGATGGTCTGGAGCTCGGAGATGCCTGTGAGCTGCGCGATCCCCGAGACGAGAGGGCCCTGGTACGGTGTAGCGGGCAGGATCTCGGCTCCGAGGAGATCGCGACCCACCTGCGCGCCGGCAAGGAGGTGGTCAAGCTCGCCGTCCGCTGGCGGGAGCATCTGGAATTTCTGCTGGACGAGGATCTGTCCTTGAAACGCCTGCGATTTGCCGGCGCCTTGCTCGATGAGGCGTTGGAGCCGGATGTAGAGGACGAGGCTGCACGATTCGACGCCGATTTCGCCATTCTGGTACTTCAATTGCGGGAGTTGATCGAGCGCCTGGAAGAGCTGTTTGCAATGGCTGGGGATGCCTGAGGCTTTTCTGTCTCCCGCGCCGGCCGCGGCTAGAAGGGCCAGTCGACCAGGTGATGGACGAGGGGGCCGGCGTCCTTTTCGCTGATGACGCGACCGTATACCGACTCTCCGGCGTTCGAAACCGTCCCTGGATCTCTGGTTATCAAGGGGTGCCACCGCGGCAGTGGGCGTTTCTCCGCGAGCAGTCGGTAGGCGCAGGTGGAAGGCAGCCAGCCGGGTTTTTCCAGCACCGACGGTGTCAAGGTCACGCAACCCGGAACGACCTTGGAACGGTTCGCATAGTCGCCGCAGCGGCAGGTTTCGAGGTTCAGCAAACCGCAGGCCACGTTGGTATAGTGGATACGTCCGGTGTCCTCGTCCTCGAGCTTTTCCAGACAGCACTTGGCGCAGCCGTCACAGAGGGATTCCCATTGCTCCGGGCTCATTGCAGCCAGGGGAGTGGTCTCCCAGAAGTTGTCGCCCTGTGCGTCCATCGCCCGATGATCGGGCAAGGACCGGTCCCTTTGCAACTGTTTGTCCACGTATGAGGGAGCCATCGTGCCTGATCTGCGACCAAGTGCCCCTGACGGGAATATCGGTGTGCTCGGCGATCGGATGCTTCTTGAGACTCCGATCGGGCCGATCGGGATTTCTTGGCGGGGCAATATGCTGACGGGGGTGGATCTCGAGCCGGATGCTCCAAGTGAGACGTCGAAGTGCTTGCCTGACTTTATTGCAGACCAGTTCGATGCCTATTTCCGCGATGGGGCGGAGCGCTTGGATCTGGCCGTCGAGGTACAGGGCACCCGATTTCAACATCGCGTTTGGCGAGCTCTTCGGTCCATCCCGTCCGGAAGGACGGTCACCTACGGCGAGCTCGCGAAACAGGTAGGAGGCAGCGCCCGCGCGGTCGGTGGAGCGTGTCGTGCCAATCCCTGCCCGATCGTTGTGCCCTGTCATCGGGTGGTGGCCGCAACCGGTCTCGGGGGGTTTGCTGGTGACACCAGTGGTCGCAAATTGGCGGTGAAACGTTGGCTGTTGCGACACGAAGGCAACGAGCTTTTCTGATCCCTGGCTCGGATGTCCCATGGCGAGTGCCTTCGTCGATTCGTTCTCTCGGCGTGTTGGCGGGAAGATGCCTTTGCGATGATGAGGGACAGCGAGAACGACCAGATCGAACGTTTCGCCGATGCTCTCTGGATGGAGCGGGGACTGAGTGCGAATACCCTGTCCGCGTATCAGTCGGATCTCAGGGCCTTTGCCGGCTGGCTCTCGAGGGAGCGGGGGAGGGGGCTCGCCCGGGCCCGGCGTGGCGATCTGCTCGATTATCTGGCTGTGCTGTCCAGCCAGGGGCGAAAGCCCCGTTCCACGGCGCGGGTCTTGTCTTGTCTTCGTCAGTTCTATCAATACCTGTTGCGACAGGGCGTGATCGAGCAGGATCCGAGCACACGGGTGGAATCACCCAAGCTGGGCCGTCCCTTGCCCAAGACCCTCACGGAGAGGGAGGTGGAGGCGCTCTTGGAGGCTCCGTCTACGAACGATGCCCGAGGTCATCGCGACCGGACCATGCTGGAAGTCTTGTACGCGACAGGTCTGCGGGTCTCGGAGCTGGTGGGATTGACATCTCAGCAGGTGAGTCTGTCTCAGGGCGTCGTGCGGGTCATGGGCAAGGGGGGCAAGGAGCGCCTGGTGCCCCTGGGCGAGGAGGCGTTGCTCTGGCTGCGCGATTACCTGCGTGGTCCGCGTCAGGATCTTCTCGGTGGGCGCCTCTGTGACTTTCTCTTCCCCACTCGGCGTAGCGACCACATGACGCGCCAGGCATTCTGGAAGCTCATCAAGCAATACGCCTTGGAGGCCGATATCAGCAAGAGCCTGTCTCCGCACACCCTGCGCCACGCCTTCGCCACCCATCTGCTCAACCACGGCGCCGACCTGCGGGTAGTGCAGATGTTGCTCGGTCACAGCGACCTTTCAACGACCCAGATCTATACGCACGTGGCGCGCGAGAGGCTCAAGCAGCTTCATGCTCGCCACCATCCACGAGCCTGAGCGACTCCTCCCGGCAGAGTGGAACTGAATGCCGGCTTGGGTTACCGTGACGAATCTCCGCATGAATGATTACCCGGCTGTTTCGGCAGGGGCCGACGGATCTCGACAGCCGGTTGGCCGTATCCGTTTCCCGGATCTTGTCGGTTATGAGGTTTTTGGTTATGTCGAAACTCGGAAAAGTCCTTCTTGTCGGTCTTGTGCTGACACTGTCAACGTCGCCGGTGCTCGCCGGGCCGGAGAGCAGGATCAAGGCACGGCTCGGGAAGCTGTTGCCCGAATACCATATCGACAGCATCGCGAAGACCCCAATCAGCGGACTCTACGAGGTCGTCATCGGCCCGCAGGTGATCTACGTGAGCAGCGACGGCAGGTACATGATGCAGGGGGAGCTGATCGATCTTGCTCGCGGTAAGGATCTGACAAAACCGAGTCTTGCTGCCGCGCGCAAGAAGGCCGTGGACAAGCTCGGTGATGACAAGATGGTGATCTTCGCCCCCGACAAATACAATCACACGGTGACCGTGTTTACTGATATCGATTGCGCATATTGCCGTAAGCTGCACAGCGAGATCGCGGAATACGAAGCGGAGGGAATCCGTGTCCGCTATATCTTTTTTCCCCGAGCAGGCGTCGGCAGCGATTCCTACGAGAAGGCGGTTGCCGTCTGGTGCTCGGATGACCGCCGACAGGCATTGACCGATGCCAAAGCGGGTAAGCAATTAACGCAAAAAAGTTGCAGCAATCCGGTTAAGCAGCAGATGGAGCTCGGAGAGCATCTAGGAGTTTCTGCGACGCCGACGATCCTGCTTGAAAACGGCGAGCTGCTTCCCGGGTATATTCCCCCGAAACAACTTGCTCGGATTCTCGATGCCGGGTAGCCGCAAGCGGCGCCACCTGCATTCGAGCCCCTGTACGTTTCCTGGCTAGTCCTAAGCCGAGACCTGAAGCTATCAGCGAGACCACATGTCTTCGCATCGAATGGAATACGCGTGGCGTACAGACAGAGGTCGGATACGAGCCGCTAACGAGGATGCGGTGGCTGTATTCCCCGAGTCTGGATTGGTGATCGTCGCCGACGGTATCGGCGGTGCCAGTGCCGGAGATGTTGCGAGCAATCTCGCCGTTCGGGCGGTGAGCGAGAGGTTCCATATTGGTAATACGCTTCCGGCGGATCGGCGCGTGGCTCGTCGTCGTGCACAGGAGGCGGTGGGTGCAGCGAACCGCGCCATCTGGGAATCCGCCCAAGCAACGGAGCATCATACAGGCATGGGAACGACGCTGGTGATGGGATATGTCTGCTCGGACTGGTTGATTTTCGCTTACGTGGGTGATTCCCGTCTCTATCGCCTACGTGACGGGGACCTCGTACAGCTGACTCGGGACCACTCGCTCATTCAAGATGTCGTGGACCGGGGTTTCTTCCCCACCCTCGAGGATGCACAGCACTACGGAATCAACAGGAATATCCTCACGCGTGGTCTGGGTACGGGACGCTCGGTGGCAGCGGACTTCGGCGAAGAAGATCTGCGGCCGGGCGATCTCTTTCTATTTTGTACCGATGGCCTGACCGGAATGGTCGACGATCGGAACATACGCGGAATGCTGCTGAGGGCCGACGATAATTTGGATCTGTTGACACGCTCTCTGGTCGAGCTAGCATGCGATGCCGGGGGGTTGGATAACATCACGGTTGCCCTGCTGCGGGTGTCCTGACAGGTATCGGAATAGCCAAAGAGGGGTTCTCTCAGGGTGCCGAGGACGGGTCCCCAGCCCCTTTCCCCAATGCGTTCCCCTGGGCTCGATTCAGATCTACACTGAAGCTTTCACCGGTCGCGTAGTGGCCGGCGCAGTCCGCCTTGCCGTCCTTGCCGGGCACACACTCCATGCGTGGGCGTCCGAAGTTCGAGCCGTCTGCACAACGGATGTCCTCGGCACTATCGATGACGAGCTTGCCACTGCGCATGGCTGCCTGAGTGCCCGCGGTACAGAGGCTCCCGTCGTAACGCTTGAGCTGGACCTGTCCGGCCCCGTTCTCGAGCCGGTAGCTCATCTCCACCGGCAGGCTCGTGCTCGGGTCCTGGAGCGAGGTAGCAGTTCGCCAGACGCCGTTCAGGAAGCGCGTCGAGCCGCTCGCCATCGCCTCGGGGGGGATTCGGAGCGGCTCGGCTGCCATGTCTGGACCACCGGCGGTGGATCGCTGGGCCTTCGGCGATCCGGGCGGTGATTTTGGCGTGCTGTGCTCGTCGGCAGAAGCCGACTTCTGGGTCAGATCGGGAGCGGGCTGCTCGGGCTTCTTCTTGTCCTTAGGCTCCGGCCCCTTCGGCTGGTCGGTGGGTGAGGATGCGGGCTCTTGGGTTAGCTCGGGGGGCGGCTGGTCGGCCTTTTCCTCCGTATCGGCCGTGGTCCCCTCGGTTTCCGGCTTGGATGCCTCGGTATCCTTATCGGAAGGCGCTTCAGCCGGTTCCTGGGGACTCTTCGCTTCCGTGTCTTGATCGAGCTCGGGAGGAGGTAGCTCGGTCTCCGGCTTAGATGCAACCGTATCGGAAGCCGTTTCGTCCGGTGCCTGAAGATCCTTTGTCTCCGCTTCTTGTTCGGCCTCGTCTGGCGGGATATCTGTCGCCGTTGGCGAGGCTTCGGTATCTGAAGCTGCCTCGGCTGGCTTCTGAAGGTCCGTCGCCGATTGTTGGTCGAGCCCGGAGGCCGTGACCTTGGTCGCGTCTTCGGGGGCCGCGGCCCCTGGGGGTGTCTTATCCGGAGCAGACGCGAGGTCGCTCGTCAGGTCCGTGGAGCCAGCTGTTGTGCCGGCGGGAAGCGTCTCGGTTGCCTCAGTCGGGACTGCCGTGCTGCTGGGTGTGGTCACATCTCGCTCGATGATCTTCCCATCCGGCCCGACTACCCAGTGCTCGTTGTCATGGACCCGCGTCTCGGTACCTTGAATGCGCAGGTCGCGGTGGTCCTGGAGCGGCGTCACCAGCTCGGGCTCGGGTGCTGCCGGTTCCTCGACGGGAGCGGGCTCATCCTCCGGGGTCGCGGCTGTGTCCGAGGCTGCATCTGAGGCCAGCGGCGAAACCTCGGTCGGCGTCGGGACGATCGGCGTCTCGACCGGCTCGGGCTCGCGCAGCAAGAGATAGCCCGCGATCAGGGCCAGCAGCAGGAGCAGCGGCAACAGCCACCGCAACCAACGCCAGCGTGTCTTCGGCGGCATGGCGACAGGCGTCGGAGGTGGGGCCGGCAGGTCGAGCAGGGTTTCGCCACCGGACGGAACCTCCAGACCCTGGAAGCCCCAGAAGGTCATGACCGGGTGGTCGTTGACCAGATAGAGATGCTCGTCGTTCGGGAAGGCCGTGACCTGCTCCAAGAGGCGGCCGAAGACTTGGTGATCCGAGCGGACCTCGGCCTGCATCGCCGCGGCGAGCTTCTCGATCGCCCCACGGGCGTCCGTGAGCGCAGCCTTGCCACGGGAGCGCTCGTCCGGGGTCGCGGCGCTCCAGGGCACAACAGGGCCGGGAACCGGGGCGTACCAGTCGATCGTGTCTCCGTCCTCGTTGCGCTGGGGGATCGCGAGGATGTCGGCGACTCCCTGCCCGAGCCGCCGTGCGATGGCCGCACGCAACTGGGGGGCGGAGAGGTAGACCGGGTTGCCGACGGCCCCGAGGGGGTGGTAATCGCGGGCGGTGCCCGTCCTCAAGAGTGAGCCCGTCATGTCTTGCCCCGTTCGGCCCGGCATCAGCGCTTACATCGCGCCGGACCGCTCACTTCCTGGGTGGCGCGGCGTAGCATGGCGTTGAGCTGCTGGGCGTTCTTTGCTGTAAATACCTTCCCGCCGGTGGCGGAGGCGACGCAATTGCCGGCACCCGTGCCCGTGATGTCCACGACGTTTATGGTCAACATGGGCTTGGCGCGGGCGATGCGGCGCGCAGTCCCGCAGGGATCGCGCCGACAGCTCTCCTTGCCGTCCGAGATCACGACGATGACCCCGGGGTGGTTTACCCCGTCGACCATGGCCGCGGCCCGTTGGATACCGCTCGCGAGCGGGGTGCCGCGGACCGGATGGATGGAGCCGATTCCGCCGAGCAGTGCGCCCCGCTGGCTAGGTGAATAGAAACCGATGGGTCTGGCGGACGGACAGTCCTCGACCAGCACCAGACCCACGTCGACATCGGAGGGCAGGGATTTGACGATTCTCCGAGACGCCTGCTTGGCAGCGTCGATTCGGCTCGGCCCGCTTGCACTCGTCGCAATCTGAGTGATCAGGCTGTCGAGCAGCCCACCCGCGAGGCCGCCGAAGCCACCGCCGCCCATGAGACGCGCAGCCGTGGCATCGTCCATATCGATCGGCAGGCGCATGCTGCCTGAGGCATCGAAGACCATGACCAGGTCGGGTGCATCCTCCTTGGGGCGCTCACCGGGACAGAGCTTGCGCGTGTCCTTGACCACGCGTTTCGACTTTTTCGTCTTGGATACCTTTGACTCGGGTTGGCCTTTCGGCTGCTCATGCTGCTTCGGCTCGGCCTTGGCGATCCGCTCCGAAGGCGGGGGCGCCCGGCACGGCACCAGGGCCTTGTCCAGGCGTGCACGCAGCTTCAGAATCCCAGAGCTGGCCTGGGCGCCGGATGGGAAACGGCCGGCGAGGGCGTCCAGGCGCTTGCAGTCGGTGCCGACGGCCGCGAGGGCCCGGGCCAGCTCGTCGGTCAGCCGGCACTGTTCCACTACCATGGAGAGCCGCTTCCGGACGGGACGCAGAGGGGCTGTGTCGGGCCGCCCTGCCAGCTCTTCGGAGAGGCGCTTCAGCGCCGGGCAATCGTCCTTCGCCGCTGCCAGCTTCGCATCCAATGCATCGGCAAGCTTGCAGACCTCCAGACCGGAGGCGAGCTGCCGGCGCAGATTCAGGTACATGGGGTCGCGCGCACCGCGCTGCTCGACCTGCTCCGTCAGGGCGGTGAGCTTGCCGCAGTCTCCGTTCGCGTCATTCATCGCCTTCTTCAGCTCATCGAGCGAATTGCAGCGCAGCAGCGCTGCGTCCAGGCGCTTGCGCACGGAAAGCAGGGGCTCGCGGTCCGTGTCCTCCTCCTTCAGCGCCACATCCAGGCGACCGAGGGCGTCGCAGTCCGATTGGGCATCTGCGAGCTGCTGCTCGTAGCGTGCGGCGCGGTCGCACAGATCGAGCTCCTGGTCCAGCCGTGACCGGACATCCCGAAGCGGTGGATCGGTCACGTCGAGGCCCTTCATCTCGCCGTCGATCCGGTGCAGGTCGGCACAGCGGCCCAGGCTGGCGTCGATGTCCCGGCTCAGCTCCTCAGCGGTCGCGCAGCTTTTCAGTGCCGCGTCGAGCCGGGCCCTGGCTTGCTGAAGGGACGGAGCATCCTCGGGCATCTCGACGAATCCCGCGTCGAGTGCGCGCAGGGCCCCACAGTCACCATGGGCCCCATCGGTGCGCGCCTCGAGATTCCGGGCCTCGCTGCAGACCGCAAGGCCGGCATCCAGCCGCGCCTTCAGCTCCGGAAAGGGTGGCCGCGAGAGGTCCTGGCCGTCCATATCGGCTGCAATGGCGGCCAACCGTGAGCAGTCGCCGCCAGCCGCAGCCAGGTCCGACCCGAGCTTCGACGCCGCCTCACAGCGGGCAATCTCCGCCGCGACCCGGGCCTCCATCTCGGGGTAGTGCTGCCCGTCCGGGTCGAGCTCGCCGAGACGATCCCTGAGGGCGAGCAACGGCTCCATCGGTGTGCAATTGGCCGCGAGCGCGGCATCGAGGTCCGCGGCCAGGGCCTCGTCTCGCGCATGCTCATACCAGAGCCAGCCGCCGATGCCGGCGGTGATCAGGACCAGCAGCGCTGCAAGCCAGGGCCCGATGAGTCTGCGACGCCCGCTGCTCGGTGTGGCCGGGGGCGCTACACCCCGGAGCATGGCGCCCTTGCCGTCCAGGGGGGCGTGACCCCAGAAGGTCACCACCGGCTCCTCGCCGATCAGATAGACATAGGCATCGCCCGGATAGGTCGTGGCGCGGCGCAGGGCAGGCGCCGCATCGGTCTGATCCGGCGCGAGTTGCGGCAGCTCGTCCGCGAGCTTTCTCAAGGACGCGAGACGCTCGCCCAGTACCCGGCGCGCCCTGGCCTGGTCCGCCGGGGCCAGATCCAGGAGCGCAACCGGCTGACCCGCGAGGTCGCTGTACCAGTCGACGCTCTGACCGTCGCCGACGGGGCGCGGCTCGGCCAGCAGCGAGGCCGCGACACCTGAAAGGTATCTGCGGATCAGTGCCTGGAGGCGCGCATGCTCTGTAGCCAGGGCACCGAGGTCGGCGCCCAGGGGGCGCAGCCCGCGGGTCTCGATCCGCGCGATCCGTAGCTGCGAAGCAGACACTGACGTCTCCGAATTCCTCTTCGGGTGATGGTGGCTCAGGGATCAGGTGCGATTCACGGACGCCTCGGGCCGATTTCGGATAGGTCACTTCGA
>Ga0315556_1001386_pt1 | contig 14550 bp, 14 predicted proteins | sample SalMarSW160310MG_FD_202112 | JGI IMG/M metagenome (GOLD analysis project Ga0315556, IMG submission 202112) | Salt marsh sediment microbial communities from the Plum Island Ecosystem LTER, Massachusetts, United States - Salt Marsh Sediment SW1603-10 ...
TCGCCCGCTACGAACAGGTGCTTGCCATCCAGCCGGATTATCCGGATGCGCTGAACAATCTCGGAAATGCACTCAATGATCAAGGCCAGGTGGAAGAGGCCATTGCCCGCTACGAGCAGGCGCTAGCCATCCGGCCGGACTATCCGGAAGCGCTGAACAACCTTGGTGTTGCGCTATACGAACAGGGCCGGCTGGAGCAGGCTGTCGCTTGCTACAAGAAGGCTCTGGCCATCAACCCGGATGATGCGGAATGCCACAGACATCTTGGCCTTCTGAAAACTTACAGACACGGCGACCCGCACATTCCCGTTCTGCGCCGGCTTTATGAAGCAACATCGAATAAATCGGTCCGGATGCATGCCAGTTTCGCCCTGGCGAAGGCATGCGAAGACATGAACGAGCTTGACGAGTCTTTTGCTTTTTACGCCGAGGGAAACAAACTAAGAAAAGAGGAACTGGGCTATACGATAGACCAGGACAGAAAGCTTTTTGACCAGATTAAATCTGCTTTCGACAGGCCGGATGTTCCGGCTCGCGTGCCTTTGCGATCCACGGTGCCGATCCTGATTGTCGGCATGCCCAGGTCCGGGACCAGCCTGGTGGAACAGATTCTGGCCTCGCACAGCGATGTATATGGAGCGGGCGAGTTGAGAACGCTCGAGACGCTGGTTCGGCAGCATTTCCCGGATATGCCGGATTTCGATCTTGCCGCCGCCAGCAGCCGGATTACTGCAGATTATCTTGACGGGCTCGATCGAATGGCCGGGGAGCGGCATTTTGTCAGTGACAAGATGCCTGGCAATTTCCGCTGGCTGGGTTTTTTACTGTCGGTTCAGCCAGACATCAGGATTATCCACACGACCCGCGATCCCATGGCGGTATGCTGGTCAAATTTCAAACAGTACTTCCCGGCGCACGGTCTAGGGTTTCCCTATGACTTGTCCGACTTGGCCGAATACTACCTGATGTATGAGGAACTGATGCGGTTCTGGCATGAGCGTTTTCCCGGTCGGATATATGAACTGAGCTATGAGCAGCTTACGGAAAACCAGGAAATTGAGACCCGGAAATTGCTGGACTACTGCGGTCTGGACTGGGAAGATCGTTGCCTGGAATTCGAGAAGACGGAACGTAGTGTCAAGACGGCAAGCGCAGCGCAGATACGCAGCCGGATGTACCAGGGCAGTTCGAAAGCATGGTGCAAATTCGAAAGCCATCTTGGCCCGCTGATCGAAGGGCTGGCAAATGGCGGTGTCCGGAAGATGTAGGCTGCTTGACGGTTCTTTATCCGTGGCCGGTTCTGTTGTCGAAATGAAAGTAACTGCAGATATGGTCAACGACTTGTTGCGGGGCGTCAATATCCAGCGTCGTCAGCGGCAGCGTTTCCCTGCTGTCGGTTACCACCGCGATGATTTGCGGGTCATCGGGGTACAGCAGCGGATGGCCGACTGATGTGCGGTGCACTTCCAGTTTGGGTATCGCGGCAAACTTGTAGCCCTCGACCAGCACCAGGTCGCACGGCGACAGCCGCGCGCACAGTTGCTCCAGCGCAGGTTCGGTTTCTTCGCGCAACTCGTGCATCAGCGCCCAGCGATGACCGGAGGCGATCATCACCTCGTGCGCACCGGCCTCGCGATGGCGGAAGCTGTCCTTGCCCGGGCGGTCGATGTCGAAGTCATGGTGCGCGTGCTTGATCACCGAGACGCGCAAGCCATGTTGTTTCAGCAGCGGGATGAGTTGCTCCAGCAGCGTGGTCTTGCCGCTGCCGGAGTAACCAGCGAAACCCAGTATCTTCATCCTTGCCGCATGTACCCTGATTATTGTCCGGCTACAGCTTTCTTCAATGCCTTGCGGATTGCTTCCGGGGAAGCCATGATGTTCATGAAGCTGTGGCTGCCCATCATCGACAGGTCCGGGAAGTCGATCGCAATGCGGAAGCGTGCATACAGCGCAAATACCTTGTTGCCGGAGACCAGCACTTCATAAGGCAGGTGGGCGGTGGCCTTGAGATCCTTGAAGTCGATCACGCTCATGATGTACTTGTCGTCCATGTACTTCTGGGCATCGGTCGGTGCCTTCAGCCCCACTCCGAATACGCTTTCATCCTTGCCCGGGATGTCTACGCGGTAGATCTTGCTTGCGCCGACCGTGTTCGAGGCCAGTCCTTTTTCGACTGCATCCAGTGCTTCCTGATGGCTGCCGAAGGCTCCCAGCACGCTGGGGTCGGTGAAATACTCCATGCCGAACATGTAGTGGTAATCGCGCAGGTCGTCGGCGCTCATGCCTTCTTTGGAGCCGAAGTCCTCGACCTTGCCCAGTGCGGTCTGCAGCTTGGCGGCGACATCCTGCAGGTCGCCCTGCATGCGGTAGGCGTTGGCCATGTACACCGGATTGGTGTAGCTCACCTGGATGTCGTCGCCGACCTTGGTGACTGCCACGCGCTGGATGGCACCGAAGCCGCCATGTTCGGACTGGGCGGCGTTGTTTTTCAGTTCGTCGTTGGTCACCACCACGATATCCGCGTCAGGATAGGGCGAGTATTCCCCGGCAATAGTGAAGCCATTGGCTGTCAGCGCTGCTTTCGCTGCGGTCACTTTTTCTGCTACTGTACCCGGGCCTTTCGAAGCCAGCACGAATGGTTTCAACATTGCATCGCTGGCCATTGCTGCAGTGGAAACGAGCAACATCGATACAACGAACAGCACACTGCTAATTACGTTCTTCATGATTCCCCCTGTTTATAAATATACTGAATATCCTGAATTCATTCCGGCTCGAACCAGGACAGTTTCTCCCTCAGACTTACTACTCCTCCAACAATAATCAGTGTCGGCGCGTGCAGCTCCGTGACTTGCGGGTTATGCGGCAGGGTGCCCAGCGTACCGGTGAGTACGCGCTGGTGCCGCGTGGTGCCCTGCTGCACGATGGCGATCGGCGTGCTGTCCGGCAGGCCGTGTTCGATCAGTTTGGCGCACAGCGTCTCCAGCCCCTGCAGCCCCATGTATACCACCACGGTCTGGCGCGGACGCGCCAGTTGCTCCCAGTCCAGGTTCATGGTGCCGTCCTTGAGGTGGCCGGTGACGAACATGCAGGATTGCGCGTGGTCGCGGTGGGTGAGCGGGATGCCGGCATAGGAGGCAATGCCCGAAGCGGCGGTGATACCCGGCACCACCTGGAACGGGATGCCTTCGGCCGACAATGTTTCGATCTCTTCTCCGCCGCGCCCGAAAATGAACGGGTCGCCGCCCTTCAGTCGCAGCACGCGCTTGCCTTCCTTGGCCAGTTTCACCAGCAGCTCGTTGATCTCTTCCTGGCGCAGTGTGTGGAATGCGCGCTTCTTGCCGACATAAATGCGTTCCGCGTCGCGCCGCGTCATGTCGACAATGGGCTGGGCCACCAGGTTGTCGTACACCACCACGTCGGCCTTCTGCATCAGGCGCAGTGCGCGGAAGGTGAGCAGGTCCGGATCGCCGGGGCCGGCGCCGACCAGGTAGACCTCGCCGCGCTGGATGTTGTCCTCATCCGCCAGCATTTTCCTGAGCATTGCTTCGGCGCTGGCCTCGTCGCCGGTCAGCACTTTTTCGGCGACCACGCCTTCCAGCGCATTTTCCCAGAAGATGCGGCGCTTGGCCGGGTTGGTCACGCGCTGCTTGACCTGTTCGCGGAAGCGCTCGGCAAAACCGGCCAGGCGGCTGTAATTCTGCGGGATCATGGTTTCCAGCTTGCCGCGCAGCATGCGCGTCAGCACCGGCGAGGCGCCGCCGCTGGAGAACGCGATCATCAGCGGCGAACGGTCGAGGATGGCCGGCATGATGAAGCTGCACAATTCCGGATCGTCCACCACGTTGACCGGGATGTTGCGTTCCTGCGCCAGCTCGGAGACCTGTTTGTTTACTGCGCGATCATCGGTGGCGGCGATGACCAGCGCCACGCCATCCAGGTGTTGCGGTTCGAAGCGCGCGGCGATGGCCTCGATGTTATCGCGCTGCGTCAGTTCCTCTTCGATCTGCGGTGCGACCACGCGTACCCTGGCGCCGGCATCCAGCAATACGCCGGCTTTGCGCACGGCGACCGCACCGCCGCCGACGACCAGGCACAGCTTACCCTTTATGTTCTGGAAGACTGGCAGGAAATCCATCAGCCCTGCACCTTCTGCAGGTAGGCGATGTCACGCGTTTTCCACAGCTGCGCTGCCAGTGCTTCGGCGTCGGCGATGTTGCCGGCGCGGCCCAGCGTGCGCAGTGCGATGGCGGCGGTGCCGGTCACGGCGGCTTGGCCGTATTCGTCTTCAATCTCGCCGCGCCACAGTTGCGCCAGGCGCGTTACGTCCATGGAGTCATCTTTCATATGGCGGCTGTCGAATAGCGCGGGCCATTCTTCTTCCAGCACCTCGCCGGCGCGCAGCATTTTCACGTTGCAGGTGCCGTCCGGGTTGCGCTCGGCTTCTCCGCCTTCACCCTTGAACACCGCCATGTTCTGTTCGCCGAGCAATGCCCCGGCCTGGTGGTGGGTGTCATCGTAGCCCGGATGGAAGATGCCCATGATCGAGGCGGAAGCGTGGAACGGATTCAACATGCGGATGATGGTGTGCACCGGCGAGCGCAGGCCGAGCACCGCCTTTAAATCAAGTATGCGCTCCAGTTCGGCGCTGAATACGTTGAGCGGCACGTAGGCGAAATTTTTGTTCCTGATGTTGTCTGCGGCATCTGCGACCGAAGTGGAAGGGTGAATGCCGAGCACTTCAAGCACCTGCGGAATGTAGATGCGGCCTTCAACGCCGTGGCCGATGCCGTGCATCAGTACCGGCATGTCATGGCTGGACAGCAGCAATGCCGATAGCAGATACCAGGGCAGCTGGCGGCGCTTGCCGGCGTAGGTCGGCCAGTCGAAATCGACTTTAGGCAGATCGTCCGGCAGGGCAAGCGAGGCACGGGCCGCCTGCACGAAACCGGCGACCTCGGCCCCGGTTTCTTCCTTGACGCGCATCAGCATCAGGAAGGCGCCGAGTTGCTCCGGCTCGACCTGTCCGGCCAGGATCATGCTCATTGCCTGTTCCGCTTCCTGCTGGGTCAGGTCGCGCGAACCTTTCTTGCCCTTGCCGAGCATCTGTATGAAGGGTGCAAAAGGGTGTTCCATGTTGTTCATTCCTCGTTGTATCCGGTCGTTGCCGCAAGACAGTCATTATAAGCGGCCGGCTAGCGCGTAGCTTGCAGCGGCAGTGTGTTTTCTCCATGTATCACGCTGCGCACGAACGCGACGAAGCGCGAAGCCCAATAGCAACTGCCAATGGTGCGCAGATGGGTATAGGAAGCGAGCAGGTTGTGCAGGATCAGGCCGTCGTTGCTGCCGTCGATACCGTGGCCACGCTGTACGCGGTAGGCGAATTTCGAATCGGGCGGCAGGTTGTCCAGGCTGGAATAATGGAATTCGTGGGCGCGGATCTGCTTGGCCGGCAGGGTGGGGCGCGGCCACGGATGGCCGGTGTTTTCTTCCAGGTGCACGTAGCCGCGGCCGACAGGTTTGGGGTGCATGGTTACGTCGCCGGGAATGGCGCCGACCATGTCGTAGCGTTTGCCTTCGTGGGTCAGTGAGCGCGACAGATACATCAGGCCGCCGCATTCGGCGTAGGCCGGCATGCCGGATTCGATGGCGGTTCTGATTTCGCTGCGCAGCGTGGCATTGGCCTGCAGCTCCGCGGCACACATTTCCGGGAAACCGCCGCCGATGTACAGCGCATCGACCTTGGGCAGGTGCGCATCGTGCAATGCATCGAACGGCACCAGCTCGGCGCCCGCCGCCTGCAGCGCATCGAGGTCGTCGGCATAGTAGAAGCCGAAGGCGCGGTCGCGTGCGATACCGATGCGGATGCTGTCACCCAGCGGCAGCGGCGTGATGTCGGGTGCGGCGGCTGCCGGCAATGGCGGCTTGTCCACCAGCTGCAGCAGGCGGTCGAGGTCGACACGCTCGTTGATCACCTGGCCGATACTGCGGATGTAATCTGCGGATTCCGTGGATTCGTTGCTCGGCATCAGGCCGAGATGGCGTTCGACGATCTGCAGGCGCTCATCAAAGTGCACCGCACCGATCACCGGCACGTCGGTGTAGTGTTCGATCACCGCGCGCAGCTTCGATTCGTGACGGCTACCGCCGAGGTTGTTGAGGATCACGCCGGCGATGTTGATGTCGCGGTCGAATGCCTGGTAGCCGAGGATCAACGGCGCAATGCCGCGCGTCATGCCGCGCGCATCGATTACCAGCACTACCGGCAGGTCGAGCAACTTGGCCAGCGCGGCGTTGCTGTTGCTGCCGTCCAGTGCCAGGCCATCGTATAGCCCCTTGTTGCCTTCAATGATGCTGATGCCGTCATTCGGTGCGTGGCAGCGAAAAGTTGCCGTGACATCGTTCGGTTCCATCAGGTAGAGGTCGAGATTGCGGCAGGCGCGGCCGCTAGCCTGTGACAACCACATCGGGTCGATGTAGTCAGGTCCCTTTTTAAACGGCTGCACGGTCAGGCCGCGCTGCTTGAGTGCGGCGCACAGTCCAATGCTGATGGTAGTCTTGCCCGAAGACTTGTGGGCGGCAGAGATCAGCACGCGGCGCATGAGCTAATCGTGCTGCACTTTCTTGGGATCGTCGTGCGGCAGGAAGTTGAGGGCGCGCACGCCAACGGTGGTGATCAGGAAGGCGACGCCGAGGCCGCCGCTGCCGAGCAGGATTTCCGGCAGGCTGGGGGTGTAGTGGCCGATCTGGCCGTCGCCGAAACTGCTGCTGATCACTTCATAGCCAGGAAAGATGTCCAGCGGGAAAGCCTGGCCGCCGATGATCAGCACGTAGAGCAGCGCGAAGGCGCCGACGATTACCAGCATCGATGCGGCAAGTACGCTCTTGCCCTTGCCCAGCGCGGGATGATAGAGCAACAGCATGGGTAGTGCAGTGCCGACCAACACATAGCCGACCCAGAACAGCCAGGGATACACGCCACCGTCGAGCAGGATGAAATGCTCGAATTTGGTCTCGCGCGCGAAATACAGGTTGGTCAGGTGATAGGCGATGACAAAGTACAGCGCGGCGACGATGAAGGTGCCGAGCAGGTTCTTCAGGCGTTTCTGGATGTCCGGGTGCAGTTCGAGTTCATTCCAGCTGAACATGGCCGATTGCACCACCAGGAACACTGCCAGCCCCCAGCCGAACGACAGTACGATGAACATCGGTGGCAGCACGGCAGAGGCATAGGCCTGGCGCGCGACCAGGAACGCGAAAATCAGGCCGGTGCCGGTAGTCAGTACGATGCGCCAGACGAATACCAGCAGCCCTGCGGGCTTGGACCACGGGTTCATGCGCTTTTCCATCATGGTCCACAGATAAAGCGCGACTGTGGCGAACAGGCCGGAGTAGAGCAGTACATTCCAGGCGAACACCGAGGTCGGGTTGTAATGGGTGGCGGCGACAATGATGCGGTCGGGGCGTCCCAGGTCGAGCATCAGCACGGTGAGGCCCCCGGCCAGCAGCGCGATCGACAGCAGGCCGGCCAGCGGGCCGCGCGCCTTGTACACGTATTTGCCGAACACCGAGCCGATCGAGGCGACGTTGAGTACACCGGAGGCGGCGATGATCATGAAAATCGCGAATACATGCGGCATGCCCCAGACGATCTGGTTGTTCATGCCGGTGACCACATGGCCGTGCTCGTCCATGTAGTAGGCGGCGCTCATACCAGCGAGGGCGACCAAGCCACCGAGCATGACCAGCAGGTAGAAATAGCGGCTTTCGATTTGGGCGAAGGTCTTGGCTTGTTGCATGGCGTCAGACCCCCACGAAGGAAATGCCGGGGTTCAGACCGAGATCGGCACGCAGGTGAACCGAGGTCACGCTGCGGATACGCTGGTAGATCTCGCTGTTCGGATCGTTCAGGTCGCCGAACAACAGGGCTTTGTGGCCTTCTTTGGCGCAGGCTTCGACGCAGGCCGGCTGTTCGCCGCGATCCACACGGTTGACACAAAAGGTGCAGCTTTCCACGGTGCCCTGGCCGCGTGGCATTTCCGACTCATGGTCGATTACCGGCTCATGCACGAAAGAGCGCGCCTTGTACGGGCAGGCCATCATGCAGTAGCGGCAGCCGATACAGCGGTGTTTGTCGACCAGCACGATGCCGTCGGCGCGCTTGAACGAAGCGGCGGTCGGGCATACATCCACACACGGCGGACTCTCGCAGTGCTGGCACATCATCGGCAGATTCACCTGGCGTCCGGTGGATTCCTGTTTCAGTTCGACCTTGCGTATCCATTGCACGTCGGTCGCGGATTTGGGTACGGGCCAGTCGTTTTCCTTGCGGCAGGCGGTGACGCAATCGTCGCAGCCGCTCTCGCACTTGGTGGTGTCGATCAGCATGCCCCAGCGCACTTTGCTGGAAGCCGGTTCGCCGGCCGGCCGGGCCTCTGCGCCATGGGCCAGGTCAATCAGCAGCATGCCGGGTGCAATGGCAATGCCTGCGGCCAGCGCCGGGCCACGGGTGAGAAATTGCCGGCGATCCTCGTTCACGTCGCTCATTTCGCGTCCTCCGTTGCCAAGTGATCGGTTGCCTTCATGAATTCGCGCGGCTTGCTCGAATGGCACTCGAAGCAGTCGATTTTCACCGCAGCGTAGACATGGCAGCCCTGGCAGAAATTCTGGTTAGTGCCGAGCACGCTATGGTTCACCTTGCTGGCATGGCAATCGATGCAGTTGGTCAATTCGTACTTGCTGCCGCGTATGCCCTGGCGCACGGTTTCCACGCGCTGGTGCAGGATCAGCTTGTAGTGGTTGCTGCGCATGAACTTCGGATCCCTGACGCAGTGCCCGCCCTTGCCGATGTCCAGCTTGGGGCCCATCGGCCCGGCCACGGCAACGAGTCCGTCGGCTGCGGCAGCCCAGCCGCTAGCGGTTAACAGCAGCAGTGACAGCAGGATACTGGCCAGAGCTTTCATTGCATTTCCCTTACTCGCCGAGACCCATCTGGATGTAGCCCGTCGGACACACATCCTTGCAGATATGGCAGCCGATGCACTTGTCGTAGTCGGTATCCACATAGCGGCCGACCGAAGACTTGCTCTTCGGTACGCGGAACACCGCGGTCTGCGGGCAGTACACCACGCAATTGTCGCACTCGAAGCACATGCCGCAACTCATGCAGCGCTTGGCTTCGTCCACGGCATCGGCTTCCGACAGCACTTCCAGGCGCTCTTCGAAGTTGCCCAGCGCAGTCTGCTCGTCCAGCGTGATCACATGGCGCTGCTTGCGTGCGACGAAACCGAAATGGCCGAGGAACAGCTCGTCGTGCGGAATCACGTAGCGGCCGGAACGGTTGTCGAAATTGTGCACCACGTCGGCCTGGTTGGTGCCGCGGATCGGCTCGTGCACTTCGTTGACAGGCAGGCCCTTCTCGACCATCTTGCGGATCATGTCGAAGCTGTGAACGTCGATCTTGGGGCGCTTCTCCAGTTCTTCGCCCTGGAGGAAGCGGTCGATACCGTCTGCCGCAATCGCGCCGTGGCCGATGGCAGTGGTCAGCAGGTGCGGGCGGATCACATCGCCGCCGGCAAAAGTGCCGGGCTTGCCTGCGACCTGGTAGTTCTTATCGGTGTTGACTGCGCCGCGTCCGTTGTCGAATTCTTCCAGTCCGGTGAAATCCACGGCCTGGCCGATGGCGGAAACGATCAGGTCAGCCGGAATATCCTGCTCGGAGCCTTCTTTCTGGTTGATTTCCAGCTTGCCGCCGGCGATCTTGGCTTCACACTCCGCTACGCGCAGTGCAGTAGCGCGGCCGTCGGCACTCTTCACTACACCGACCGGTACCAGACCGCCGCGGATGGCGATACCTTCGGCCAGCGCCTGTTCGATCTCATGCTTGTTGGCCTGCATCTTGTCGATCGGGAAAATTGAAGTCAGTGTCACCTCTGCGCCCTGCTTGGCGGAGATATCCGCCACGTCCTGCGCCAGTTGTCCGGCGATGGCGTGTTCCATGTCGGTGGGCTTGGCGTGTTCGATGTGTCCCAGACGGCGTGCCACGGTGGCGACGTCGATCGATGTGTCGCCGCCGCCGATTACCACCACGCGCTTGCCGACATGTTGCAGGCGGCCGTCGTTGAATGCCTTGAGGAAGGCGGTCGCGGTGACCACGTTGGGTGCTTCGCTGTCCGGAGTGGGCAATGCGCGGCCGGCCTGTGCGCCCATGCCGAGAAATACCGCATCATAGTCCTTGCGGATCTGCTCCAGCGTGATGTCCTTGCCGATGTGGCAGTTCAGTTTTGTTTCTACGCCGAGGTCGATGATGCGCTGGATTTCTGCATCCAGTATGTGGCGCGGGGTGCGGAAGCCCGGGATGCCGTAGCGCATCATGCCGCCCAGATGTTCGTGCTCGTCGAAGATGGTGACGGCATGGCCTTTCATCACCAGTTGATAGGCGCAGGCCATGCCTGCCGGGCCGCCACCGATGATGGCGACCTTCTTGCCGGAGGGGGCGACTTCAGGCTTGTTGAATTTAAGGTTGTTCTGGATCGCATACTCGCCGAGGAAATGTTCGACCGAGTTGATGCCGACGTGGTCTTCCACTTCGTTGCGGTTACAACCGGTTTCGCACGGTGCCGGGCAGACGCGGCCCATCACCGAGGGGAACGGGTTGGCTTCGGTCAGCACACGCCAGGCATACTCCTGCCATGGCATGGACGGCTTGCCATCTGCACCGACAGGCGGCTTTTCCATGCCGCGCGCGATCTGCAGGTAGCGACGGATGTCTTCGCCGGCCGGGCAACTGCCCTGGCAGGGTGGGGTAGACTGGATATAGGTCGGGCACTTGTAGGACCAACTGGACTGGAAAATCCGGTCGTGGCTGCTTACCTTGGTGTCACCCTCTTTGTAGCGGCGGAAAGTGAGTTTTGCTTCTTGCTGTTCGGTCGTTGCTGACATCGCATGCCTCCAATCAATAAATCTCTGTTTGTCCTATTGTTCCTGCTGTTCCGCGGGTTCCTGCTGAGCCGCTTGTTCTTGCTGCGCCATTTGTTCCTGTTCCGGCAGGATGATCGCGTTGCTCACCAGCTGGTGCACGCCGCCGATCATGCCGCGGTTGAAGTTGTAGTAAGGCAGCACCTTGCTGAACTGCGTCTTGCAAATGGCACAGATTGCCGCCAGGTAGTTCACGCCATGGCTGTCCACCACCTGCTGCAGCGCCTCCATGCGCGGCAGTGCACCCTTCACGCGCAGGTCGAGCAGATCGTCGGTGAGCAGGCCGCCGCCGCCGCCGCAGCAGAAGGTCTTTTCGCGGATGGTGTTCTCGTCCATGTCGACGAAGTTGTTGGCCACCGCCTTGATGATGTTGCGCGGAATCTCGAACTGGCCGCCCGGCTCGTCGCCCATGCGCGAAGCGCGCGCCACGTTGCAGGAATCGTGGAAGGTGATGGTCAGGTGGTCGTTCTTCGACTTGTCGAGCTTGAGCTTGCCCTGCTCGATCAGGTCCCAGGTGTATTCGCAGATATGGGTCGGCTGCTTGTAGCGCGGATCGAGCTGGCTCTGCAGTTGCACCGCGAACGGGTCGTCCGCGCCTGCGCCGATGCCGGCCAGCGTGTTCCAGAAACTGTAGGCGACGCGCCAGGCGTGGCCGCATTCGCCGACGATGATGCGCTTCACGCCGAGATCGAGCGCGGCCTTGCGGATGCGCAAGGCAACCTCGCGCATCTGTTCGTAGTTACCGATGAACAGGCCGAAATTGGCGCCTTCCGAGGCCATCGAGGACAGCGTCCAGCTGGCGCCGACGGCGTGGAATACCTTGGCATAACCGATCAGGCCGTCGATGTGCGGCTCGGCGAAGAAATCGGCGGAAGGCGTAATCAGCAGGATCTCCGCACCCTGGACGTCGACCGGGAATTTCACGTCGATGCCGGTATCTTCCTTGACGTCCTCTTCCAGTCCTTCCAGGGTGTTTTCCAGCGCCGGTCCCGGCAGGCCAAGGTTGTTGCCGATCTTGTGCACCTTGCCGATGATCTCGTTGGAGTATTTCTGGCCGTAGCCGACCGCATCGAGGATGTCGCGCGCGGCCATGGTGATTTCGGCGGTGTCGATGCCGTAGGGGCAGAACACCGAGCAGCGGCGGCATTCCGAGCATTGGTGGTAGTAGCTGTACCATTCTTCCAGCACATCCTTGGTCAGATCGCGTGCGCCGACCAGCTTCGGGAACAGCTTGCCGGGCAGGGTGAAATAGCGGCGATAGACGCTGCGCAGCAGGTCCTGGCGCGCCACCGGCATGTTCTTCGGATCCTGGGTGCCGATGAAGTAATGGCATTTGTCGGTACAAGCACCGCAGTGTACGCAGGCATCGAGATAGACCTTGAGCGAGCGGTATTTCTTCAGCAGCTCGCCCATTTTAGCGAGGGCGCGCTCCTTCCAGTCTTCCGGTAGTTCACCGGGAAAGCCCAGATCGGCCTGGATTTTTTCGTTGGCGATAAAAGGTTTGGTTCCTTCCATCGAGCCTGGCTTCAGGGCCGGGATGATGGGGATGACGCGGTAGGGAGGTGCGGTGATCTCGGCGGCCATTTATTTCTCCAGCCCTGCCGCCCACGGCGCAATGTGGCGGTGTTCGCGCGGGTTGTCACTCTGGTTGCGGCTGGGCGAGAAGAATACGCCCGGCGCATGCAGCAGCTTGCTGAACGGGAAAATGATCATCAGTGATGCGACCAGACCCAGATGAACATAGAGCAGCGCACTTTGCGGCAGCGGCTGCACGTCGAAATACATCAGGCCGAGGAAGAAGGATTTGACCGAGACGATATCGGTGTGCACCAGCCATTTCATCGACAGGCCGGACAGGCCGATGCCCAGCAGTAGCACCAGCATCAGGTGGTCGGACGGCGTCGAGATATAGCGGATGCGCTCGACCAGGAAACGGCGCGCCCACAGTCCGGCCAGCCCTGCCACCATCAGGAACCCGGCATAGATACCGAACGGCTGTATTAGCACCACCCAGGACCAGACAGGCTCGGTGAAGTAGCGCAGGTGGCGCAGCAATACCAGCGCCAGGCCAAGGTGGAACATGACGCCAAACATCCAGATCCACAGATTGGATTTGAACAGGCTTTCGAACAGCATGACTTCGCGTGCCATGCGCAACACCACGCCGCCGGTGGTGGTCGGCGCCGGGGTGGTGGGAATCTTGAGCGGCGCCGGGGTGCGCGCATAATCGGCGATGCGATAGGCAAGGCCGCCTGTGAACAGGATCGCCGCAAGATAGAACAGGATGGCAAATAATGTAGTCATCTCGATCAGAACCAGGATTCCGGATTCAGGAATCAGGTCAGGCTACGCCTGAATCCCGACACCCGAATCCTGATGCCTGATTTATACGCAGCCGGTCGGCTTGGGCAGGCCGGCGATCTTGCACGCCTGTTTGGCCGGGCCGTAAGGGAACAGATCGTACAGATACTGGCTGTTGCCCTTGTCGGCGCCGAGCTTCTTGCCAATCGCCTTGGTCAGTACGCGCACGGCCGGGGCGATCTGGTATTCGTCGTAGTATTCGCGCAGAAAATCGACGACTTCCCAGTGCTGGTCGGTCATGTTCACGTTCTCGGTGCCGGCGATGTAGTCGGCGACTTCCTTGTTCCAGTCGGCGAGGTTGACCAGGTAACCTTCTTCATCGGTTTCGTAGGATTTGCCGTTGACTTCGATGTTAGGCATGGAGTTCTCCTTAATTGTAATAGTGGTGGTTCAAAGCCAGGATTGGCAGTTTTTGCTTGCTGCGACGAGGTCGACGAAGCCGCCGTAATCGACGCTGTTGACGCCGTCGATCAGGCGGTCTGCCATGCCGCGCGCTTCCAGGTCAGGTTGCAATACGTGAACCTTGAAGTTTTTCATCGCTTCGCGCATTTTATCTTCTGTCGCAGTTCCGGAGGTGGCGGCATATACCGCGTCCTCGATCAGCAGGATGTCGCCGCCCTGAGCTACGCGCAGGCAGGAATCGAACGAGCCGTTGCCGAGCGGGGACTTGTTGATGATGTGTAGCATCTAATATTCTCCTCTCATAACCAGCGACTTGGCTGGCGTTGTTTGGCAGCCTAGTCGAATGGCTAGTTGTTACATCAGAAGCTCAGGACCACGTCCTGCTCGTCCATTAATGCGCCCATCTCGGCGCGCGGCAGTACGATAACGTCGACCAGCAGGTCGTCTTCGCTCAGGCCGCGTTCCTCGAGTGCTTCCTTTTCAACATACAGTTTTTCGACGTCGTAACCGTCCAGTGCACGGTAGGTGGGTGAGAAATTCTTGGTTTCAATACCCTTGGTCTGCTGTCCCTTGCGCAACTGGTACACGCCATCGTCAAGGAAGGCCAGCGATACGTCCTGATCGAAAGCCGCGCTGATCAGCACCACCTCCAGTGACTCCAGCGCATAGATCGTGCCGTAGGGCGCCTTGCGGTTGACGAACATGAATTTTTTAACGCTGCTTTCTTCTTCGCTCATAGCATTCTTTCTTAATCACCAAAAGTGACCAAACGGTCGGCCTGAATGCCAGCTTCGACCAGTTGACCCAGAC
>Ga0315556_1001390_pt1 | contig 14525 bp, 12 predicted proteins | sample SalMarSW160310MG_FD_202112 | JGI IMG/M metagenome (GOLD analysis project Ga0315556, IMG submission 202112) | Salt marsh sediment microbial communities from the Plum Island Ecosystem LTER, Massachusetts, United States - Salt Marsh Sediment SW1603-10 ...
GTCAAGTTCGAATGCAACACCCTGGTGGGGCGGCTGTTCACGATCGAGCAGATGATCGACGAGCTCGGCTTTCACGCGGTGTTCGTCGGCACCGGCGCCGGCTACCCCACCATGCTCGGCGTTCCCGGCGACTCGCTCAACGGCGTGCTCTCGGCCAACGAGCTGCTCACCCGCTGCAACCTGATGCGGGCGAAGGAATTCCCCAACTACGACACGCCGCTGCCGCTCGGCAAGCGGGTCGCGGTGGTGGGCGCGGGCAACACGGCGATGGACGCGATGCGCGTGTGCAAGCGCCTCGGCGCGGAGAAGGTCTACTGCATCTACCGCCGCTCGCGCACCGAGTGCCCGGCGCGCGCGGAGGAAGTCCACCACGCGGAAGAGGAAGGCATCGAGTTCCACTGGCTGACCAACCCGGTCGAGGTCCTCGACGACGGCCAGGGCGGGGTGCGCGGCATGCGCTGCATCCGCATGGAGCTCGGCGAGCCTGACGATTCGGGCCGGCGCCGGCCGGTGCCGGTGGCGGGCAGCGAGCACGACTTCGAGTGCGACCTGGTGGTGTTCGCGATCGGCACCAACGCCAACCCGATCATGGGCCAGACCTCGACCTTGCGCCTCAACAAGCGCGGCTACATCGAGACCGACGCGGATCTCGCGACTTCGGTGGCCGGCGTCTACGCCGGCGGCGACATCGTAACCGGGGCCGCCACCGTGATCGAGGCGATGGGCGCCGGGCGCAAGGCCGCGCGCAGCATGAAGGCCTACCTCGGCATCCGCGACCCCGATCAGCCGTACGCGATCGACGGCCGCGGCGCGGCGGGCCGCATGTTCGGATTCGACCCGGCAGAGCGCAACTTCGCGCGCATCCGGGTGGGCTAGAGAAAGTAACCATGAACGACACAACAATGCTTCCGCAGGCGGAAAAACCGGTAGTCACCCTGAAAGAGCACATCGTGGAGATCATCAGCGACTCCGGCGAGGGCGCGCAGCGCTGCGGCCAGTCGCTCGGCTCGATCGCCGCCAGGATGGGCAACGGCATCTGGACCGTCGAGATCATCCCCGCCGAGATCCGGCCGCCGGCGCGCAGCGTCGCGGGCGCGAGCGGCAACCGCATCCGCATCGGCTCGGGCCGCATCACCAACGGCGGCGACGAGACCGACCTCGTGATCGCCTTCAACGAGCAGGTGCTGCTGGGGCGCGTGCGCGCCCGCGAGCTCAAGCCCGACTGCACCATCCTGCTCGAGAGCATGTGGCGCAGCCACAAGGATCCGGCGATCGCCGCCTCGTACAAGGAGACCTACGACAGCCTGGTCGCGGCCGGCTACAAGGTGCACGAAGTGCCGATGGAGAAGGAATGCCTCGCGCTGGTCAACGACGCGCGGCGCGGCAAGAACATGTTCGCCCTCGGCATGCTGTGCAGCATCTACAGCCTCGACCTGGCGCTGGCGCGCGAGCAGATCGCCCTCACCTTCCGCAAGAAGGAGGCGAGCGTCGTCGACGCCAACGTCAGGCTGCTCGACGCGGGGCACGCCTGGGCCGAGGCGAACCTGGACTTCAAGTACCGCATCCCGGCGACCCGCTCCACCGAGCCGCAGGTCGTGGTCAACGGCAACACCGCGCTCGCGCTCGGCGTGCTCGCCTCGGGAATGGAGATCTGCGCGATGTACCCGATCACGCCGGCCACCTCGGCGTCGCACTACCTCTCCGACGTGTTCGAGAAGGTGGGCGGCATCGTGCACCAGGCCGAGGACGAGATCGCCGCCTGCGCCTTCGCCATCGGCGCTTCCTACGCCGGCAAGTGCGCGGTCACGATCACCTCGGGGCCGGGCTATTCGCTCAAGCAGGAGGGCATCGGCCTGGCGGTGATGGGCGAGATCCCGCTGGTGGTGGTCAACGTGCAGCGCGGCGGCCCGAGCACCGGCCAGCCGACCAAGGCCGAGCAGGGCGACCTGCTGACCGCGATGTTCGGCAGCCACGGCGACGCGCCCAAGGTGGTCATGGCCGCGAGCACGATCGAGGACTGCTTCTACTCGGTCATCACGGCGCGCAAGATCGCCGAGACCTTCAACATGGTGGTGGTGGTGCTCACCGACGCGGGGCTCGCCACCTCGCAGCAGCCGTTCCCGCGGCCGCAGTTCAGCGAGACCTGGCTCGCGCCGCCGATCGACCAGACCCCGGTGCCGGAGGGCACCAAGCCCTACGACTGGGATCCGGCCACCGGCCTCGCGCGCCGGATCGTGCCGGGCCAGCCCAACGGCATGCACACCATCACCGGCCTCGCCCACGACCGGCAGAGCCACGTCGCCTACGACCCCGACATCAACCACGAAGCGCTGCGCATGCGCAGCCTCAAGCTCGCCACGCTGCAGAAGACGCTCAAGGCGCCGCCGGTCGTCGGCGGCGACTCGGGCGACCTGCTCATCGTCGGCTGGGGCAGCACCCAGGGCGCGATCGAGGAAGCGGTCGCCACCCTGCGCGCCGAGGGCCTCAAGGTCTCGTCGATGCACCTGCGCTTCCTGCAGCCGCTGCCGCCGGGCATCAAGGAGGCGATGAAGCGCTTCAAGAAGGTGATGACGTTCGAGTCCAACTGGGGCGACGACCCGCAGGACGAGATCATCGACGAGAACAACCGGCGCTACTCGGCGCTGGCGATGCTGCTGCGCTCGCGCTTCCTCGTGGACGTCGACTGCTGGAGCGAGGTGCGCGGCCAGCCGATCAAGCCGGGCACGATCTGCCGCGTGATCCGGGAAAGACTCAACCGCAAGACCAAGACCCTGAAGGCGGCCCAATCATGAATACTGCGACCGAATGCCTGCTGCGCCTGGTCGAGGAGCACCACGAGCTCGAGGACTACCAGGGCGGCGTACCGCGCTGGTGCACCGGCTGCGGCGACAACGCGATCCTGGCCGCGGTGCAGCGCCTGTGCCGCGACGAGAACCTGCGCCCCGAGAAGACCGTCTTCGTCTCGGGCATCGGCTGCTCGAGCCGCTTCCCGCACTACATGCGGACTTACGGCTTTCACGGCATCCACGGCCGCGCGCTGCCGCTGGCGGAGGGCGTCAAGATGTCGCGCCCGGACCTGCAGGTGTTCGTCAACACCGGCGACGGCGACTGCTGCTCGATCGGCGCGGCGCACTGGATCCACGCGCTGCGCTACAACATGAACATGACGCTGATGCTGCACGACAACCAGGTCTACGGCCTGACCAAGATGCAGGCCTCGCCGACCTCGCCCAAGGGCACCAAGACCAACACCTCGCCGCGAGGGTCGTATCTCGAGGCGCTCAACCCGCTGACGGTGACGCTCGGGGTGCAGAACGTCTCCTTCGTGGCCCAGGTCGTCGACTGGATCCCCGAGATCCTGTACGACGTGATCAGCGCCGCCTACCACCACAAGGGCTTCTCCTTCATCCGCATCATCCAGCGCTGCCCGGAATGGCTGCCGAAAATGTTCGAGCCCGTGCTGCACGACACCAACCGGGTGCTGCTGCTGCACCACGAGGACGGCCTTCACCTGAGCGACGGGCTCGCCCGGACCTACCGCAAGCAGCTCGAGCACGACCCCTCGGACATCCACCGCGCGCGCGAGATCGCGAGCGGAACCGACCCGATCCCGGTCGGCATCCTCTACCGCAACCCCGAGGTGCCCTGCTACGAGGAAACCCGCCACGCGGGGCAACTCACGACCGCCGGACGCGTGCGCGGCGCGCTCGAAGCCGAGCTCGACAAGTACACCGTCTGGCCCCAACAGGCATAGCAGGCCCATGAACGCCGAACTGCAAACCCAAATCGCCTTCCGCCTCGCAGGCAGGAAGCCCGCCGCCGGCGCCGAGGGCGGCGGCGCGGGCCTGCGCCCCGCCCTGCTCGCGCGCTGCCGCGACCTCACCGCCCTTCGCTACGACTTCCCGCTGGTGCTCGCACGCGGCGTTGCCGACAAGGACAGCGCGCAGTGCCTGTCGGCGATCGTCGACGAGGTGGTCCACCGCGTCGCGGGCGAAGACAACGCCGAGCGCGTCACGCGCCACCTGCTGCGGCTCGAGCGCGAGATCCGGGCGCTCATCGCCGGCGGCGCGCGCGGAACGCTGGCGGCATTGTGGGACGACGCCGCGGCGAGGCTCGCCGGCGGCGACGCCTCGCTCGACGACAGCCTCAAGCGCGGGCGCAAGGCGCTCAAGGTGGACGGCGTGCTCGCCGACTGCGACGAGTCGCTGCCCGCGCTGATGCTCAAGCACGCCTGGGGCGTGGTGCGCGAGAACAAGACGCGCCGCCTGGGCGAGGACCTGCGGCGGCTGACGATCGGCCTGTCCAACGTCCTGCGCGCCGACGCGGCGCGCTCCGAGGCGGGGCGCAGCGCCGAGGGCCTGAAGGCGTCGATCGGCGCCGGGCACGCCGAGGTGTTCGATTTCGCGGCGATGTCGCGCCTGCTCGCGAAGAGCGCCTCGCGCGACGGCCTGCCCGCCGGCCGCCGCCGCCGCCTCGAGTCGCTGCTCGAGGTGCTCGAAGCGCAGCGCTTCGCGCCGGTGCCGGACGAGCCGCAGACCCAGGACCGCTGCTACGCGTTCACTTTCGGCAGCTGCGCCGAGGCGGTCGCCGCCTACCGCGAGCGCCTGCCCAAGGCGCTCGAGCTCGCCAGGTCGATGGCGATCGCCGAGCTCGAGGTCAAGGGCGAGTACCGCGAGGCCGCGCACGACGCGCTCTTCGCCGACTTCGGCGAGGGCGACCTGGCGCAGGAGGCGCTCGCGGGCTTTCCGGACTACCTGATCTGCATGTCCGCCGACGCCCTGCACGGCGCCGAGACCGACCGCCTGATGGAGCTGCTCTCGGCCGGGCTGCCGGTCAAGGTCCTGGTGCAGACCGACGACCTGCTCGAGGAGTCGACGATCGCCCGCGACGGGCACTTCGCCCTCGGCATGCGCGCCAAGCAGCTCGCCAGCATGGCGATGGGCCTGAACGACGTCTACGTGCTGCAGTCGGCGAGCTCGAACCTGTTCCAGTTCCGCGACCGGATCCTGGCGGGCATGGCCTACGCGGGCCCCGCCCTGTTCAGCGTCTACTCGGGCGCCGCGGGCGACGCCGGAGGGCTGCCGCCCTACCTGCTCGCCGCCGCCGCGATGGAGTCGCGCGCCTTCCCGGCCTACAGCTACGACCCCTCCGCGGGGCCGAACTGGGCCTCGCGCTTCGACCTCGAGGCCAACACCCAGGTCGAAGCCGACTGGCCGTCGCAGGAATTCGCCTACGAGGACGAGAACCACCAGCGCGTGCAAAGCGCGCCCGCCTTCACCTTCGCCGACTTCGTTGCCTGCGATCCGCGCCACGCCCGCCATTTCGCGCGCGTGGCGCGCGCGGACTGGAACGACGGGATGGTGCCGCTCGAGGAGCACCTGCGCCGCGGCGCGGCCGGGGCGGGCGAGGCGCTGCCCTACGTGATGCTGGTGGACGCCGAGGGCCGGCTGCAGCGCGCCATCGTCGACGAGCCGCTGGTGCGCGCGACGCTGCGTTGCCGCGAGTCCTGGCACAGCCTGCAGGAGCTGGGCGGCATCCACAACTCCCACGCCGAGCGCCTGCTCGCGAAGCAGGCCGCGGCGCCGCAGCCAGCCGCCGAACCGGTGGTCGAGGCAGCCGTTCCTAAAGAAGAAATACCGGCCGAGGCAGAAGCGAAACCTTCAACCGACGATCCCTATATCGAGACGCCGCGCTGCACCACGTGCAACGAGTGCACCCAGATCAACGACAAGATGTTCGCCTACAACGAGAACAAGCAGGCCTACGTCGCGAACCCGGACGCCGGCACCTACGCGCAGCTGGTGGAAGCGGCCGAGAGCTGCCAGGTCTCGATCATCCACCCCGGCAAGCCGCGCAACCCCGACGAGCCGGGCCTGGCCGAGCTGCAGGAGCGCGCCGCGGCCTTCGCCTAGCCGCGCCAAAGGCGTATCTTCGCCGTCATGGCATCCGCTCGTGCCGGCGCCATCGCCGCGATCGTGGTCGCCGCCGTCCTGGCGCTGGCGGCGGGCTGGCTCTATTTCGCGCTGCGGCACGCGCAGCAGGCGCAGAAGCAGCTCGCCGCCGAGCAGGCGGCGCTGAAGAAGGACGTGCAGCAGCTGCGCGAGCGCGCCGCCGCCAAGGCCGAGCAGGCCGCGCAGAAGGACAAGCGCATCGATTCCCTGCTCGCCGAGCAGAACGCGCTGCAGGACCAGCTCGCCAAGAAGGACGAGCTGGAAATGCAGGCGCAGGGCCTGCGCGAGCAGAACGCCGCGCTGGCGCAGAAGCTCGCCGAGACCACGGCGAAGGCCCAGCAGGCTTCCGTCGCGCACGAGAGCGCCGCGCGCGAGCTGAGCGCGACCGCGAAGACCCTGGCCGACGCCAAGGCGCGCTCGGCCGAGCTCAACCGCGCCTACGAGGCGCTGCTAGAGGAGAAGTCCGAGCTCGCCGCCTCGGGCGCGGCGCGCCGGGCCGAGCTCGCCAGGATCAAGTCGGCCTTCGAGCAGGCGCAGTCGGAGGTCGCGCGGCTGACCGGCGCGCGCGGCATCTACACGGTCCAGAACGGCGACTCGCTGTCGAAGATCGCGGCGTTCTTCTACCACCACGCTTCGCGCTGGCCCGACATCCTGCGCGCCAACTCGCACCTGATCGACAAGCCGGACCTGATCTATCCGAAGCAGGTGCTGATCATCCCGAAGTAAGCAGATAGACGCGAAGCGCCTCCGGGATCCTGCGCGGACGCCTTTGCGCGGCATCGATCAGTACGCACGTGGCCTCGGCGAGGGCGACGCAGCCGGCGCCGTCGAAGACGGCCTGCCGCACGCTGAACGAGGTGTTGCCGACGCCGGTGACGCTTGATCCGACCCGCACCCGGCCGGGATAGAACAGCTCGCGGGAAAACTCGATCAGGAGGCGAACGACGGCGAGGCTCGCGCCCTCGGCGAGCGGCGCCGCCTGCGGGCCGGAAAGGATCTCCATGCGGCCCGCCTCGAAGAACGACGCGATCGCCGCGTTGTTGACGTGGCCGAACTGGTCGGTGTCGCGGTTGCGCAGCTTTTCCTCGGTCCAGAAACGGAACTCGCTCGGATCGGGCAGCCGCCGCCCGGTCATGTCTTCGGCACCAGGTGCGTGCTCGCCTCGTGCTCGATGCGAAGATAGATTTCGTCCGCCATCGGCCGGCGCATTTCCTCCAGGATGTGCCCCACCAGCCCGACGGCGCGCGCGGCGACCGCGAGGCCGCGGCACACCCGCCACGGCACGTCCATCTGCGAGGCCACCGCCGCCATCGCTCCGGTGACGTTGACAGGCAGCGCCTTCTTCGTCTGGCGCTCGGCTTCCGCGCCGATCTCGGTCATCAATTCGGCGTACGGGCCGTAATAGCCCGTTTCCCGCGCCACCTTGAACAGCGCCCCCGTCCTGGGATCCACGGGCTTATGGAAGGGATGGCCGATCCCGGGAATGATCTCCTTGCGCGCACGCCGGCCCGTCACGATCTCCCGCGCGAGCGCCGCCACGTCCCCGGGCTTCGACTTGTCCGGGATCGCCTCCTGCAGCATGCGCGCGGCGTTGTCGAGCGAGCCGACGAAGACCGATCCCAGCCCGAGCAGGCCCGCCGCCACGGCCGCCTGCACCGCCTCGGGCGCGCCGCAGTAGGTCATGCGCGTGGCGAGCGACGAGGGCGTGATCCCGTGCTCGACCAGAATCACCATCACCGCGTTGAACATGCGCAGCTCCGCCGCGTCGCGCGGCACCCGGCCGAAGATCTGCAGGAACGCCATCTGGCCGAAGTCCATCTTGCCGACGATTTCCTCGCACAGGTCGAGACCGTGCACCACGACCTTCGTGGGCGTCGCCCAGGCAATGTCCGATCTGATCTCACCGCGCTTCATGATTTCCCCTTGCGTGAAAGAGAGTGCCGCGCAATCTGGATGCGCTGCATTTCGGAGGTTCCTTCGCCGATTCGAAAGGCGCGCGCGTCCCGGTAGAACCGCTCGACCGGCAGCTCGCACATGTATCCCATGCCGCCGAACACCTGCAGCACGCGGTCCGAGACCCGGCACGCCATCTCGCTCGCGTAGAGCTTCGCCCGCGACGCCGCGATCCGGCCCTCCGGGTCTTCCGCCTCGAGGAGCTCCGCGGCGCGGCGGATGAGCAGCCGCGCGGCCTCGATCTCGACGTCGCTGTCGGCGATCATGAACTGTATTCCCTGATGCTCGCCGAGGCGCGCGCCGAACGCCGAGCGCTCGTTGGCGTAGGCGCAGGCCATCTCGTGCCCGCGCCGCGCGATGCCGAGCGAGCGCGAGGCCGAGAAGATGCGGTCGTGGTTGATCGACGCCATGATCGCGGCGAACCCGTCTCCCGGCCCGCCCAGCAGGTCGGCGTCGGGAACGAAGCAGTCCCGCAGCGCGAAGCCGTTCAGCTGGTAGCCGCGCCATCCCATCTTCCTGAAGCGCGTCATGTCCGAGACGCCGGGATTCGACCGCTCGACGATGAACGTCGTGAGCCGGCGCTTGAGCGGCGCGTCGGAGTCGGTGACGCACAGGACGATGATGTAATCGGCCGTCTCGGCATTGGAGATAAACTGCTTGCGCCCGTTGAGCACCCAGCCACCTTCGCGCCTGACGGCGCGGGTCCGGATGCGGCCGAGGTCGGAGCCGGCGTCGGGCTCGGTCAACGCGTAGGTGACCGCCTTGGCGCCCGACAGGATCTCCGGCAGCAGGCGGCGCCGCTGCTCTTCGTTGCAGAAGTCGAGCGAGAGCGGAAGATGGCCGACGGTCTCGTTCAGCGGAACCGACGTGTAGGAGATTTCCTCCAGGATCGCCAGCTTCGCCTCGACCGGCAGTCCCGGCCCGCCGATCCGCGGCGGAAGGTTGAAGCCGTACAGGCCCAGCGACGCGGCCTCGCGGCGCAGCGCCGCCAGCAGCGCCGGGTCGACGTCGTCGGCGGCCTCGATCTGCGCCTCGAGCGGGACCAGGCGCGTGCGCACGAAACGCCGCGCCGTGTCGCGGATCATGGCGACTTCCTGCCCGGAAACGGGATCCATCCGGCCCTCCGCCTCAGAAGAGCGACCAGAGCGTCGCGGCGTCGTACAGCTCGTCCGGGCGCGCGGCGCGGATGATCCTGCCCGACTTCATGAGATACGCCCGGTTCGCGATCGCCAGGGCCGCTGCGACGTTCTGCTCCACGAGCAGCACGGACACGCCCGCCTCGTCCTTGATCCGCCTGACGAGCTCCATGACGTCTTTGACCAGGGTCGGCGCGAGCCCCGTGGACGGCTCGTCGAGCATCAGCAGCTTCGGCCGCGTCACCAGCGCGCGCGCGATGCTCAGCATCTGCTGCTGCCCTCCCGAGAGGTCGCCCGCGTGCGCGGCCCAGCGCTCGCGCAGGATCGGCAGGTACCTGAAGACTTCCTCGAAGGCGGCCTCCTCGTTTCGCTCACCGGGACCGCTGCGGGCCCAGAGCCCCATTCGAAGGTTCTCGCCCACGGTCAGGCGCGGGAACACCCCCTGCTCCTGCGGCACGTAGGCGAGGCCCGCCCGCGTGCGCTCGCGCGGCGTCGCCCAGGTGAGGTCGCGGCCGTTGAACTCCACCCTGCCTTCTATGCCGCGCAGCAGCCCGAACAGGAGCTTGAGCAAAGTCGACTTGCCGGCTCCGTTGTGGCCGAAGATCGCGACGATCTCGCCTTCGTCCAGCTCGCAGCTGACGTCCTCGAGCACCGGGACGTGCGCGTAGCCGCCGCGCACGCGTTCAACGCGCAGCATTCCCCGCCTCCCCGGCCGTCGCGGCGGCCACCCTGATCCCGAAGTACAGCTCTCCCAGCACCGGGTTGGAGAAGATCTCCTCCGGCGTGCCGGCGGCCGCGATCCGGCCCTTGTCGAGGAATACGATCCGGTCGGAAACGTCCCGCACGATGTCGAGATTGTGCTCGATCAACAGCACGGTCCCGCCGCCGTTCTTGAACTCCCGGATCAGCTCGTGGAACAGGCGCAGCGACGGCCCGTCGAGGCCCGCCGCGGGCTCGTCGAGCAGCAGGCACGGGGCACCGGTCGCCAGCACGCGCGCGAGGCTGAGGAACTTCCTTTCCGCGTACGACAGCTCGCCCGCCATCTTCTGCCGCTGCTCCCACAGGCCCACCCGCCGCAGCACCTTCTCCACCTGCGCCAGATTGCGGCGCGACCAGAAGTTCATGCTCAGGTCGCTCTCCAGCGCAACGCGCACGTTCTCGAGCACGGTCATGTCGAGGAACAGGCGCAGGTTCTGGAAGGTCCGCACCAGCCCGTGCCGCTTGACCGCCTGCGGCGAGAGTCCGCCCAGGTTGCGGCCGGCGAAGCGGATCGTTCCCCGGTCGACGGCGACGAAACCCGTGACGAGGTTGAACAGCGTGGTCTTGCCGGCGCCGTTCGGCCCGACGAGCGAGGTGACCTTGCCGTCCTCGATCTCCAGCGTCACGCCGTCGATGACCTGGTTGCCGCCGAATGACTTGTACACCTCGTTCAGCCCGAGGCTCATTTGCGCCGCCCCGGGAGCAGCTTGCCCGCGGACACCAGTCCCTCCGGCATGAACATCATCAGAAGCACGATCATCATGCCGTAGACGATCTGCTGCACCGGTCCGAGGACGCTGCTTGGCACCTGGAGAAAATTGAGCAGCGCGGGAAACACGGTGATGAACAGCGCGCCGAGCACCGGGCCGAGCAGCGAGCCCGCGCCGCCGATGATGACCATGGCCATCAGCAGCACCGAATAGTCGAGGGTGAAGCTCTCGGGATTCACGAAGCTCACGTAGAAGGCGTAAAGAGACCCGCCGATGGCCGCCATCGCGCCGCCGATGGTCGTCGCGATCAGGCGCAGCTTGACCGGATGCTTGCCGAGCGCGATGGCCGCGGTCTCGTCGTCGCGCAGCGCCTTCAGCGCCCGGCCGAAGGGCGAGCGCACGAGGGCGACCAGCGCGAGCAGGCAGACCGCCGCGCACGCGAGCGTCAGGACGAGGTAGGCGGCGGGGCTGATGAGCTCGAAGCCGAGGACCTTCGCGGGGGGGATTCCGCTGAGCCCGCCCATGCCGCCGGTCGCGCCCTCCCAGGTGATGAACACGGTCGACGCCACCATCTGAAACCCTATCGCGGCGACGACGAAGTACTCCTCGCGCACGCGCAGCACCGGCACCGCGACGAGAAAGGCAAGCGCGCCCGTGAAGACCATGGCGACGAGCGTCGACAGCATGAAGTCCGCGGACACGTGAAGCGCGAACTGCGCCGCGACGTACGCCCCCGCGCCGTAGAACACCGCGTGCATGACGGAAAAGATCCCGGCGTACCCGATCAGCACGTTCAGCGACCAGGCGAGGATGACGGCGATCCCGAGCAGGATCGCCAGGTTCAGCAGGTATGGAAGCATCGCAGTCGCTCGCGTCCGTCAGGCACGCCGTCCCCTCGCGCCCAGAATTCCCGTCGGGCGCACGATCAGGAACAAGAGCAGGATCCCGAAGCTGATCGCCGGCTTCCACGCCGAAGAGAGCTTCCAGATCCCCACATTCTCCGCGACGCCTAGCAGCAGGCCTCCGAGCGCCGCCCCGGCAATGCTGTCGATCCCGCCGATGATGGTCGCCGCGATCGCGATCAGCGTGACGACCGTGGCGGTGCCGGGCTGAATGCCCCCGATGTACGGCGCGAGGACGGCGGCCGGGACCACGCACAGCGAGCCGATCGCGAACGCGAGGCGGACGTAGCGCCGGCTCCTGAATCCGAACACCTCCACCAGCTCGTTGTTGTCCGCCATGGCGCGGAAGAACGTCCCCAGGCGCGTGCGGCGCATCACGACCAGAACGAGCGGGATCAGCACCGCCGCCAGGGCAATCTCCGTCAGATTGGCCATCGAGACGACGAAGGGCCCGTACTCGACGCCGCGGCTAAGGGCGCCGCTCAGGCTGTAGAAGCTGTTGCCGAAGCCCAGCACGAGGCAGTTGACGACCACCACCAGCACGCCGAACGACGCCGCGAAGAGCGTCAGGAAGGAGGCCGCCGTGCGCCTCATCGGCTGGTACACGAGCGCGTCGACGCTCACGCCGAACAGCACCGCGATGCAGGCCGCGAGGACGACGGCCGCGGCGGGGTGCCAGTGCAGAGTCTGGACCGCCGCGTAGTAGGCGTACGCCGCCAGCGCGTAGGTGACGCCGTGCGCGAAATGGAACGTGCGCGTCGTCGAATAGATGAGCGCGAATCCGACCGCGATCAGCGCATAGCCCGCGCCCGCTGCGATGCCCTGCAGCAGCAGTTGCCAGAAGAGCATTCGGGTCTCACGGGTTTACCACGGTGAGCGGAGCGGCCTTGCCGTCCCTGATCTCGTTGATCTGCATCGGCACCGTCACCGTGCCGCGGCTCGAGAACTTCACCTTGCCGCCGATGACGTCGAACGTCTTCTGCCGGTGCAGCGCGGCGAGCAGGTGCTCGCCCGTCACGCCGGTCTTCTTCGCCTCGAGCCGCTGCACGAGATCGGCGAAGATGAACACCGCGTTGGCGTAGTTGGCGACGTAGAAATTCGGCTCCGAGCCGTACTTCTTGACGTACCTGGCGCGGAAATCCTTGCTCAGCGCGTTCGCCTCGAAACTGACGGACTGGTGATCGAAGATCGCGCCCTGGGCTTCCGGCAGCTTGAGCGTGGGGCCGACGCCGTAGCCCGAGTAGCTCAGGATCTGCGCCTTCACGCCTCCGTCGCGCAGCTGCTTGGTGATGACGTTCTGCTGCTGCCCGTACGAGGCGATGAACACGGCGTCGGGGCCGGCGGCGCGGATCTTGGCCACCTCGCCCTGGAAATCCGTGTTTCCGGGGTTCACCGCGAGATCGGGATCGATCCGGCAGCCGAGCTTCGGACATTGCTTCTTGATCTGATCGTTGACGGTGTTGCCGAAGGGGTCGTCGACGTGCACGACGGCCAGCTTGCGGATATTCTTCGCTTTGACGGCGTACGGCAGCACCACCGCGATCTCCTGGTCGGCCAGCGGGATGTCGTTCAGGAAGTACTTGCCGATCGCGAGCTCGGGGCTGACGCCTCCGCCGTTGACCATGATGACGTGGAAGCGGTTGCCGATCGGCGCGATCGCCTTGCTGACGCCGCTGAAAGCGGTCAGCGTGTATGGGACCTCGTTGACGTGGATCAGCTGGTTCATGCCGACGACCGCCGGCTGCGGCAGCGCCTGGCTGTCGACGTAGACCGGCTTGATGTCCTTGCCGAGCTTGTGCCCCTCGTTCACCATCTCCACTGCCAGATTGACGCCCTTGCTGAAGACGTCCCCGTACACCGCGTTTGGCCCGGTGAGCGGGAACAGCACGCCGAAGTTGTAAGTATTGTCCGCCGCCCACGCGCCGTGCGCGGCGAGCGCGAGCAAGGCACCGCCGACGAGACTCGTGAACCACCCCCGCGCCTGCATCCGTTTCCGCTCGAACATAATCTCCTCCTTTGCCTGCTTGCCGTTGGCCCCGGGCGGAACGAAGGCCCGGGTACCACCCGATGATACTGCTGCGCGATCCTCGCGCGATTGCCCTTTGTCAACAGCCGCACAGGCCGCCTCCAGCTAGTGCGGCGCCGGCCCTCGCGTGACCTGCGCTAGATCGTCGACCCGCAGCCATTTCGCGAACGCCGCGCGCACCTGCTTGGCCGAGAGACTCGCGTAGCGCTTCGCCGCGCGCCGCGGCTCGTCGAGCGGCAGGCCGAGCTTCGCGCGGTGGAGCAGCCCGCCCGCAACCGCGTCGACGCTCGCCTGCGAGAGCGGGATCGAGTTGAGCGCGAGCGATTTCGCCCGCCGCAGCGTGTCGGCGTCGACCGGCTCGGTCTGCATCTGGCGCAGGTCGCGCTCGATGATCGCGCGCGCGCGGGAGACGTTGGCCGGGTCGCAGCCGTAGCGCGCCATGTAGATCGCCCGCGTGCGGCCGACCTCGAAGCCCGAGCCGACGTAGTAGACCAGGCCGGTGGTCTTGCGCAGGTCGTGGTAGAGCCGGCTGGCGTAGAAGCCGCCGTCGAGCACGCGGTTGCCGAGCTCGAGCGCGTAGTAGTCCGGGTCGTAGCGGTCCAGCCCCAGCGTCTCGGCGAGGATCACCCCGTCCTGCACCCGGCTGTCGTCGGGCACCACCGCCGAGGAGGTGCGGCTCGGCGGCACCCGCGGCAGCTCGAGCGGCGGCTTCGGCCCCGCGGCCTTCCAGTCGCCGAAATATTTTTCGATCACCTCGCGCGCGCGCTGCGGCGTCACCTTGCCGATGACGACGATGGTCGTCAGGTCGGGCCTGAAGACGCGCCGGTAGTAGGCGCGCACGTCGCCGAGCGAGAGCGCCTTGACGCTCTGCGGCGTGGCGTGCCGCAGCTCGGGATCGTCGCCGGGAAAGAGCGCCTTCTTCAGCGCCTGGCCGGTGAGGAAGCCGGGGCTTTGCAGCTCGCCCGCGACCGCCGCCGCGCCCTGGGCGCGCACCACGCGGAAGGCCTTGCGCGGCAGCGCGGGGTGCAGCTCGTTCTGCGCCAGCAGCTCGACCCCGCGCTTGAAATCGCCCGCCAGCACCTGCAGCG
>Ga0315556_1001392_pt1 | contig 14519 bp, 24 predicted proteins | sample SalMarSW160310MG_FD_202112 | JGI IMG/M metagenome (GOLD analysis project Ga0315556, IMG submission 202112) | Salt marsh sediment microbial communities from the Plum Island Ecosystem LTER, Massachusetts, United States - Salt Marsh Sediment SW1603-10 ...
CGGAGCGCGGCGCTTCACGTCGGCGATCTTCATGGTGACCCGCGTGCTCTCCGACTCGGTGCGTCTGTTCGCCACGGCGATCCCCCTCGCGCTCATCACCGGATGGCCGTACTGGGAGTCGATCGTCGTCATCGGCGTCCTCACGCTCATCTACACCTACTTCGGCGGCATCAAGGCGGTGGTGTGGATCGACTCGCTTCAGATGGTGCTGTACCTGGGCGGCGCGGTCGCGGCGCTCGTCGCGCTCCAGATCGGCGTGGACGGAGGATGGGGATCGATCCTGTCCTCCGCGGCCGCGGCCGGGAAGCTCCACACCTTCGACTTCTCCTTCGACCGCATGCAGCCCTACACCTTCTGGGCGGCGGTGCTGGGAGGCGGCTTCATCTCGATGTCGAGCCACGGCGTGGACCAGATCATCGTGCAGCGGCTGCTCACCACGAAGGACCTGCGCAGCAGCCAGAAGGCGCTGATCGGGAGCGCGTTCGCCATCATCGTCCAGTTCGCGCTCTTCCTGGGCGTCGGCCTCGGCCTGTGGGCGTTCTACCACGGACGCACCTTCGAGCGCAGCGACGAGATCTTCGCGCGCTTCATCGTCGAGCAACTCCCTCCCGGCCTCACCGGCCTCCTGATCGCGGGCGTGTTCGCGGCGGCGATGTCCACCCTGAGCGGGTCCATCAACTCCCTCGCCAGCGCGACGGCCTTCGACTACTGGGCGCCGCTCGTCGGGGCGGGGGAGGCCCACGGCGACGAGGCCGACGCGCGCGTGCTGCGCGCCGGCAAGGTGTTCTCCCTCGTATGGGCCGTCCTGCTGATCGGCGCGGCCGTGCTGTTCATCCCCCTGTCGAAGGGGACCTCGGCCGTGGAAGTCGCGCTCGGGATCGCCAGCCTGGTGTACGGCGGCCTGCTGGGCGCCTTTGCCCTCGGCGTCCTCACGCGCCGACCCGGGCAGTGGGCCGCGGTCATCGGCGTGGGCGTGGGGATCGGCCTCACCACCCTGATGCGCAACGAGATGGCGTGGCCGTGGTACGCGCTGTTCGGAAGCGGGGTGACGTTCGTCACCGGGCTGATCGTGACGGCCGTGTGGCCGGGGAGCCGGCAGCCGGAGAGGTGAGCGACCCACGGGAGCCCCGCGCCCATGGCGGAGTCGGCCGTCCGTGGGCAGGATTCGATCAGGGAACAGGATCGCTTCGGCCCTCGGGGGGATGACGTGACCCGCATCGCCATCGGCGTGGATTGCGGCGGCACGAAGGCGCGTGCCGTCGCGATGGACGCGTCCGGCCAGGAGCTCGGCCGCGCGCAGGGGCCCGGAGCCGTGGCGACGGCCGCGGAGCCCGGCGCCGCGGCGGCCGCCGTCGCTGCCGTGTGCCGCGACGCCGCCGTGTCCGCGGGGCTGACGCTGCCCGTCGACGTCGTGTGGGCGGGAATCACCGGAGCGGGCCGCGAGGCGGCACGTTCGGCGGTCGAGCGCGAGCTGTCGGATGGGGGCGTCGCACGCGCCGCGCACGTCGGCACGGACGTCCATGCCGCCTTCCACGACGCCTTCGGGGCCGGGCCCGGCGCCCTGCTCATCGCCGGCACCGGATCGATCGCGTACGGGCGCGCCGAAGACGGCCGGGAGGGTCGCGTGGGCGGGTGGGGCCACCACATCGGCGACGAGGGCTCGGCCTACGCGATGGGGCGCGAGGCACTCCGGAGGGCCGCGCGGGCGGTGGACGGACGCGGCTCGAAGACCACGCTCGTCGACGACATCCTGCTCGAGCTCGGCGTCTCCTCCATGGACGACGTGGTGACGTGGCGGGCGACGGCCTCGAAAGGCGAGGTGGCCGCGCTCGCCCCCCTGGTCACGGCGGCGGCCGCGGCGGGAGACATGATCGCGCGGGAGATCCAGGGAAAGGCCGTCGAGGATCTGGAGCGCCACGTCGTGGCGGTCCTCGAGAAGCTGGGGCCGTGGTCCAAGGCGCCCACGGTGGCGCTGGCCGGAGGGCTGCTGCGGCCCGGGGGGGCGCTCCGCGACCCCCTCATCCGCTCGCTCAGCCGCCAGCTGCTCACCGTGTTCGGGCGCGACCTCGATCCGGCGCTGGGAGCGGCGAAGCTGGGCCTGGGGCTCGGGCGCGGCGGGTCGCGCCCCTGAGTGGGATTCCCAGCCGCGCCCGGATCAGGGACGGACGGCCCTGTCGGGGTGCTCAGGGCGCGGGTGCCTCCGGCAGAAGGCGGAAGCCTGCATCGGCGAAGTCCGAATCGAGGGCGAGCACTTCGCGTAGTCCCTCGCGCTCCATCACCTCGAAGCTCGCGCAGTCCACGAGGCTGAGACCGCGACGGTCGGATCGCACGAGGCGATCTACGGCGCGGCGATGCAGCGATTCAGAGACCCACTGGATCGACAGCACCGGCAGGATGCGCTCGTTCAGATCGCGAACGGCGGCGAGCCCGATCCGTCGCTGGAGGAGGGCGGTCGTCTCCACCAGGACGTAGTTGCTCGTCACGAGCACGCGCCCGGACTCCAGGAGCCCCTCGAAGGCCGCGGCGACCTCCGCATGGCCCAGCTCGGTGCGCACGAGCAGCGCATATAGGGCCGACGTGTCCGCGAAGACGCTCACGTGCCGTCGTAGGCGTCGGCGAGATGGTCGTCGTGGTCGACGGCCACGCGGGACGGACCCTCCGGGTCCTCGTAGCGGCCGACCGCAGACAGCGCCTCGCGCACCCGGGCGGGCCGGCTTCCCACGGCCTCGTCCCGCTCGAGCTGGCTGGCCACACAGCGACGGACCGCTTCGGACATGGAGATGCCGCGTTCGGCGGCCCACCGTTTCAGGGCACGGTGCTGCTCGGGCGGGAGTTGGATCTGGGTCCGTACCATGATGGCATGATAACACCATCATGGTGGCACAGCCACACATGGATCGGTCGGTCGCCTTCTGCGATGTAGCTACCGTAGCTACATTTGTCTCATGAGAGCCGTCGGCATCCGGGAGATGAAGAACAAGCTCAGCGAGTACCTGCGCATCGTCGCGGAGGGCGAGACCGTCCTCGTCACCGATCGCGGCCGCGTCGTGGCGCAGCTCGCACCCCCGCCGGCGCACGCGCCCCCGGCGATCTCCGAGGACGAGGCTCTGGGGCGCCTGGCCGCCGCCGGCAAGCTGCGGCTTCCGCGTCACAGGGTTCCGAGTCCCGGGGCGGGGCCGGTTGCCGGCGTTCCCGGGGGCATCGACGTGGCGGCTCTCCTCGACGACGTCCGTTCGGACGGCCGGTCGGGGTGATCTACCTCGACGCGAGCGTGCTCCTCGAGCTCTACCTGGGGGGCGCCCGGTCCGCGGAGGCGAGGGACGTGCTCGACGAGCCGGAGGCGAAGGTCGCGTCCTGGCTCCTGGCGGTGGAGGTGCCGGTCGTGCTGCGCCGCGCGCTCCCCCGCGACGCCGACCGCGACGCCCTGGCCGCCTGTCTGGAGCGTTTCGACGCCGACCTCGCCGACATCGGCCTCGTCGACGCGCTCACCGACGTCGCGCTGAGGGTCCGGTCCGACGGGAGGTTCGCACGATGCCGGGCCCTCGACGCGGTCCATGCGTGCACGGCCCTCCTCCTGCGGGAGTGGACCGGGCGCCGGGTCCGCTTGGCCACCTTCGACGCCCGGCTCGACGAGCTCGCGGGGGAGCTGGATCTCCGCTAGCTGGCGCCCTCTCCTATTCCCCGCGCCGGTACCGCTCCACCTGCCCGCCCCGGCTCCGCGACCGCGAGTACGCGCGCTGCTTCATGTACTTCACGTCCGCGGCGTCGACCTCGGCCCGGTCGAAGGAGGCGGCCATCCCCTCCAGGTCCCGGGCCTCCTCCAGGACCTCGGGGTCCTCCAGGCCGCTGACGGCCACACGGTCGCCATACCCGCGCAGCGCTTGGGCGGCGGTGCCGTAGTCCCCGCGGTCGCGGGCCTCGAGTGCCTCGCGGCGGAGTCGTGCGGCCTCGAGCAACAGTAGCTCCTTGCGCACCTCCGGCTCGACCTTGCCGCCCGCTTCGGGTGAGAGCGTGAGGGGGAGCGTGATCTCGTGGAGCTCGATGCCGCCGGCCTCCGTGATCACGTGGGCGGTGACGGTCAGGTGGCCCACGTCGGCCGTGCCGGTCGCGTCCGCGCCCTCCGGCGGGACGAGGAACTCCATCAGGACGCGCCGGGGCTCCCGGGCGTAGAGGTCGCCGACCTCCAGCGTCAGGACCGAGTCGTCGGCGTGGGAGGGGTAGTCGTGCAGCACCTTCACGAAGCCCGTGTCCGCCCCGGCCTCGACGGTGACGCGCACGTTCTGGGCGGCGATGGAGAGCAGCCCCTCCAGCTCCTCCTCGAACACGCCGGAGGCCTGGTCCACCTTCTCGATGTAGTAGGTGCCGCCCCGGCCGGCGTCGGCCATCGCCTTCAGGAGGTCCTCGTCGTAGTCCCCCCCGAAGCCGATGGTCGTCGTGCCGATGCCGAGCCTCGTGGCCGACGCGCACAGGCCCACGAGCTGGCCGGGGTCCGTGATGCCTACGTTGGCCAGCCCGTCGGTGAGGAGGAGCACGCGGTTCACGGCGCCCTCGCGCACGCAGTCGGCCACCAGGTCTCTGCCCCGCAGCCAGCCGCCGCTCAGGTTGGTCGAACCGCCCGGCTGGATCCCCCGGATCAGCTCCGGGAGCTTCTCCTGCGCCTCGCCTGTGGCTGGGCGCGCCACGACGTCGACGTGGTCGTCGAAGGCGACGACGCTCACGATGTCCTCCGGCGCGAGCCGGCGCGTGAGCATGGCGGCGGCACGGGTGGCAGCCTCCAGCTTGCCGCCCATCATCGAGCCCGAGCGGTCCAGCACCAGCGAGAGGTTGAGCGGCGTGCGGTCGCGGTCCTTGGGGACTTCGCCCTCGATGCGCAGCAGGGCATGGACCATCCACCCGCCGTCGGCGACGGGCTCGTGGTCCAGGAGCACGGTGGTCTTCATGCGGTCTCCGTCGTTGGAGGTGACGGAGAAGAGGGTAGCGGAGGGGTGTGACAGTGGGCGGCCCCCGCGCCGTGGGGGCGCATACGGGGCTGAGCGTGGCCTGACGCGCTACCCGGCGACGAAGGGGTTCAGCACTCGCACGCCCCCGTACCACCGCCCGTGCTGGAAGTCCTCGGAGTAGAGGGTGGCGAGGCCGTGCGTCTCGGCGTACGCCCACATGTGGGCATCCCACCAGGCGAGCTCGTAGGCGGCCATCCCCTGCAGGGCCACGCGCACGTGATGCGCGTCGGGGTACAGGACCGGGAGAATCCGCAGGAGCTCCTCCGCCTCGCGGCGCGCATCGGCCGGAGCGAGGAGTGGACCCAGCTCGGGAAGCGGGCGCGAGACCGCGGCCACGAACTCTGCCACCGCCTGATGCGCGACGCGCGCCGACCCGTCCTCGATCCCCGCGCGCAGGAGCTCCTCCGCCCGGGCCTGCTTCTCCGGATCCCGGGGGTCGTAGCGGTAGACCAGGACGTTCGTGTCAATCAGCGCGGCCACGCCCGTACAGCTCCTCGCGGTCCCATCCGCGCTCCGTGGCGGAGGGGACGGGTACGCCCTCCCAGCGCTCCCGGTGGCGGCGCGCGCCCTCGTCGAACAGCGCGAGCCGCTCCTCGACGCTCAGGCCCCGCGCCGCCTGACGCATGCCGGGAACGACGCGGATGGCGTCCCCGGCCCGCTCCCACTCGATCTCGTCGCCGGGCTCGATGCCGTACTCGTCGGCCAGCTCTTTGGGGAGCGTCACCTGGCGCTTGCTGGTCACTTTGCTCATCTCCTTACTATAGTAAGGAATCGCTCCTTACTCAAGCGCCATCACAGCTGTCGTGGCATTTCGAAGATGGATTCGGCGGCGGGACGCCGGGATGGCGCGATGGGCCTACCCGACCATCCTCTCCACGGCCTCCCGCACCAGCTCGCGCATCTCCTCGGGCTCGAGGATCTCCGCCTCGGCGCCGTAGGTCAGGGCGTGGTTCACCACCCAGTGAGGGTCGGCGACGCGGTGGTAGACGACCAGGCCTCCGTCGTCCTCCTCCTCCCACCCGGTCGTCCACCCCATCATCCCCTCACGCACCCAGCGGGCGATCTTCGGCGAGTAGCGCACGCGCACCCGCACGTCGTCCGGCGCCCGGTAGACGCGGTTGGCGTCGATCCAGTCCTCGGGGTCGAAATCGGCCGGGACCTCGAAGGTGGCGTCGGTCTCGGCGGCCTCGAGGATGCGGTCGACGCGGAAGACGCGCATGTCCTCCTTCACGGCGCACCAGGCGACGACGTACCACGCGCCCTCGGCGTACAGGATCGTGTACGGGTGGATGAGGCGCGCGTCCATGTCGTCGGCCGACGCCTTGGCGTAGACGATGGCGCACTTGCGCCGGCCGCGGGTCGCGGCGAGGAGCGTCTCGCGGATGCCCTCGGGGTCGGGGACGTGGTCGCCGGCATGCACGGGAGCGGGGAGCGAGCCGTCCTCCGGCGGGGTCGAGGCGAGGTGTCGCTCGGCCCGGCGCAGGAGCTCGGCACGCCGCGCGCCGTCGGCGACGTGCGAGGCCGCCGCGGTGCTGCGGAGCGCGAGGGCGAGGCAGAGCGTCTCGCGTGGGGAGAGGCGCACGGGCCGCTCGAAGCCCGAGGCGTGGAAGACGCGCACGCGGCCGGGCTCGATGAGGATGCTCACGTCGTCGGGCCAACCGCCCGGATGGTAGTAGGCCCGCTCGGTGACCTGCTCCAGGTCCTCCAGGATGCGCTGCTCGGTCGTGTGCAACGCGCGGGCCAGCTCCTCGAGCGTCGCGCCGTCCTCGCGGCCGGCGGCGGGGAGCACGTGCAGGAGCCGCTCCAGGCGGTCCTCGGCGGAGGTGCCGTCAGTCATCCGATGCCTCCCACGCCGCGCCGTACTGCGCCGCCACGGCCCGGACCATCGACCGGAACGCCTCCCGGAGCTCAGGGGGATCCTCCACGACCGCGTCTCCCTCCAGGCTGAGCACCCAGCGCAGGAACGGCTCGGGGCGGTGGACGACGATCTCGCGGAGCTGGTCGCCGTCCTCCGTCTCCTCGACCAGCGCGCCGTGTCCGTTGCGCTCTGCCCACACCGAGCGGGGGAAGCGGAAGCGGACGCGCGCAGCCAGGGGCACCTGCTCGCCCTCCCCCGACAGCTCCCACGCCTTGCGGCCGGCATACGCGCCGAGGTCGAAGTCGGCGGGGATCTCGTAGTCGGGCGTGCCGGGGCCCTTCCGGTTCACGGACAGCGCGGCGATGCGGCCCAGGCGGAACATGCGCGGCTCCTCGCGGTCCTCCGCCCACGCCACCAGGTACCAGCGGCCGTGCTGGAAGAGCAGCCCCCAGGGCCGCACGGTGCGCTCCGCCTCTTCGTCGCGGCCCATCGAGCGGTAGCGGAACGTCACGCGCTTGCGGGCCATGAGCGCGTCGGACAGGCGGCGTAGCGTGTCGTCGGCCGCCGCGGTCTCCGGGTCTTCGACGTAGAACACCGGCGAGGGCTGGAGGAAGTCCGGGTCGAGGTCGAAGGCCAGCTTGCGGAAGGCGGAACGCGCCTCGCGGGCGAGGGGAAAGCCGGGGATCGCGGCGACGTCGCGTAGCCCCTCGAGGGCGGACGCGGCCTCGTCGTCGGACACCACGAACGCCCGGGCGGACGATGCGGCGGTGGGAGCGGTGCCGCCCGCGGCCTCCGCCTCGGCTGCGCGCACCAGGCGCAGATAGGGAAGGTGGAAGCGCCGGTCGGCGAGGCGGTAGCCGTGGCTCCGCTCCGAGCCCTGCTCGATGTCGAAGGTGACGGTCTCGATGGGGATCCCCATGGCGCCGAGCTCGTCCTTGTCGCGGATGAACATCCGGCGTACCGACTCCGGGTCCCTGTCGCCGCCCTCCAGCCCCGCGGCGTAACCCGGCACGGCGGCCCAGATCTGCTCCTGCGTGACGGGGAAGCGCCGACCGGCCAGGAATGCGACCACGTCGAGCCAGCGCTGGAGCTTGGAAGGCGTGTCGGCCATGGGGCGGCGGAGGGAGGCGGAGAGCGGACCCGGGGAATATAGGGGGATGGTGTGACGGGAGGAGGGTCCTACGACCCGGGCCCGAGGCCGAGCCCGCTGTGGCTCTGGCCGTCGGGCATCGCCCGCATGAGGATCCACTCGGCGAGGAACGGGTCGGAGATCCGGTCTCCGGCGGCGTTCACGAGATGATGTCGCTGAAGGCGCCCCACGGCCTTCAGGACCCCGGCGGGCGTGGGGAGGCCGTAGGTCCGGATCGTGTTGCGGGAGGTGAGCTGCGGCGCGCCGTCCGCCAGGGCGCGCAGCACGCTCCGTTGCGAGCTCGCCAGCTCCACCCACAGGCGCTCGTACGTCGAGCGGCGGTCGAGGACGATGCGGCGGATCGCCGGGGCGACGTCCTCGGGCGTGACCGCGCCCCTGGAGATCCCGCCGTCCCACACCTCTCGTGCCAGGCGGAGGACGTCCTCCGTGCGAGGCCCGGCCCAGGCGACGATCCGAGCGCCCGTGCCGTCGGCGGGCACCACTCCGTACGAGCGCAGCCGCTCGTCGATCCAGGTGGCGAGGAGCGCCGGGTCGATGGGGCCGACGGCCAACTCGTCGAAGATCCCGTGGAGCGGTCCTTCCGGCCCGACGAGCTCGCGCACGAGCGAGAGCGTCGATCCCGCGCACACGAACGCCAGGTGATGGCTGTTCTGGATGACGCTGCGGAGGAGGGCTCCGGCGCCGCGCTCCACCTCCTCGACGCGTTGGAACTCGTCCAGCACGAGGGCGACCGGGCTTCCCGCCTCGCCGGCCACCGTATCCAGGCGACCCAGGAGCTGCACGAACAGCTCGCGGGCACGCCCACCGCGGATCTCTCCAGGGGAGCCGGTAAGCGTGAAGCTCGGCGCCCCCGTGGGGTCGGCCCGGATCCCCAGGGTGAGCCCGAGGCCCAGCCACAGGCCCTGGAGTCGCTCGCGCCAGGACCATCCCCACGGGACCGCCGCCACGATGCGCCGGAGCGCCTCTTCCAGGCTGGCCGCGGTCCACAGGTCGAGGGAGATCACGGTCGCACCCCGGGCCCGGGCGTGCAGGGAGGCCTGCCGCAGGATCGAGCTCTTGCCCAGACGGCGCTCCCCCGTGAGGAGGAGCCGCCCGGAGGAGAGCATCGCGCGGCTCGTGACGGCCACCTCGCGGGCACGGTCCGTGAAGTGCTCGTCGGCGACGATCTCGCCGGTGCGGAACGGGGGGTCGTTCCGGGACGGGGATGGGTTGCTCGGTGTCATATTACCGAATGGTATATTACTGGATGGTAAAAGCAAGTCTCGCCGTGGCTTCGGCGGCGGCCTCGAGCGGCGACACCGCGCTCCTCGACCGATCCATGGACACCTTCCTCTCCGAGGAGCCCCGGTATCCGCCCGCGACGCTGGCGGGGTCCATCGCCGAGCTGGCGGGGTCGGTGATGGTCAGCGAACCGCCCGGGCAGTGGTGACCCGGCGCCGGGCGAGGCTCGAGAGCGCGCTGGGGCACTTCAGGGGCCCCTACCTCCGGAGTCGGGCTTCCATGAAGGAACGCAGCACGGCGTTCATCCGGCTCTGATATCCCGGCCCCTGCTTCCGGAACCAGGCGAGGACGTCGCGATCGACCCGGATCGAGATCGCCTCCTTGGGCTCGGGCACGACGACGTCCGCGTCGTCCCAGAAGTCGTCGGGGAGGTCTCCCAATTCATCCGGCGAGGTGTCGCCCCGCTCGGCGTCTTCCTCGCGCCGGAGCCGGGCGAGGTCCGCTCGGCCGCGCGATGGGCGGTCAGTTGCGGAGGGCTTGCTCATAGGCTTCCCGCTCACGTTGGTTGCTCCTCCTCGCGGAGATGATGCGGCGAATGACGGTACCTCCCGGATGCTCCCGGTCGGTGTAGACCAAGGTCAGGTGAATGCCGTCCGCGACCCCTACGACAACGAAGCGCCGCTCACCGTAGTCACGTCTCCTGTCCTCCTTCTCCAACCAGGGACCGTCGAAGACCAACGTCGCGAACGCGAAGTCGAATCCTCGCTCCCGCAGATTCGCCTCGCTTTTCGCGCGATCCCAGGTGAAACGCATTTGAATATACGAATTGTATATACACTAAGGAACACTGCTGGCTCCATCCAGAAGCTCTGCATGCGGTTGGACGTGCCGAATGGCACGCTGGGACGGACTCAGCCCATCCGTCCCGTGGCCACGAACACGCGGTGCGGGATCGCCAGCTCTTCCGGGAACCGCTCGGCGAGCATCGCCGCCAGGTCGCGGTCGAAGGCCTCCACGTCCGCGGGCGGCAGGGCCGCGCCCACGCCGCTGCACGCACGCATGCGTCCGCGCCACGCCTCGTGGGTGAAGGTGGCGGGCTCCACGTAGCTGAAGGACTGCACGTCCAGGAGGCCGCCGGCGTCCAGGTCCCGGATCTGCTCCTCGTGGATGCCGCTCTCCCCGGCCTTCGTCCAGCCCGGGTTGTGGGCGAGGACGAGGCGCTCCGTCGCCTCGGGGACGGAGTCGGGGGTGGGGAGGTAGGAGAAGTTGGCCATGAGGAGCCGCCCGCCGGGCTTCAGCACGCGGCGGGCCTCGGCGACGGCGCGGGGGCCGTCGAACCACCACCAGCAGTGGGCCGCGGTCACCAGGTCGAACGAGGCCGGCTCCAGGCCCGTGGCCTCGGCCGTTCCCTCCACGAAGGGCACGTCGAGGCCCAGCTCCCCGGCGCGGCGGCGGGCCACGTCGAGCAGGTCCGGCGACGGGTCGAGGCCGACGACGTCGTAGCCCCGGGCGGCGAGGCCGAGGGCGAGGGCGCCGGTGCCCGTGCCGACGTCGAGGACGCGCAGCCCCGGTGCGATCCACCCCAGGGCCGTGAGGCGCTCGTAGAAGGAGTCGGGGAAGCCCAGGCGGTAGCGGTCGTAGTCGGCGGCGGTGCGGCCGAAGTCGACGGGGTGGGGGGCTTCCGGGGTTCCCAAAGCGTCAGGCTTCCGAATCGTCCTCGGTCCACGCGGGCTCGAAACGTCCGTACAACACTTCGGGGTCGATGTCGGCTCCGTTTGGCCACACGATGGTCTCGAGCTCCGGATCGACGCGCACAGCCTCGAACATGCGCCGGTCGGACCGGACGGGCTCGAAGACGGGACCGCGCAGGAACCGCTCGACATCCACCACGCGCTCCGTTCCGTCCGAGAAGGACAGGCGGAGCCGGTAGCCTTCGAGGGCCGTCACCGATCGCACTCCGACCATGGTCGTCCTCCGTCAGTCCAGCGGCTTGATTCGGCGAAGGGGTTCACCGAGGCGAGCGGCCTCCCAATTCGCGCGCAACTCGTCACGGTGCAGCACCGCCCACTCCACTACGAGCGAGAAGACTCTCCGCGGCAGCTCACCGCTCATCACCTCCAACGTCTCAATATCGACTTTCGCCCGGTGCTCCGCATAGGTCACGTGGAAGTGCGGCGGTACATGGTCGTTGAAGTACATCGAAACGATGATCCCGAAGAATTCGCTGAGGCGTGGCATCCGGCGCCCCTGGAAAGCCCAGCCGTGTCCGTCCGGTCGAAGCGGCCGACCGCGCTGAGCCTTGCCAGAGGTCCGGGGCGTGAGAATGTCTCAGCAGCCCTACCTCCCCGCCACCGCTTCCAGCCGCTCGGCGATCCACACCTTGATGATCGACTGGCGCGTCACGCCCAGTCGGTGCGCCTCGCGGTCCAGGGCGTCGACCATCCAGGAGGGGAAGTCCACGTTCACCCGCCGGGATTCCAGGTTCGGACGGCGCACGGTGGAGAGGTCGAGCCAGGGCGTGATGTCCTGTCCCTCGTCGAACCGGCGGTCCAGCTCCTCAGCGTCGATCTTCATACAAGGCGACCTCTTCCGGGCGGGAGCGGCGCACGGAGATGAGCCGCACGACGTCGTCCCGGTAGGTGATGAAGGCAGACCAGAGCTTACCGTCGAGCCTGCCCACGGTCATGAAGCGGGGCTCCCCCACGGACCGGGCCTCGATCTCGATTCGCTGCGGATCGAGCCAGAGTTCACGCGCCCGCTCGAAGTCGATGCCGTGCTTCTCGAGGTTCATGCGGCTCTTGGCCTCGTCGTACTCGAACTCGGGGAGCGGTGTGTGGTCTCCGTTATGGTATGAAAAATATACCATTTCAGGACCAGCCTGCGCCACGTCCTACCTGTCAGCCACGGGCCCGAGCGAGCACGTCGTTGAGACGGAGGCCGGGAATGCGCTGGAAATGCCGGCCGTTTCCCGTGACGAGCTCGAGGTTGTGGTAGACGGCCGTTGCAGCGATTTGAAGGTCGGCGTCGGGGAGGATGTTGCCCGTCCTCTCCAACTCGGCGCGGATCTGCCCGAAGACTCGCGCGACCGGAAGGTCGTAGGGGAGGATGGTCACGGCCGGCAGAACACGGTTTTCGATGTTCCTGAGGTGCCGCTCCTTGGCGGCCGAGCGGTACGCGCCCCTGAAGAGCTCCCCGACGGTAACGGCGCTGGTGAACTGGGCATCACGGGGGATCTCGCGGAGCCAGCCCAAATAGGCCTCAAGGGGACGAGGGCGCAGGACCTCCGAGATTGCGTCCGTATCGAAGAGGTAGGCCACGGAGCTCAGTCGAGGGAGGGGCCGCTGCGGCTACCCACGCGAGACAAGTTCTCCAGAATCCGAACCAGATCGTCCGAGTCCTCCCAGCCGCCCGCAACGCTCGCGAGTCCTCCCTCGGGACCGGCTGCGCGGAGGCGCTGGAGGGCTTCCAGCTCTTCGGAACCGACGATCGCCGCTACGGCCTGCCCATGCCGCGTGATGACGACGGGCTCACCACGCTCGGCGGCGCGCACGTAGTCACTGAACCTGGCCTTGACCTCGGAAACAGATCCCTTCCTGGGCATGGTGGGGCACCTCGTTCGATATGGTCATAATGACTATAATGACCAAAATGGCTCCGGGTCAAGGTGGGGCGGGCCCACCGGCCCGTCCTACCCTTAGCGCAGGTACTCGGGGATGTCCCTCTCGGCGTGGAGCACACGCCAGACGTCGATGTGCTCCGGTCCGTCGCGGTAGAAGATCAGGTACGGGAATCCGGGCACGATCCAGGATCGCAGCCCCGGAATGTCGAGGTCCACAGCATAGCGCGGCGATCCTGCGAGGGGATGTGCGCGGAGGTCCTGCAGCGATCCCTCGAGCGCATCGATGAAGGAAAGCGCCGCAGCGGTCGAGCCCTCGCCGACGTAGAAGTCCACCGCCCCACGAAGATCTCGGACCGCGGCCTCTCGAAGGACCGCCGGCTTCGCGCTCACGCGATCGGGCGGTCGCGTACGTCCTTTCTGAGGCCGTCGAACCAGGCTCGGTCGGCCTCAGTGAGCTGTGGCGAAGCGGCACCGCCCAGAAGTGCCGCCCGAAGCGTGTCCCGCTGCTGGTCGCGGCGGATGAGGTCGCGGACGTACTCGCTTGTGGTGCCGTAGCCCCGTTCCGCGACCTGGCGTTCGACGTAGTCCCGGAGGGCGTCGGGGAGGGAGATGTTCATCGTAGCCATGGGTCGAAGGTAGGGTCGTTGGCAACAATTGCCAACACGGGCGGACGGCCTTCGGGCAGTTCGAGGGGCGCATCGCCGGCCTGAGGATGGCGCGACGGGCAGGGCGTGGGGATGGCCGGATGCGCCGGCGCGAGAATGTCCCGTCGGGCCTGTCACACACCCCTCCCAGCTTGTAGCGGGCCGGATGGTCCGGTCCTCGACACCTCGGGAGATGATCTCATGAGCACGTTCGTCCGCCTCGCCGATCGGCGGGGCCTCCGCCTCGTGGCAACCCTCGTCCTCCTCGCGCAGCTCCCCCTCCTGGCCGGGTGCGCCAGCATCATGCACGGCACCACCCAGCAGGTCGCCGTCTCCAGCTCGCCCACCGGCGCGCAGGTGACGGTGGACGCGATGGAGCGGGGCGTCACCCCCGTCATCGCCGACCTGAAGCGGAAGGACAACCACATCGTCCGGGTGACGATGGACGGCTACCAGCCCTTCGAGATGGCCCTCACGCGCTCGGTGAGCGGATGGGTGTGGGGCAACATCGTCTTCGGCGGCCTCATCGGCCTGGCCGTGGACGCCATCACCGGCGGGCTCTACAAGATCGCGCCCGAGCAGGTGACGGCCGAGCTGAAGGCCGACGGCGCCGCCCTCCGGGTGAGCGAGGGCGGGGAGGTGCTGCTGGTCACGGTGGTGCTCAGGCCCACGACGGGGATGGAGCGGATCGGCACGCTGGCGCGGGAGGCCGGACGATGAGGCGCGGGTGGAGGATCCCGGCGCGCCTGGGGCTGGCGCTCGCGCTGGTCCTGGCGCTTGCGGCATGCGGCGACAACGGCACGGAGCCCGAGCTGCCCACCGTGAGCGGCTCCTGGTCCGGAACGTCGCAGGGGATGACGCTTAACCTCACGCTGTCGGAGGGCGTCGGCGGAGCGGTGTCGGGGAGCGGCAACATCGCCGGGCCCGACGGCAACATCTCGCTCATCGTGCGGCAGGGGACGCACGCGCACCCCGACGTGAGCCTCGTCCTCGGCACGCAGGGCTACCAGGACATGACCTTCTCCGG
>Ga0315556_1001395_pt1 | contig 14508 bp, 15 predicted proteins | sample SalMarSW160310MG_FD_202112 | JGI IMG/M metagenome (GOLD analysis project Ga0315556, IMG submission 202112) | Salt marsh sediment microbial communities from the Plum Island Ecosystem LTER, Massachusetts, United States - Salt Marsh Sediment SW1603-10 ...
GCTCGGCCTCGATCAGCTCGAGCGCTTCGCGCAACTGCAACACCGTCGCGGTGTCGGTGATGTCCTGGGTGGTCGCACCCCAGTGGCAGTATTCGCCCAGCCCGTCGCGGCACAGCGCGGTGAGCTGTGACACCACGCCCAGCACCGGATAGCCGATGCGCTCGGTCTGCTGGCGCAGCTTGTCCATGTCGATCTGCTCGAGCGTGCAGTGGCGCGCGATTTCCTCCGCCGCCGCGGCCGGGATGAGGCCGAGCCGGCCCTGCACCCGCGCCAGCGCGGCCTCGACGTCGAGGTATTTCTGCGTCCGGTTCCCGTCCGACCAGACCCGGCGCATCGTCTCGGTGGCGAAGATGTTTCCGAAAATCGCTGAATCGACGATGGTCGACGGCATGCGCTTGCTCTCCGGTGAAAACTTGGGACACATACGTTAAGCTGTAATTTGTTCCAGCACCATTCCCCGGATCCCATGGCATCAGACCTGCTCACCCTGTCCGCGACCGAACTGCTGCGCCTGTACCGCGCCAAGCGCGCCTCCCCGCTCGAGGTGACCCGCGCCGCCTTGCAGCGCATCGACAAGCTCAACCCGGTGCTGAACGCGTTCTGCTTCATCGCGCCCGACGCGCTCGCGGCGGCGAAGGAATCCGAAGCGCGCTGGATGAAGGGCGAGCCGCGCGGCGCGCTCGACGGCGTGCCGGTCTCGATCAAGGACCTGCTGCTGACCAGCGGCTGGCCGACCCTCAGGGGCTCGAAGACGGTCGACCCGAAGGGGCCGTGGAACGACGATGCGCCGGTGGTGGCGCGGCTGCGCGAGGCCGACGCGGTGCTGCTGGGCAAGACCACCACGCCCGAGTTCGGCTGGAAGGGCGTGACCGACAACCCTCTCACCGGCATCACCCGCAACCCCTGGAACCCGGCCAAGACGCCGGGCGGGTCGTCCGGCGGCGCCGCGGCCGCGATCGCGGCGGGTATGGGCCCGCTCACGCTCGGCACCGACGGCGGCGGCTCGATCCGCATTCCCTGCGCGTTCACGGGCGTGTTCGGGCTCAAGCCCTCGTTCGGGCGCGTGCCGGCCTGGCCGCTGTCGCCCTTCGGCACGGTGGCGCACGTCGGGCCGATGACGCGCAGCGTGCACGACGCGGCGCTGATGCTGAACGTGCTGTCGCAGCCCGACGCGCGCGACTGGTTCGCCCTGCCCTACGACCCGCGCGACTACCGCCTCGGCCTGGACGACGGGGTGCGGGGGCTACGCATCGCCTATTCCGCCGACCTGGGCGGCGCCAGCGTCGAGCCCGAGGTCGCCGCCCTGGTCGAGCAGGCGGCGATGCGCTTCGTCGAGCTCGGCGCGCTGGTCGAGGAGGTGCAGCCGGATTTCGGCGGCGTGGAGGAGGTGTTCCGCCGCCACTGGTTCACCGGCGCGGCCTATCTGCTGAAGGACTTCAGCCCGCGCCAGAAGGCGCTCATGGATCCCGGCCTGGTCGAGGTCGCGACCGAAGGCTCGAAGATCGGCATGCTCGAGCTGCTCGAGGCAGTGCAGAAGCGCGGCGCCTATGGCGTGCGGATGAACCAGTTCCACGAGAAATACGACCTGCTGCTCACGCCGACGCTGCCGCTGGCCGCGTTCGACGCCGGACGGGAGGTGGCCGACGTGATGAAGGAGAAGCGCTGGACCGACTGGACGCCGTTCTCCTACCCCTTCAACCTGACCCAGCAGCCCGCGGCGTCGATTCCCTGCGGATTGACTGCGGACGGACTGCCGGTCGGACTGCAGATCGTGGGCCCGCGCTACCAGGACGCCCTCGTGCTGCGCGCCGCGCGCGCGTTCGAGTCGCTGCAGCCGATCCCGATGCCCGACCTGTCGGCGCTCGCGTCCGGCGACTAGCGATGCCGGTCGACCTGCGCCTGATCCGCCCGCACGAGTTCGTGCGCTGCGCGGACGACGGCGCGCTCGACCACGACGCCAGCCTCGCGCTGCTGGTCGGCGCGGTTTCAGGAATCAACGTCAACCGCGCAAGCCACATCCTGCTCGACCTGCGTCAGGCCGACCCCGAGCTCGACATGCTTGAGCTGCACGCCCTGGGCGAGCACCTCGCCGCCCACCCCTCGGTGCGTGGCCGCCGCGTCGCCGTGCTCGCGGCGGCGAACGAGCACTCCGCCAGCCCGCGCTTCGCCGAGCTGGTCGCGGGCGCGCGCGGCAGCTCGGCGCGCGCCTTCGCCAGCCTGGACGAGGCGCTCGCCTGGCTCGGCGGCGCTTGACGCGCGCAAGCCCCATAAACGAGGGACTTGAAAACCACAGGCGGGGCAAGGCATGCTAGCGGGAGGGGGGGTTCGCATGCGTCGCCTTGCGTTGTGTCTCGTCCTGCTCGCGCCGCTCGCGGCGGCGGCGCAGGTCTACACCTACCTCGACCATTCGCTCAGGAACGGCGCGCCGGCCAGGACCGCGCTGCTCGTCGCGCCCGACGTTTCGGTGAGCGAGATCTCTGCCGGCGGCGTGGTCGAGAAGATGCCGCAGTGGAGCAAACAGGCGCGCGAGAACGTGGGCGCGGCGCTGCGCCGCATCGGGCAGGGACCCGGGCTGCATCTCGCGGCGCTGCCGCCGCTTAGTGCCGAGGAGCAGCACGCGCTCGACCAGCACGTGGCGCTGTACAACGTGGTCGCGGCGAACGTGCACAGCAACAGCGTGGGCGGCGGGGAGCTGTGGGAAAAACGCCTGAAGTCCGGCCTGACCGACTACACGGTCGGCCCGGGGCTCGCGTTCCTGGCCGACAAGACCGGGGCCGACACCGGGCTGGTGGTGATCGCGCGCGACGCCGAGTCCTCGGGCGGGCGCAAGGCGATGTTCGTGCTCGGCGCGATGTTCGGCGTCGGTCTCCCCCTGGGACAGAGCTTCGTCGTCGCCGGCCTGATCGAATTGCGGACCGGCCGCGTGCTGTGGCAGAGCTTCGACAGAAGCGCCACGTCCGACCTGCGGGTGGCAGCCGACGCGGACAAGCTGGTGCAGGGCCTGTTCAAGAGCTATCCCGCCGCCGGGGAGAAGTGAGCGTGAGGCGGCGGGCCGCGGCGGTCCTGATCGGCGCGGCCGCCCTGTGCGGCGCGGCGGCACGCGCCGAGCCGCTGCCGCCGCTCGCCGGCGGCGCCGCCGCGGCCCCCGCGAGCGACGAGGAGCGGCGCGTCTGGACGCAAGCCGACGAGCTTTCGACGATGCTCGCCAAGAGCGGCCGCGTGCTTGACGACCCCGCGCTCACCGCCTACGTCCAGCGCGTCGCCGACCGGTTGTTTCCCGAGTTCCAGGGCCGCATCCGGGTCCATATCCTCAAGGCGCAGAGCCTGAACGCGTTCGCGCTGCCGAACGGCGACATCTACCTGCACGAGGGGATCCTCGCGCGCTTTCGCAACGAGAGCCAGCTCGCCGCTCTGCTCGGGCACGAAGGGATTCATTTCGTCGACCGGCACAGCTTCCAGTCGAGCGAGAACGTCAAGAGCACCACCGCGCTCGGCACCGTGCTTGCCGTGGTCGGCGTGCCGGCGGTGGGGCTGGCGGCCAACCTGCTCGTCGCGTCTTCGGTCACCGGCTACTCGCGCACGCTCGAAGCCGAGGCCGACGAGCTGGGCTACAAGCGCCTGGTCGCCGCGGGCTACGACCCGCGCGAAGCGCCCAAGCTGTTCAAGCTGATGATGGACGAGGTCAAAGCGAGCGGCGAAGACGAGCCGTTCTTCTTCTCCACCCACCCCGCGCTGAAGGACCGCTACGACAACTACCTGCGCCTGTCGAAGGACGCGCCGCCGCCGCCGAACCCGCCGCCGGACCATTACCTCGCAACCTTCGCCGAGCTGCGTCTGGCGAGCCTCGGGACCGAGGTTTCGATGGCGCGCTACAAGCAGGTGATCGCGCTGCTGAAGGAACCCGAGCGGCGCGGCGACTACCCGCCCTACGTGGACTATTACCTGGGCGAAGCCTATCGGCAGCGCGGCGACAAGGGCGACGACGAGCTGACCAAGGCCGCCTACCGCAAGGCGATCGCCGCCGCGCCCGACTTCGCGCCGGCGCACCGCGCGCTCGGAATGCAGTTGCTCAAGGCCGGCGCCTACGACGATGCGATCCGCGAGCTGGAGAAATACCTTTCCCTCGCGCAAGGCGCGACGGACCGCGCATACGCCCAGATGTACCTCGACGAAGCGCGCAAGAGGAAGAACCAAGGGAGGGAAGGAAAATGAAACGCCTGCTTGCCTGGCTCGCGGTCGCGGCGCTACTCGGCGGCTGCACCACCTATGCCCTGACCGGAAACGGCCCGACCAGCGCGGAAGACAAGAGCTACAGCGTCACGCTGCCGCAGAACTGGGTGCGCCTGAGCTCCGACAGCAAGCGCGTGATCGTCACGCGCGACGGCTTCGGTCTGCAGCGCATCATGATCACCCGCGCGGAGGCGAAGGACGCCTTCCCCAAGATCAAGAAGGCGGCCGACGACAAGCTGCTCGCCTCCGAGTTGGCAGAGTTGCAGATCGCCGAGCTGAAAGCGGGCGGCAGCCAGTTCGCCAACCTGACCGTGCTCGACAATCTGCCCCAGATGGTCGGCGGCAGGACCGGCTTTCGCCTGCGCATTCGATTCCTGAACAACAACGGGCTCGCCTTCGACCAGGTCTGGTGCGGCGTGCTCGACAGGGGCCACTACTACCTCATCAGCTTCCACGCCCCCGAGCTGTACTACTTCGACAAGTACCTGCCCGACTTCGACCGCACCCTGTCCTCGTTCAAGCTGAGCTGAGCTGAGCGGGTCGCCGGCGCGAGGGACAGCGCCGGACGTCCGGACAAATCCAGCATCGGAACGGCCTTGCTTGCCGCGCCCCGTCCCCGCCGGTAGCCTTGCATTCGTAGGCTCCGGCGTCGCTGGAACCGGAGCCCTTCGCCGGCGCATAGGAGCACATGGAAGCCTCCGACCCGCACCTCGCCATGAATAACATATATCCGCATACACGTTATTCGCGGAACTCGGCCAACAGCCTGAATTCACGTTGCGTTCAAGAATTTCACGCTCCAATGACGAAACGCACCCCGCCTTTTCGGCTGCCTACTTCACGTTAGCCGTCACAACTAGATGGTCCGCTCACCGTCGTTGTGGTCATTTGTTGGTACTGCGAAACCTGAAAGGAGGATAGCTCTTGAATCTCCCTACCCCTTTCCCGAGGTTGTCGGTCAGTTGATCGAGACGTTGAGCGTGGCGTGCTATCACCGAGAGGACAAGCAGCGTGATGCCGCGTACTCCCGTGCGGCGTTTTGCCTCGATGTTTCGCCTCGGCTGTTCGACGCATTCTTCAATTCTTCGACCGGTTACCGGGGCGCATACTTTGAGTCGCCCGAGAATGGTTTGCGCGCAAATCGGTACTTATTTGACCAACTTTCTGGAGGCCTTAGAGTCAGCGCGAAGAGACTTGACGCTAAGGTGGACGATGCTTGGCTAGTCGCGTCGTTGTCGCAACCATCCGCTAAAGCTTGGCTTGGCGAGGATGTTTTGGCGTTGTGCCCAAAGTGCAAAGGCGGCTGGAGTACCTCATACAAGGCAGATCTTCCGATCCAGAATGGCCGTTGGGAGAATTCAAGCCATATCCATGCCGAATGGGGATGCCAAGCCCCGGAGCTTGCGAAGATCCGCCTGTTTGGCGGCTATATAGATTCCGCGCACGACGAATGGATTGCGCCGCATAAGGAGAGTCGCGCCGAACAGATTTGGGAGCACGGATGGACCTGACGGCTAACAGCGCAGCCCACGCGGTCGCGCGCGCGAGCGCGGCGCTTTTTCAACTGCTACCGCGTGCGCGCGCCGGTGGCTGCGGACGTTAGGCGCCCCATAAATGCGCGTCGTTGGGTTGTATCGCTATCCGGTGAAGGGTTTCACCCCCGAAAGGTGTGAAGCATTGTCCATCGCTGACGGCAGCCGAATCGTCGGAGACCGAGTTCTCGGTTTCAGATTCGCGAATGCGGCAATATCCGATGACGCGTGGGGTACCAAGCATGAATTTGTAGCCCTGGTAAATACACCGGGATTGGCGCATCTTGAACTGCGATTCGATCACAAGACCCTTGCTCTACGGATCACCTCGCAAAACAAAGTCATCGTCGACGAAGAGCTGAACGAAGGCAGCCGCCGAGGCATAGCGACGGCGCTCGAAAGGTACGTGCTCGGTCTCTCGGAGAATCCCCTTTCCGCACACCCGGACCGCCTTCCTCTCCGCATGGTGGGCGATGGCATGACACCGCGCTACCAAGACGACCCGGCCGGCTTCGTGACACTGCACAGCCGCGAGAGCCTTGCGGCACTAGCCGCCGCGGCGAACGCTCCTGATCTCAGTGAGCTTCGCTTCCGCTCGAACATTGCTGTTGACGGTGTGGAAGCATGGGCCGAGCAAGCCTGGATCGGGCGAAAGCTTCGAATTGGACCCGTCAATTTTGAAGTTGCCGCGCCGAAGACGCGGTGCCTCGCGACGCACGCGAATCCGTCAAGTGGAGAGCGTGACCTGCCAATCATGGGAATTCTGCTCAAAGCATTTGCCGTGGATAAGCCGACATTTGCCATCGCGTTGAAAAGCCAGCAGCCGGAAGGCACAATTCGCATCGGCGATCAAGTCACACTCCAATGACGGAAAAGCGTCGCTTAAGCACACGCTGTAGGGCGACGCGCGAAAGCGGCGCGCGCCCTAAGCGTGCGCGTTAGGCGCCGCGACAACGGAAATTGCATGTTGATTCACGGTAAGTGTCACTGCGGGAACATCTCCTTCTCCCTTAGTTGGGAGCCTGATCCCGCTGAAATTCAGGCCCGCGCATGTAACTGCTCGTTTTGCAGCAAGCACGGCGGCGTGTGGACCTCCAATCCGCGGGGTGCTTTGGAAGTGAGGGTCAAGGATCCAGCCCTGGTATCGAAATACGCGTTCGGCACCCGTACCGCAGAGTTCCACATCTGCGCCCGGTGCGGCATAGTGCCCGTCGTCACCAGTCTGATCGACGACCATCTTTACGCAGTTGTCAGCGTTAACGCGTTCGATGGTATTGATCAATCGCTCCTTCGCAGTGCCCCGGCAAGCTTCGATGGTGAGGCAACCGAGTCTCGCTTGGCGCGAAGGAAGCGGAATTGGATTGCCGATGTCAAATTTGTCGGAAGCGGCACCTAACATGTTGGCGCAGCTGACGCGCTAGAAGCCGCGCGCGGCCGAACAAGAACGTTGGGCGTCACAGGGCGATAACGAGGAGAGTTCATCATGAAAGCTGAAGAGTTGCGGTCTATACAGGGTCCTCTGAAAGAACGCTACCGTGAGGCGCCCGACGCCGCGCTAATCACTCTGCGCGCACAAGGGCGCCTCGGTGAAAGTGTGAGCTGCAAGATTGAGACAGGCAAAGCCCTCGTTGTTGCCGGTTTACATCCCGCCACGGGCGGGAGTGGCCAAAGCGCTTGCTCGGGGGACATGCTGCTCGAAGCTCTAGTGGCCTGCGCCGGGGTGACGCTGAACGCCGTGGCCACGGCACTCGGCATAGATTTGCGAGACGCCTCGCTCCAGGCGGAAGGTGACCTCGACTTCCGTGGAACTCTGGGCTTGTCAAAGGAAGTTCCCGTCGGCTTCCAGAACATTCGCCTGCAGTTCACGCTCGACACCGACGCCTCGGAAGAGCAACTGGCGACGCTACTGCGGCTGACGGAGCGGTATTGCGTTGTGTACCAGACGCTTGCACATCCGCCGGCACTGGCGGTCACTCGCAAATCTGCAGCAGGCTGAGCACCTTTCGGGGCCCGTCAGCTTTCAAGCTCGACCGCCCAGGTCGCCAGGATACGGTCTTCCTCGACCAGCGTGCCGCGCGCACGGTAGTGGGTATCGTCGATCTGCTGGATGGACTCGAAGCCGCGGTAGCGCCCGCTCGCGCTGGCGTAAAACGAAAGGATCGCATCGCCCGCGAGGACGAAGCGCCCGCGCAGCTCGCCGTAGGCCTGGCTGTGCGAAGTCCAGTGCGTCGTATGCGACCCGGGCGCGAACGGCGTGACCTCGTAGCGGCTGCGCGTTTCGGCGCGGCCCGCGCCCGTGATCCGCATCACGCCCTCGCAGCTCCAGAGCCCCGCCGCGTGCGCGATGCGCGTCTCGCCCGTCACCGGCGAGGCGACACCCGCCGCGTCCCAGTAGGTGCCGCTCGCGCGCCAGACGCCTTCGCGCAACAGGAAGCTGTGCGCCAAGGCGCTTCAGCCGTGGAACGCGACGCTGTCGGGCGGCGCCTGGGTGCGCTCGGCGTCGGTGTAGTCGCGCAGCACGCCCGCCACCCGCAGCCGGTAGCCGGCGAAGACCCCGCCGCGGCCTTTGGCCTGCGCCTCGCGGTGCCCGGCCAGCTTGCGCCAGCTGCGCACCGCCTCCTCGTCGCGCCAAAACGACAGGGAGACGAAGCGTCCCGGCGTGGTGATGCTCTCGAAGCGCTCGATCGAAACGAAGCCGTCGGCGCGCTCGAGCTCGGGCTTGAGCGCGGCGGCGAGGTCGAGGTACTCCTGCTTGCGCCCCGGGGCCGGGGTGAACTCGAAGATCACGGCAATCATGATGTCTCCTTCCCGGCTCAAATATACTCTGCGCACGTATGATCCCGCGCCACTTCCGCTTCTGGCCCAAGGGCCTGCCGCGCTCGCTCAGTTTCCCGCGCACGCCGCTGCACGAGCTGCTCGAGGTTTCGGCGCGCCGCTACCCGCAAAAGCCCGTGAGCTGGTTTTTCGGCGCGGCGCTCGCCTACCGCGACGCGCACGAGCAGGCCCTGCGCCTGGCCGGCTTCCTGCAGCAGGCCTGCGGCGTGCGGCCCGGCGACCGGGTGCTGGTCGACCTGCAGAACAGCCCCCAGTTCCTGCTCGCGGCCTACGCGATTTCGCGCGCCGACGCGGTGATGGTGCCGGTGAGCCCGATGTGCGTGGCCGACGAGCTCGCGCACTATCTCGAGGACAGCGGCGCGCGCACGGCGATCGTCGGCCAGGAGGTCTGGCCGAGGATCTCGGACCTGATCGGACGCACCCCGCTCGAGCGCGTGGTCGTCGCGGCCTACGCCGACTACGCCTCGCCCGAGAGCGATCTGCCGCGTCCCGAGGCGGTGGCGGCGAAACGCGAGCGCATCGATGCGCGCGGGGTGACGCTCTGGCCGCACGCGCTCGCGGTCGGCCACGCCGCGGCGCCTTCGCGCGCGCAGGCCGACGCCCTTGCCGTCATGCCCTACACCTCGGGCAGCACCGGCCGGCCCAAGGGCTGCATGCACACCCACGCCACGGTGATGTTCAACGTCGCCGGCGCGGTGCTGTGGGAAGGCATCCACCAGGATGCGGTCGCGCTGTCCACTGCGCCGATGTTCCATGTCACCGGCCTGGTGCACACGCTGCACGCCTGCGTCTATTCCGGCTCGACCATGGTGATCCAGCCGCGCTGGGACGCCGAGCTCGCCGCGCGCCTGATCGAGCGCCACCGCTGCACCCACTGGGCCAACGTGCCGACCATGGTGGTCGATCTGCTGTCGCACCCCGCGGCGCTCGCGCACGACGTGTCGTCGCTCGACTGCGTGTTCGGCGGCGGCGCGTCGATGCCCGAAGCGATCGCCCAGAAGCTCTACGACACCTGCGGCATCCGCTACATGGAAGGCTACGGCATGACCGAGACCATTTCGCAGACCCACAGCAATCCGCCCGACCGCCCGAAGATGCAATGCCTCGGTATCCCGGTGTTCGACACCGAGTCGCTGGTGATCGACCCCGACAGCCTCGCGCTGCTCGAGCCCGGCGCGCAGGGCGAGATCGTGGTGCGCGGGCCGCAGCTCCTGACCGGCTACTGGAACAACGAAAAGGCCTACCGCGAGTCGTGGGCCGAAATCGGCGGCAAGCGCTTCTTCCGCACCGGCGACCTGGGGCGCACGGACGAGGAAGGCTACTTCTTCATCTCCGACCGCTTGAAGCGCATGATCAACGCCGCCGGGCTAAAGGTCTGGCCGGCCGAAGTCGAGGCCACGATGTACCACCATCCCGCGATCCAGGAGTGCTGCATCATCGCCGCGCCCGACGCGCGCCGCGGCGAGACGGTCAAGGCGGTGGTGGTGCTCAAGCCCGAGTTCCGCGGCAGGCTCGGCGGCGAGGAGATTTTGGCCTGGGCGCACGAGCAGATGGCGGCTTACAAGTCGCCGCGCCTGATCGAGTTCACCGACGCGCTGCCGCGCACGGCTTCCGGCAAGATCCAGTGGCGCGCATTGCAGGAACGCGAATTCGCACTCCAGGGGAGGCAAACATGAAAGCGATCGGCAGGATCTTCCTCACCGGCCTGCTCACCGTGCTACCGGTGCTGGCGACGGTGTACTTCACGCTCTGGCTGGTCGCAGCAGCCGAGCAATTCTTCGGCAAGCAGCTCGAATGGCTGCTGCCGGACGAGTACTACCGCACCGGCATGGGCCTCGCGCTGGCGCTCGTCGCCATCTTCCTCGTCGGCCTGATGATGCACGCCCTGCTGTTCCGGCGCCTGTTCGCGCTGGCCGAGAGGCTGCTGCTCGAGATTCCGCTGGTGCGCTCGGTCTACTCCGCGCTGCGCGACCTGTTCGGCCTGTTCGCCGAACACCGCGAGGCTCAGGCGCTGCAGGTGGTCTCGGTCGAGCTGCCCGGCAGCGGCCTGCGCGTGCTCGGCTTCGTCACTCGGCGCGACTTCGCCGACCTGCCCGACGGCGTGGGCCGGGCGGGCGAGCTCGCGGTCTACCTGCCGATGAGCTACCAGATCGGCGGCTACACCGTGTTCCTGCCGCGGGAGCGGGTGACGCCGGTCGCCATGTCGCGCGAAGACGCGATGAAATTCATCCTCACCGCGGGCCTGAAATCGAGAGCGCTAGCGCCGTCGTAGATCGGGCAGCAGGAGCAACGCGGCCACGGCGCCGACCGCCGCGGCGCCGAGCAGTCCGTGCGCGAGCGAGCCGAGGCGCTCGCCGAGCCAGCCGATCGCCGGCGGGCCCGCCATCTGGCCGATGCCGTAGAGCACCGTGACCCAGGCCGCGGTGCGCCGCGCGCTTTTCGGCGCGAGGACGCGCGCCTGCGCGAGCGACAGCGCGGGAACCCCGAGGAAAGTGGCGCCGAACACCATGCCGGCGACAGTCGCGGTAAGCGGGCGCGGGTCGAGCGCCACCAGCAGGATGCTCGCCGCGTGCAGCACGTTGGCCGCGAACAGCGCACCGACTGCGCGCACGCGCCGCCGCACCCAGCTCCAGAGCCAGACCGAGGGCGCAGCGAAAACGCCCACCACGACCCACACCAGCGCCGCGGCGCGCCGGTCGCCCGAGGCGATGGCGTTGACGAAGAAGGTGGTCGCGGCGCCGAAGGCGAAGCCGAACGCGGCGTAGGAAACCGCCAGGCGTACCAGCGGCGCCGACAGCGGCGGCGCCGGCTCGTCGCCGACATGGCCCGCGGCCTCGCCGCGCGGCAGGCGCAGCACGAACGGCGCGCACAGCAGGCCCAGAACCCCGGCCGCGAGCCAGCCGCTGCGCCAGTCGGCGAGCCACGGCAGCACCGCGGCGCACGACAGCGCGATGCCCAGGCCGACGCCCGCCAGCGGCCGCAGATCCTCCGGCGCACGCGCCGCGCGCGCGTAGGCGTCGAGCGAGCCGAGGAACAGCAGCGCGCCGCCGTACCCGGCCGCCGCGCGCGCGGCGATCCACAGCGGATAGCTCGGCGCAAGCGCCATGGCGAAGGCGCCCACGAGGACCAGCACGAAGCCGAGCGGCACCGCGCCGATGCGGCCTTCGCGTGCGCGCAGCGCGAGCCAGATGCTGGCAGCCAGGTAGCCGGCGAAGTTTGCGCCGGCGACGATTCCCGCCTGCGCCGCGTCGAGCCCCGCCGCGGCGCGCATGTCCGGCAGCAGCGGCGTGAGCACGAACCGGCCGACGCCCTGCGCCGCCGCGCTGGCGAGCAGCGCGCCGGTGAGCAGCAATCCCGCCGTGCGCTCAGGCCTCAGGGCGGCGCCCCTCGTAGGCCGCGCGCATCAGCGCCAGGACGCCTTCGTATTCCACGGGACGCGGGTTCGGGTAGGGACTCTCGAGCGCGATCTTCGCCGCGCGCTCGAGATCCGCTTCGCGCATGCCGATGGCCGAGAGTCTCGTTTCCAGATTGAGTTTCAGTTCCAGATCGTAGAGACCGCCCGGCGCGTCGCCCGCACCGAGCGCGCGCGCCACGCGCGCCATCGCCTCTGGCGCAGCGTCGCGGTTGTAGCGCGCCGCGTGCGGCAGCACGATCGAGTGGGTCTCGGCATGCGGCAGGTTGAAGCTGCCGCCCAGCGTGTGGCACAGCTTGTGGTGCAGCGCCACTCCCGTGGCGCCGAGCGCGACCCCCGCCAGCCAGGCGCCGTAGAGGGCGTCGCTGCGCGCCTCGAGGTCGCTCGGGTCTTTCACGATCAGGGGCATCGACGCGGCCAGCGCGCGAATCCCCTCCTCCGCCATGAGCGAGGTGATCGGGTTGGCATCCTGCGCGTAGAGCGCCTCGACGCAGTGCGCGATCGCGTTCATCCCGCTCGCGGCCGAAGTGGCCGGCGGCAGCCCGAGCGTGAGCGCCGGATCGTAGATCACCGCCTTCGGCAGCACGCGCGCGTCGCGTGCGGTGCGTTTCAACCCGCCCTCGGTCAGGCCGTAGACCGTCGTCATCTCGGAGCCCGAGTAGGTGGTCGGCACGGCGACGATCGGAAGCCCCGAGGTGAGCGCAATCGCCTTGGCCAGGCCGGTGGTCGAGCCGCCGCCGAGCGCCACGCAGCAGTCCGCGCCCAGTTCGCGCGCGACGCGGCGCGCGTCCTCGGCCACCGCCAGCGGGACGTGCATCGCCGCCTTGTCGTACACCCCGGCGGCGCGCGACCCCAGGTTCTCGGCGAGGCGCCACGCGCTCCGCGCCTGCCCGGGGGTCGACAGCAGCAGCGCACGCTTCGCGCCGAGCCGGTCGAGCTCATCCGGCAGCCGGGCGAGCGCCCCGGCGCCGAACACCACCCGGCCCGGCCATGCGTTGTAGACGAACGGCTTCATAGGCGCACCCGCAGGATAAACGGATAAATGGACAGAGCAGTCGAGGTTCGCAGTTTACTGCGCCGCGGCATTGACTTTAACCTGACGAAAAGCTGAAGATGCCTTCCCCGCGACAAAGCGGACCGATATGAAAAGGGGAGGAACCATGAAGAGAAAGATGCTGACGGCAGCGATTGGACTCGCATTCGCAGTTGCCGCAAACGGAGCTTTCGCCAAGGGCGACGAGCAGAACCTGGAAAAGCTGGGCAACTTCCAGCGCACCGACACGCAGCCGGGCAAGGTCGTCCCGCAAGGCGGCAAGTACGCGGAGAACCTGAAGAAGGTCCTGCAGCGGATCAAGCTGCCCGACGGCTTCAAGATCGAGCTGTTCGCGATCGTGCCCGACGCGCGCCAGATGGCGGTCAGCCGCAACAAGGCCACGGTCTGGGTCGGCACCCGCAAGTCCACCGTGTGGTCGGTCACCGACCGCGACATGGACAACGTGGCCGACACGGTCGACGAGTTCAGCCCGAGCGTCAAGTTCGACGATCCGGCCGGTACCTGCTACTCGCCCGACGGATTCCTGTTCGTGGTCGAGCGCAACCGCGTGATGATGTTCCCGGCGGCGGAATACTTCATGGAAGGCCCCGACACGGTCGCGGTCGCGATCGTCAAGCAGGGCGAGCTGATTCCGCCGGAAGAGGAATCGTACAACCACACCGCGCGCGCCTGCGTCATCGGGCCCGACAACAGGCTCTACATCACCCTCGGGCAGCCGTTCAACGTCACCCCGAAGGAGAAGATCGACATGTACCGCAAAGTGGGCATGGGCGGCATCGTGTCCTTCAACCGAGATGGCGGCGACCGTCAGGTCATCCTGACCGGGATGCGCAATTCTTCCGGGCTCGACTTCAATCCCAAGGATCACAGCCTGTGGTTCACCGACAACCAGGTCGACGGCATGGGAGACGAGATTCCTCCGGGCGAATTGAACAAGGTGCTCGCCTCGAACGGCAAGCTGCACATGGGCGGCTGGTACGGCTTCCCGTGGTATGGCGGCGGCGGCACCAGGACCGACGAGTACAAGAACACGGCGATCCCGAAGGAGCTGGCGGCCAAGTACGTCAAGCCCCAGGTGGAAATGATCGCGCACGCGGCGGACCTGGGAATGATGTTCTACACCGGCAAAATGTTCCCGGCCAAGTACCACAACGCGATCTTCAGCGCGCAGCACGGCTCGTGGAACGCGGTCAAGCCCAGGGGTGCGCGGGTGATGGTGACCTACCTCGACGCCAAGGGTAACGCGACGACGACCGAGCCGTTCGCCGAAGGCTGGATGAACGAGAACGGCGTCTATGAGGGTCGTCCGGTCGACGTAAGGCAGTACGTCGACGGCTCGATCCTGGTCTCGGACGACAAGGCGGGCGCGATCTACCGCATTTCGTATCAAGGCAAATAACCGCTGCGGAAGCAACATGGGCCGGGCCTTGCGCCCGGCCCATTTA
>Ga0315556_1001398_pt1 | contig 14498 bp, 8 predicted proteins | sample SalMarSW160310MG_FD_202112 | JGI IMG/M metagenome (GOLD analysis project Ga0315556, IMG submission 202112) | Salt marsh sediment microbial communities from the Plum Island Ecosystem LTER, Massachusetts, United States - Salt Marsh Sediment SW1603-10 ...
CGCGTAAGGTGCTCACCCGCGCCGGCGCCTGGGCCACCCCGCTGATGCTGGCCGTCATCGATGATCATTCCCGCCTCATCTGCCATCTGCAGTGGTATCTGGCTATCTGAGCCCAACCCCTCGAAAAGGTAAAAATTAGCTGACGCTAATACACCAACTCATCCAATCCCCCTTCTCGCAGTGCCCGGTCCCAGAAGTCCGGGTCGTTATACCGCTCGGCGAGCGCATCGAGATCGACGCGCGACCCTGTCTGCGTGAACTCGAACCGTCCGAACAGGTTGATGTGCTGCCAGGCGACGGGCGAGATGTGCCTGAGGATCTCAAGTGCCTCCACATCTCCGGCGGCCTGCTTCTGAGCGTAGATCCGCGACAGCAGCGCGGTGTTGTAGTAGATGACCGCATTGGCGATCAGCCGCGAGCACTCGTTCCAGATCTGTTGTTCGGATTCGGTCTTCACCCGGAACTTGCCGGAATTGACGTAGGCGATGGCGCGACGGAAACGGTGATAGGCCTCGCCACGGTTCAAGGCCTTCTGCACACTCTGGCGTAACTCGACGTCGTCGATGTAGTCCAGGATGTAGAGGGTGCGACAGATGTTGTCGAGTTCTGCCAAGGCCTTCTTGGTCCGGTTCTGCCGGGCATAGGCGTTCAGTTTCCGCACCATAGTCGCTTGCGTCACGTCCTTTTGGGCCAGGGAGGCCATGATGCGCTGAATGTTCGGCCATTCGCTGCATATCAGCGACTCGAGCACCTTGCGTGACGGCTTGATCAGGCTGTCGGCATAGTGCTTCGGATGCCGGAATCCGACCAGGCTCTCGGCCTTCTTGCGAAGATTCCGGTAGCGCGGCGCGAAAAGGTAGTCGAACACGTACAGAATCCAGAAATTGACCTGGTTCGTGCCGTGCGTGTCGGTGGAGTGGCGCTCGGGCCTGACGTCCGTGGTGTTGTTGTGCAGCAGGTCGAACACGAAGTGGCTCTCGTGCTCGTGGGTGCCGATGATCCGGGCGTTGATCGGCACGTGATTGGCCACCAGCGTGTACGAGCTCACTCCCTTCTTCAGGCCGAAATACTTGCGCGAATGCCGGGCGTTGATGGTCTCGATCTGCGTTTCGATGCGTTGACCGTCGCTGCTGGAGTGCAGCTCATCGTGGATGTCGTACTGGCGGAACATCGGCAGCGAGGCGATGGCGTTGGTTAGCGCGTCGTTGGCCGCATGCAGGGTCTCGATGCGTAGGTAATTGCGCGCCGCGCTCACCAGTGACGGATGACCGAGCCCCGAGACTTCGGCCATCTTCCACAGGCCCATGTTGGTGCCCATGGCGACGATACAGGCGAGGATGCAACGGGCATCGGACTCGTACTTGACGTAGCGATCGAGGACATGGGTGAAGCCGTCCATGAATCCCGTTTTCTCGGCGATGAACCACAGCAAGTCGGCGATGCCGATCACCGGCAACCGGCTGTAGAAGGGGCTTTCGGTCGGCTGCTCGATGCCGGGTGATCTCAGCGTCCAGCGGCGTTTCTCGCCGGCGCCGGTGATCTTGATGTGTTTGTTACGACCGTTGTCGATGTTCTCATTGACCGATTCGAACTTGGCATCCAACGCCTTGCGGAAAGCCGCCAGGGTCTCCTCGATCGGGGTCGTGAGAATCGGGGCGCCGACCTCGCGCAGCACCTCGTCCTTGTCTTGCCAGCGGGTGTCGCTGATCAGGTCGTCCTCGAAGCGGCGGAACTCAGTGCTATCCGCCACGTACAGGTCGCCCGCCTCCAAGGCGTTGTGCACCTGGCGGTAGACGAGAAACTCATAGAGGTCGACCTGCAGGCGCTTCTTCTTCGGGGCATCGTCCGTCTCGATGAACAGATGTCGGCGCAAAGTCTTCGGTATAAACGCCGTGGGGAAGGTTGCCGGATCGACGCGCCGCGGCACGCGTCCGCCGCACAGCAGATCCTGCAGGAAGACCACGGCATCCATCAATGGGGCATCCTCGACCCTTCCGGCGAACTGCAGGGCGACGAACAGGTGGCGCAGATTCCGCTTGAAGTGCGTCGACAGTGTCTTGTAGTGGGCCCATTCACTGGCGGCCTTGTCGAACTCGACGTCGCGCAGGTAGGCTGAAACCTGCGCGAATCGCTCGGGCTCAAGCAGGTCGAACGCCTGTGCTCGCACTTGCTCGAAGGGCGTCTCGGCCGGGATGGAGGGATCGACGAAGAGATTTAGCACCGCTCCGGCGGACTTCAGGTGCTCGCTCGCCTCATCCAGCGACTGCCGTGCCGCCTCGTCCGCGGCCTGCTTGGCCTGTTTCTCATACTGATCGACAAGATGGATGAACGCGTCGGTGAGATTGTCGTTGATCTGGGCAAAGCGCTGATGGGCGAAGCACAGCAGGTACAGGCGCGTCGTCGCCACGGCCATGCGCCGCAGCTTGTAGATGGTGTAAAACGGGACCAAGGAAGCGTAGTACTTGACGCTCTCGTTGGACAGGCCCGTGGTCTGCAGGAACTCGCGCGCGAACAGGTACAATGGCTCGAAGGCCCGGCGACGCTCTACCTCCTGGTGTAGCTCCATGTAGGCGAAGCTCTTGGCCTCGCGTTGCAGCGCGCGGATGCGGTAGATGCCTTCGTCCGCCACCAGCAAGTCGTCCAGTTGCCGCTGTATCTCCGGAGTCAGAGCTTGCTCGAGCAGCTGCGTCAGTCGTTGGCGCTCACCGGAGACGACCCGGCCGACCAGATCCTGCAGGAAGGTATACCCCGGTGCGACCAGGCGCTGCTGTTCAAGAAACTTCAGCGCCTCGCGCAGGATGTAGACCGGCTGCGTCGAGAGCATGGCGATGCGTCGCGCCTTGCGCTCCAGGTCCGCTCGGGCGGTGTCGTCGCAGAGGCGGTAGCCGAACAGGCCGAGCACGATCTCCTGCTGGCCAAGGCGGGTCGGCTTGGACAGCGGCTTGACAGTATCCAAGTCGCGCTCTGGGAAGTAACGCCGCAGGATGTGCTGCAAGTCATCCAGCACCGCCGTGTGCTCGTAGACAAAGAATCGCCGCTTCGCTTTGAAGTAGCCGAGCTGAAGAACGAGATGTACGGCGGCCGATGTGGTGTGCACGCCATCCACGACCTCGCGCTCTGCCGGACTCAGCTCGAAATAGAGCTGCCGGTCGTCCTCGGTAAAGTGCGGCAGACCATAGAGGTCGTCGACCTCCGATGCGGTCAGGATCGACAGGCGGCGCGACTCGGCGGCCATTGGACGGCGAGGCTCAGGGAGTGCAGAAAGTACACTTCTTGCACAGCAGGTCCAGGTCTGCTGAGACCTGGCCTCTTCCCCTCGGCAGCCGCGCAAAAACCATTGCTGTAATCATCGTGCACCTATACTACAGACACGCTCGCTTTTTGCACGACAGGGGCCAGCACCTTGCCCGCCACGGAGCCATCAGCGAACCGCATCGGCTACGCCCGCGTCAGCAGTCAGGGTCAGAATCTCGACTCGCAGCTGGATGCGCTGCGCGAGGCCGGCTGCGAGAAGATCTTCACCGACCGGATGACCGGGTCGCGGTTGGACCGACCCGGTTGGGAGGAGATGCTGGGCTATCTGCGCCCTGGCGATACCCTGGTGGTCACCGAGCTCAGCCGCATGACACGCTCGCTGCTGGACCTACTGGAAACGGCCAAGCTGCTGCAGCAGCGCCGGATCGAGCTGGTGTCGTTGCGCGAGAGCATCGATACCGCAAGCGCCACGGGGCGCTGCTTCCTGTCGATGATGGGCGCAATCCACCAGATGGAGCGGGAGTTGCGGGCCGAGCGCGCCGCAGCCGGCCGCGCCTCGGCGAAGGCCCGCGGCAAGAGCGGCGGGCGACCGCGCACCGATGCGACAAAGCTGGAGAACGCCAGAATCCTGTACGAGCACTCGGGGAAAACCGCTGCTGAGGTCTGCGCGGTGGCCGGCGTTGGAAGACGGACCTTCTTCTCCTACCTCGCGGAGCACAAGAAGAGCCACGCCGGCGCGAGCGACGGCACCCGATGATGGGCTCTTCCGGGCTTCGGGGAGAGCTGAACGGTGCGTCTTTGCTCAAGCCCCATCGCTCACCCGTCTATTAGCGAACGCTAACTTTTACCTTTTTGAGGGGTTGGGCGCAAATAGCCATCATGCGGCGTGTCCGGTGCGTTCCTCAGCGAGGCGGCGCAAGTTCCGGCGCATCGTTGCCGACCACCGTAGCGGCTCGTGGGTTGCTACCGTGCCGGCAACGTGCATTTTTGGCTAAGGCAACCAAGGTGAAACTGCCCCCTCGCAGGCCGCACGGTAGGGACAGGCACGGTCACAGCAGCTATACACTGCTCCCGAGGCAAAGCAGAGTGGACGTCGCCCCTCCATGAGGGAGGATGCGGGATAGTCGGGGCCTGCGGCCATCACCCCTCCGTCCCGTACCCGCGCGGACTCCCTCTGGGAGCGGAAATACAGCTGCAACCGCTCCTCGAGCGTCCAGGCATTACTTTCATACGGAGTCTTCATACTGCACCTCCGCGCTCGTTCCATTCGAGCGTTAGCGTTTTCTAATTGTAGTCGCGCAAAACCGCACACGCTATCAGGGTTTTTCCGAGTCCCCCCAGCAGGGAAAGCCTGTGGCAGCGGGCAAGCGACATCGCGCAGAACCCCGGGGCTCTGGAAGAGGGGGTGGAGCGGGAAGGGAAGCGTGCCAGAGGGGCGGGGGGTTCCGCGATTGAGACGCGGGCCGTTGATCGGCATCGGCTCACCCGTGGATTGCTATTCTTCTCGGAACCGCGAGACAGGTTCTCTATTACGCTTTTGTAACCTTAATCTATTACCATCCTGTAACCTCTCGACCAGATAGGCCCAAAGTAAGAGTTCCTATCACCATGTGCCATATATGCTGGCACTAAAATAGCTGAGATCGTAAAAGATATGATAAGTCAGTATGTTATCGCTCCATCGTGGATGTGAGTGGAGGTTTGAGGCGGTGCACGCCTCGCTCAATTCAGGGGTCGAAACATCCTGATAAATCCATAACCTGGATGCAGATGGCGCTTCGTTGCAGCTACCCTTACTTTGGGCCAGATAGGCCGCATTGCCCAGAGGGGCAGGGATTCTACTGCGACGAGAGGTGGAGCTACGGGCATCGGCTCTATCCTACCGGGAAATCTGGATGCTCCTGCGTTTGGATCCCCGTCAAACAACTCAGTCTCAACGAGGGGGGGATATACACGCGATTCAACAGGATGGCTGAAGCAAAACGAACAACTTCGACAGCCTCGATTGAGGCGAGGAGGGACCTATGAACACTTCACCTGTGACAAGCGAAAAGCATCGCCTAGACACCACAACGGGCGGCCCAATCGCACAGTCGATCGGCGGGCTGGCAGCCAGCATATTAGCTATTCTCGGGCTAGTTCACATTGCCCCTCATTATATGGTTGCAATCGCAGTACTGACGATCGGCGCGGCTCTGGTTTCCCAGGGCGGCACCATCTCGATGGAATACGCGAGTCTGCTCTTGAGGATATCGCACACGAAGCCGGAGAACGCGCCTGTCGGCGGCGGTATAGGCATTGCGGTGCTCGCCGGGGTTGCCGGCATCGTTCTCGGTGTGCTTGCCTTGGTGACCGTGAGCCCGAACGTCCTGTTGCCGGTCGCGGTCATCGTATTCGGCGCGGCGCTGATTGGAGGCAGCGGCGATGCCACTCGGCTCTACTCCCTCAAGCTCGAACAATCCGGGGCGGATGAACGCCTCCAGCAGGTCGCGCGCGAGTCATTGTCGGCGGGGAGCAGTACGCAGGTCCTCATCGGTCTGGGCGGTGTCGTGCTTGGAATACTTGCCCTCATCGGGTATGAGTGGACCGTGCTCACTCTGGCGGCGTTGCTTGCCTTTGGAATTGCAATGCTGCTCAGCAGCACTGCGGTGGTGAATAGGATGACGGCCTTTTTCCACACATAAGCGTGCGCTAAGGCGCAATTAGGCTGTCATCCCACGCGTGCCGCATTGCCTTTGGCAATGCGCCACTTTGTTGCCGTCGGTTTCTGGCATTCCAGCCTCTAATCTCGATGCCGGGACCTGATTACCCATGATGCTCAGCCGCTGCCATGCCAACTCGAGAGCTAAGTGTTTGTTTGGCTGTTGGCGACTCAGCATCCAGGGTGTTCGGGGCGGTCCTGAGAACGCCATCCTGTCCGGCGGAGGGCTCGGCCTTCTCGCGGCCTGAAGCAGAAGTCGTTAAATAATAATACCTTGGCCAGGCCCGGAGTCGGCTGAGGATTGTGGGGAATCAGGTGCCGGGATGTCTCGATGTGCTCTCCTGCGCGACCACACGACCGAATTCCGCCTGAGGCAAAGAAGACGGCGAACGTCCCTGCTAGGTGTAGCGACCTTGTCCTATACGGACATCATTTCATCGAATACGTAATCTTCTGAAGAGTGTCCCGGGAGCCAAGCGCTCTGGCGAGGCCGTTGCCGATTGCCTGCATCCCCGCCGGCCAATCCTCGGCCAACGGATCGATCGTCACGACTTGCCCGCCGATGGCCGCGGCAACGGCGTCTGCCGCCTGCTGCGAGAACTCCGGCTCCACGAAGACCATCCGGATACCCTGTCGCTTGGCCTGCTCGATGACCTGCGTGATTCGGGCCGGCCCGGGTTGTGTGTCCCCCCGTTCGATGGGGACCTGGGTCAGGCCGTAGGCCGCGGCAAAATAGCCGAAGGCCGGATGGAAGACCAGAAAGCGATGTTGCGTGACGGTGGTCGTCGAGAGCGTGTGGAGAATGGCGTCGTCGACCCGGTTGACGGTCTCCGCCAGTTGCGCGTAGCCACGGCGGTAGTCCGCCGCGTGGGCGGGATCGGCCGCGATCAGGGCGTCGCGAATGTTCATTGCCTGAATGCGCACCAAGGGTGGCGACAGCCAGATGTGCGGGTCGGGCTGGTGGCCGGTGCCGTCCCCCTGTCCCCGTGCCAAAGGACGGCGTTGGATGCCGCGGGTGGTATTCACCACCCTCAGGTCCGGGCTGGCGCTCTCGAAGCGCGGCAGCCAGGGCGTTTCGAACGGCACTCCGATGGCGAAGTAGAGCCGGGCTGAGGCGAGCTTGGTCACTTGCTGCGGCGTCGGGGCGTAGTCAGCCGGCTCCGCGCCGGGCCGCACCATGACCTGCACTGCCACATGCCCGCCGCCGATAGACTCAACGAAATACTTCTGGGGCAGTATGCTCACTGCCACATCGATTTGGGCGGCGTGCAGCGCGGGACTGAGCAGCAGCAACAGCAGAAGCAGACGCCGCATAGCAAAACCTCCTGACTCGTCGCCTATGGAGGACAGAAGGTCTAACCGTACCACGGTTGGAATAGGGCGAACGGTGACGTTGAGGAAAGGTTCACGCCAACGCGCTTGCGCGGGGGCGAGGCGGTACGGCGGCGAGCGAGGGAGGGCAGGGACTCGGGTTGCTGGATACGCGAAGCCCCGCAGTGCAGGGCTTTTCGGGGTTTGGCATCACTCTACCTTGATGGCGTGCCGCGAGGCCGGCACCGCCTTGGGCAGGGTGAGCTCCAGCAGGCCGTCCGTAAACTTTGCCTGCGCGCGCTCGGCATCCACCGCGGCGGGGAGCTGAACGGTGCGCGTGAGCTCCCCGCGTGAGATCTCCCGCCGCTGGTACTCGCCCTTGCTCTCTTCCGTCTCGTGCTTGGTCGTCGCCTTGATGGTGAGCCGCTCGCCCGCGAGCGAAACCTCGAGGTCGTCCTTGGTGACCCCCGGCAGCTCTGCGTGAACCACCACCTCCTCATCGCGCTCGATCACGTCCACCCGAGGTGTGCGCCCCTCGAACGGCGCCGCGAGCTCCGCCCACAGGGGCCAGGGCGGTTGCATGCCCCGCATCCAGAGGCGCGGCATGACGCCTTCCAGAAACCGGTTCAGCGCCTCAAACGGCGTCAGCTCGCCCGCTGTGGGTTCAAACCGCCTTTGCATCGCTTTCTTTTCCTTCTCGCCCATTATGTCGTCTCCTGTTGGTGCCGAAGTTGTGGGGAAATCGTAGGTCATGACCATCGCATCGACCAGGCAAGAGAACGCCCGCTGTCGGCCATCCCTGGCCTTCCGACGGGTGTCGAGGCACGTATCCTCGCGTCTCGACCAGGAAGTCTACTAACACGCCACGTTCACACAGATGAATCTTCTAGGGGTCAGCTCACGAAACGGAAAAAATCGTACGCTAACGATCCGGCGACTTGGGTCGAAAGATCCGTGCGCCGAGCCAATGGACAGCTCGAACGGGTGGGCGGCGACCTCGTCGCCCAGGCGCGGCGCGGCCTGCCGGACCTGGTGATCACGGGCCACGCCTGCGTCGAGCAGGCGGCGTTCCTCTTCGGGATGCATCGGCGGACCTTGAATCGAAGGCTGGCCGCCCAGGAAACCACCTCCAAGGTGCTGTTGGCGGGAGTACGGTTTGCGATGGCCCAGCAGCCACTTCGCGACACCCGCGTGACGATCGCGGCTGTCGCGGCGGCCCTCGGCTACGCCAAGGCAAGCGTTTTCACCCGCGCCCTCAAGGCTTGCTCAGGCCAGTCGCCTACAGCCTTGCGGGCGGCCAGGTACGGTATTTCAACTGGCGAATCGACGAATCCAAGAGGAGATCACCATGCACCCCACACGTTACCTGCCGCGCCCGGTACCGGGGGCCCTCAGCGGTCTGGTGGATCTGGCGCTCGACCTGCGCTGGAGCTGGAACCACTGCGCGGACAGTCTGTGGCAGACGGTGGATGCGGAGCTCTGGGAGGCTACGGGCGATCCCTGGCTCATCCTCGAAAGCGTCACACAGGAGCGGCTCGAGGGGCTGGCTGCAGAGCCGAAGTTCTGTGAACAGCTGGCCGAAGAGGTCGCCGACCGGGAGCAGCACCTTCGACGTGAGGCCTGGTTTGCCCGCACCCACGGCACCGACGCACTGGGGACAGTTGCCTACTTCAGCATGGAGTACGGCCTCAGCGAGGCCCTGCCCATCTATTCCGGGGGGCTCGGGGTGCTCGCCGGGGACCTGCTGAAGACGGCGAGCGACCTCGGCGTCCCGGTGGTCGGTATCGGGCTGCTATACCAGCAGGGCTACTTCCGTCAGGCTCTGGACGCCGACGGGGAGCAGCTCGAGTTCTTCCCCTTCAACAATCCGTCCATGCTCCCCGTGCTGCCGCTGCGGGACAAGGCCGGCGCCTGGCTGCGGATCACCCTGGAGCTCCCGGGTAGGACCCTGCATCTGCGCGGGTGGGAGGCCCGGGTCGGGCGCGTTCCCCTGTACCTGCTGGACAGCAACGACCTGCTCAATGCTCCCGGAGACCGTGGCATTACGAGTGAGCTGTACGGGGGCGGCCCGGAGCTTCGGCTGCAACAGGAGACGGTGCTTGGCCTCGGCGGCTGGCGCCTCCTGGAGGCACTGGGGATCGAGCCGGAGGTGTGCCACCTCAATGAGGGCCACGCCGCGTTTGCGGTCCTTGAGCGGGCCCGGAGCTTCATGGGCCGCAGCGGCCGGGGATTCCGGGATGCATTGCGATGCACCCGCGCCGGAAACCTCTTCACCACCCACACCCCTGTGGCCGCGGGATTCGACCGCTTCGCACCCGAGCTCATGGCCAAGTACTTCAGCCCCTACGCAGCGGCGCTGGGGATCTCCTTGCCCGAGCTCCTGTCCCTCGGCCGCGCCGAGGGCGCCGACCCGCAGGAGCCCTTCAACATGGCCTACCTGGCCGTCCGCAGCAGCGGAGCCGTGAACGGCGTCAGCCGGCTCCACGGCACGGTCTCCCGCCGCATCTTTCAGCCCCTGTTTCCCCGTTGGCCCCTGTCGGAGATCCCGGTCGGACACGTCACCAATGGGGTTCACGTCCCCTCTTGGGACTCGGCGGCGGCGGACGATCTGTGGACGGCGGCAGGCGGTAAGCGGCGCTGGCTCGGCGAGACCGAGTCCCTGGAACAGGCGCTGCGCGCGATCGAGGACGACCGCCTGTGGCGCTTCCGCACGGAGTGCCGGCGGACTCTAGTAAGGGCGGTCCAGCTCCGCCAGGCGCGCCAGCTCGCCGCGAGCGGCAGAACGACCAGTGAGGCGGCCGACGCACTCGATCCAAACGTCCTGACGCTGGGCTTCGCCCGCCGCTTTGCCGCTTACAAGCGCCCCGACCTGCTGCTGCGCGACCCTGACCGTCTGATGCGTCTGCTCACCAATGCGGAGCGGCCGGTGCAGCTTGTCATCGCCGGCAAGGCACATCCCCAGGACCAGACCGGCCGCCGACTCATTCAGCGGTGGGCCCAATTTGCGCGGCAACCGGCCGTGCGGGCCAAGCTCGTCTTCCTTGAGGACTACGACCTGGCGCTGGCGGCGGATCTGGTTCAGGGGGTCGACCTCTGGATCAACACCCCGCGCCGCCCGTGGGAGGCCAGCGGCACCAGCGGAATGAAGGTCCTGGTCAACGGCGGACTCAACCTCTCGGAGCTCGACGGCTGGTGGGCGGAAGCCTACTCGGCCGACGTCGGCTGGGCGCTCGGGGACGGGCGCGAGCATGACGAGGATCCCGCCTGGGACGAGGCGGAGGCGGCCGCCCTCTATGACCGGCTGGAGCGCGAGGTCATTCCCGCCTTCTATGACCGCAACGCTGACGGAATACCGATGCGCTGGGTGACCCTCATACGCGAGAGCATGGCGCGGCTCACCCCCCGCTTCTCCGCCAACCGGATGCTACGGGAATACACCGAGTCCTATTACCTGCCGGCCGCGGCTGCGTTGCGGCGCCGCGTCGCCAAGGACGGCGCGCTCGGCGCAGAGATCGAGGCCTGGTGCCAGCTGCTCGCCAGACGCTGGTCGCGGATACGCTTCGCCAACCTCTCGGTCGAGCGCTCGGGGACGGAGCTGGAGATCGCGGCACAGGTCTACCTGGACGACGTGGCGCCGGAGGCAGTGCGGGTCGAGCTCTACGCGGAGTCCACTGGCGAGGACGAGGAGCCGGTACGGATCCCCATGGAGCAGACGCGCCCCCTACAAGGGGCCGTTCAGGGCTTCGTCTACCAGGCGAAGATCCAAACCGATCGCCAGCCCGAAGACTTCACCGCTCGCATCGTGCTCGCGCACCCGGACGCTGTTGTCCCTCTGGAGGCCCCGTGGGTCCTCTGGCAGCGCTGAGAAAGAATCCCTTGACGGCGAGCGCGCTAAACACCGGGGGGTCTGGTAGTCCAACGCACAACATCGGCGTACGTTCGGGGGAAGAGTCCTGCCATCAGGATGGGGATCATGCCCGGCGTCTATCAGCTCCGTGTTTGCCTCTAACTGTAATCAGACCCCCCGGTTTTTAGTGCTCTCCTCCCCGAACCCTGTGGTTACCGCGCCAGTCGTCGACTCTACCGGTTTGGGCCAAAAAACCCCGTGTCCTAATGTCGGGTCGGACTCGACACCGGTGAGCGATGCGGTCGGGCGTTCTGACTTCGGCAGCACCATGCTGAGATCAGCTGCCGGCTTACAATGAAAGGATGCAGGCAGTGAGTGTGCAAAACGATCGGGACGGACCCAATGACCTCGGCCAGCTGCGTCGGCGTGCGGAGGCGGCATGGCGCGAGCGCGGATCGGATGCCGACAAGTTATCGGCGGCCGACGTCCCCGCGCTGCTTCACGAGCTGGAGGTCCATCAGATCCAACTCGAGATGCAGAACGCGGAGCTGCGCCGGGCTCAGGAGGAACTCGAGGCCGCACGTGATAAATACGCTGACCTTTACGACTTCGCGCCAGCTGGCCACCTCACCATCAATGAGAATGGGCAGATTCTGGAGGCTAACCTCACCGCCGCCGGGCTGCTGGGCACGGAAAGAGGCGTTTTGCCGGGACAGTCGTTGTCCCGTTTCATTGCGCCTGAGGACCAAGGCGTTTACTACAAGCACGGCAGAGCGGTGCTTGGCGCAGCGAATGGACAGGTCTGCGAAATAAGAATGGTACCACGGGCTGGCACACCATTCGATGTGCGTATGCAGAGCATGGGCGTAACGAATAATGATGGCACCGTTACAAAATGGCGGACGGTGATCAGCGATATCACCGAGCACAAGCAGGCGCAACAGGCGCTGCAGGAGAGTGAGTCAAAGGTGCGGGCTTTACTCAATTCCACCGGGCAGGCAATTTATGGGGTGGATCTAAGTGGCAAGTGCACCTTTGTAAATCCTGCTTTCTTACGAATGCTTGGCTATCAGCACCAAGATGAATTGCTGGGCAAGAACATACATGCCTTGATTCATCACACCGATGCCAAGGGACAACCTTATCCAGAGGAAAAGTGCCGGGTGTGCGAAGCCTTTCGCCGGGACGAAGGCATGCACGTAGACGACGAAGTGCTGTGGCGTGCCGATAACACGAGCTTTTCTGCAGAGTACTGGTCCCAGCCGATACACGAGAACGGCCAATTGGTCGGTGCCGTTGTAGCCTTCATCGACATCACCGAGCGCAAGCAAACCGACCAGGCGCTTCGCGTACGCAACCGCGCCATGGCCGCTGCGGCCAATGGCGTTATGATCACCGACCCGAACCTGTCCGACAACCCTCTCATTTATTGTAATCCTGCCTTTGAGAAGATTACCGGGTACACTCTGGATGAAGTGCTTGGCCGTAATGCCCGCTTTTTGCAAGGCAATGACTGTCAACAGGATGGGCTAAAGGAGGTGCGTGCCGCCATTCGAGAGGGGCATGAATGCTACGTGGTAGTGCGCAACTATCGAAAGGATGGGACGCGCTTTTGGAATGAACTGACGATTGCGCCTGTGCGGGATACGAATGGAGAAATAGCCCACTTTGTTGGAATCCAGAACGACATCACTGAACGCAAGCGGGCTGAAGAGGCGCTTCGGCGCGAGCGGGATTTCGCCGAAAGCCTGATCGAGACGGCGCAGACGATCGTATTGGTGCTCAGCCCCGAGGGCCGGATCGTGCGTTTCAATCCGTTCATGGAGCAGCTCTCGGGTTACCGACTGGGGGAGGTGGTAGGTGAGGATTGGTTCGCTACCTTCTTGCCGGAAAGCGAGCGCTCGCGGATGAAAAAGATCTTCTCAGAGGCGATGTCGGGCATCCAGACACGTGGCAACATCAGCCCCATCATCGCCCGCGATGGGCAGACCCGCGACATATCGTGGAGTGACCAGGTCCTCAAAGATGCCGATGGCAAGAGGGCCGGCCTGCTCTCCATCGGGCATGATATCACTGACAGCCGGCGGAAGGACGCGGCGCTCCGCGACCGTGAGCAACAGCTCGGGCTCATCCTTGCCTCCACAGCCGAGGGAATCTTTGGCATGGATCTGGAGGGCAGATTTACTTTCGGCAATCGCTCCTGTGTGGAGCTACTCGGCTACGAGGATGAAAAGGACCTGCTCGGGCAGGATATGCACACGCTCATTCATCATACGCGCTCGGACGGCACGCCCCACCCCAAGGAGGAATGCCTGATCTACCAAGCCCGTTATCAGAATAAAACGGTCGATTTGGACGATGAGGTCCTCTGGCGTGCTGACGGGAGCAGTTTCCCTGCCGAGGGCCGGTCGTATCCCATGCTAAGGGATGGCCAGGTTGTGGGCACGGTGGTCAGCTTTACGGACATCACAGAGCGCAAGGAACGGGAGGCGCAGCTCCTCCAGGCGCAGAAGATGCAAGTCGTTGGTCAGCTCACAGGCGGTATAGCCCACGATTTCAACAACCTTCTGACCGTCATCCTCGCCAACCTGGGGCTCCTTGCAGAGGAAATTGCCAGCGTTCCCGGCGCCGGTCCCCGGGACCTGATTAACGATGCCTTCTCGGCCGCCCGGGACGGCGCCGCATTGACCCACCGCCTGCTGGCCTTCTCGCGCAAACAGCCCCTTCACGTGAAGCGAGTCGATATCGACGATATCCTCCGCAAGATCAGGGGCTTTTTGCAACCGACGTTGAGAGAGAGCATCGAGCTCAGAGTCAATCCGGCTAAGGGGATCCCACCGGTCCTTGTGGACCCCGGCCAGCTCGAGAGCGCACTGCTGAACCTGGTCGTCAACGCGCGGGATGCGATGCTGGAAGGCGGCACGCTTATCATCGAGACGACCCATGAGTGCATCGGCCCCGACGAGCCCACCGCAGACCCGGAGCTTGCACCAGGCCACTATGTGATGATCACTGTCAGGGATTCGGGTATCGGCATGTCGCCCGAGGACGCGGCGCGCGCCATCGAGCCGTTCTTCACCACCAAGCCGCATGGCAAGGGCAGCGGGTTGGGCTTAAGCATGGTGTACGGCTTTGCCAAGCAGTCCGGGGGCGGCCTCCTGCTCAGAAGTGCACTTGGAAAGGGTACGTCGGTCTCGATCCTTCTACCGGAGGCTGCCCACGCCATTGAGGAAGACGATGCGGAGCTGGCATCACCGAATGCGCCGCGAGGCTCAGAGACGATCTTGCTTGTCGAGGATCAATTGCAGCTTCGCCGCGCCGCGAAGCGCATGCTTTTGGGACTGGGTTATCAGGTGATAGAGGCGGAGAATGCAGCCGCGGCAA
>Ga0315556_1001399_pt1 | contig 14486 bp, 16 predicted proteins | sample SalMarSW160310MG_FD_202112 | JGI IMG/M metagenome (GOLD analysis project Ga0315556, IMG submission 202112) | Salt marsh sediment microbial communities from the Plum Island Ecosystem LTER, Massachusetts, United States - Salt Marsh Sediment SW1603-10 ...
CTGATCGTCATCAAGCACGACGACGGCTTCAACAGCGTTTACGCGCACAACAGCCAGATCCTGGTCAAAGAAGGCCAGACCGTGAAGCGGGGCGAGCGGATCGCGAACCTCGGCGAGACCGACGCGGACAAGCCGATGCTGCACTTCGAGATCCGCAAATCGGGCAAGCCGGTCGACCCGCTGAAATATCTGCCGGGGGACCGGCCCTCTTCCTGACGCGGGCGATGAGAGAAGAGCGCGAGGAGGGGCTTCCCGAAGGCGCGCGCGCGAGCGGGGGCGACGAGCTCCTTTACGACGTCACGCAGATCTACCTCCACGAGATCGGCGCCAAGCCGCTCCTGTCGGCGGCCGAGGAGCTCGAAGTCGCGCGCGCCGCGCAACGCGGCGATTTTTCCGCCCGCCAACGCATGATCGAGCACAACCTGCGTCTGGTGGTGAGCATTGCCAGGCACTACCTGAACCGCGGGCTGCCGCTCGCGGACCTCATAGAGGAGGGCAACCTCGGCCTGATGCACGCGATCGAGAAATTCGACCCCGAGCGAGGTTTTCGGTTTTCGACCTACGCGACCTGGTGGATCAGGCAGGGCATCGAGCGCGCGGTCATGAACCAGGCGCGCACCATCCGCCTGCCGGTGCACGTGGTGAAGGACCTGAACGGATTGTTGCGCGCCAAACGCCACCTCGAGGCGGAAGCCGGACGCGATCCCGGCCGCGCGGTGAGCGTGGAGGACGTCGCGCACCTCGTCGCCCGGCCGGCCGACGAGGTGCGCGAGGTCCTCTCGCTGGCCGAGCACACGGCGTCGCTCGATGCGCCCCTCGAGATTGACCCCCTGCTGTCGCTCGGCGAGTCCCTCGCCGCGCAGGATGCGCCGGCGCCCGAGGCGGCGCTCGCGCGGCACGAGATCGAGGCGCTGGTGAAGCAGTGGCTGGCGCAGCTGGGCGCCAAGCAGAGCATGGTGATCGAGCGCCGCTACGGGCTCGCGGACGGCGAACCCGCGACGCTCGATGCGCTGGCCGATGAGCTCGGCCTCACGCGAGAGCGCGTGCGCCAGATCCAGGGGGAGGCGCTGGAGCAGCTGCGGGCGATCCTGCGCCGGCGCGGCGTGTCGCCGCGCGAGCTGCTCTAGCTCGGGCCGCCCGCCCGCGCGGCGCGCAGCGCCTTCGCCAGATCGCTCACCGCCGAGGCATAGAAAGAGCTGTTGTTGTAGCGGGTGATGACGTAGAAGTTGTGCAACGCCAGGCGGAACTGGCTCGGCGCGTCGGGGGTTTCGAGCTCGACCAGCGCCGCGCGCGTGTCCCCCGCGGGCGGTTGCGCCGGGTCCTCGGGCACGATTCCGGCCTTCGCCAGCTGCGCGAGGCGATGCCTGGGCCGGGAACCGCCGTCGAGGAAAGACCGGAACCCGTTGCCGTCGACGTGCGCGTCGAACTGGACGGCTTCGCCGCTTTGCCAGCCGTGCTGCTTGAGGTAGTTGGCGACGCTGCCGATCGCGTCCTCCGCGCTGCCGTTCAGATCGGCGACTCCGTCGCCGTCGAAATCGACCGCGTACTTGAGGTAGCTTCCGGGCATGAACTGCGGGATTCCGATCGCCCCGGCGTAGGAGCCCTTCACGGAGAGCGCGTCGATGCCCGCATCGCGCGCATACAGGAGATAGTTGGTCAGCTCGCGGCGGAAGAACGCAGCGCGCGGCGGATAGTCGAACGCAAGGGTGGAAAGCGCGTCGACTACGCGCCAGCGTCCGGTGTGGCGGCCGTAGAAGGTTTCGACGCCGATGATCGCGACGATGTACTCCTCGGGCACGCCGTAGATCCGCCGTGCCCGCGCGAGGGCCGCGCTGTGCCGGTTCCAGAATTCGAGCCCGGCGTTGATCCGCTTGGGGTTGACGAAGATGCTGCGGTACAACTCCCACGACTGGTCGACCTCGGACGATGACGGGCGGATCGCCTCGAGCACCGCCTGTTCGCGCCTGGCCTGGGCGAACATCTGCCGCAGCTCTCCCGCATCGAATTTGTAGCGCTTCACCATTTGCGCGATGAAGGCCTTCACCTCCGGGCGCCCGGCGAAGGAGGCCGCCTCGGGCGGAGCCGCCTGCGCCACAACGGTGATGCAGAGCGCGATCAGCGCTGCGCAGATTCTTCTCATGTCAGGTGCAAGTCTCGCACTAGGCGCCTGAGCTCGTCTATACGTGCCGGCGGCGCGGCGGCGCCGTAGCGCAGCGCGACGTAGAGCTCCCCGATACGGTGAATCGTTCCTCGCGCCTGCGGCAGGTCGCGCGCCGCACGCTCCGAGTAGTCGCGCGGCCCCTCGTACGGAGACCGCTCGATGCCCCGCGCACGAAGCTTGCGGCAAAAAGTCTGCCACGCCTTCTGCACCGGGTCCGGCCGCGCCACCCGCCGCAGGGACCACGCGAGCAGCACTGCAGTGAGCGCGCCCAGGAGGGTGAACAGCGTGGCGGTGAGCTGGCGCCAGTCTGCGTCGCGCACCCCGACCAGGGACATCAGCTCGCGCTGGCGCTGCGGGTTGTAGCCGAGCACCAAGGTGTTCCACTTGTAGGCCAGGGCTTCCCACCGGTAGCGCAGTGCGCGCAGCCAATGGAATTGAGAGCGCATCAGGAGCGGCAGCTTTTGGCCCACGGGCATCGCGCCCTCCAGGCCCGACGAGATGCGTCCCGGCACGGCAGCGGCTGTTGGATCGACCCGCGTCCAGCCGCGTCCCTGCAGATAGACCTCGGCCCAGGCATGCGCGTCCCACTGCCGCACGGTGACGACGTGATCGACCGGGTTGATGTCGCCGCCCTGGTAGCCCGTCACGACGCGCGCGGGGACTCCGGCCGCGCGCATCAGGAACACGAACGCCGACGCGAAGTACTCGCAGAATCCGGCCTTGGTCTCGAACAGGAATTCGTCGATCGAATCGAGGCCCAGCCGCGGCGGATCGAGCGTGTAGACGAAGTTCCCTTTACGCAGGAACTCGAGCGCGCGGCGGAGAATTTCGGTGTCGCTGCTCGAGGCATCGCGCCACTCGTGCGCGAGCCTGACCGAGCGCATGTCGTAGGCCGGCGGCAGCTGCAGCGCGCGGCGCAGGGCGGCCGGATCCTCCGTCGCATCAGGGGCGGGGTCGATGACGGATTCGAGCTCGTAGCGGATGCGCTGACGCACGGGCCTGCGCGCCAGGATCTCTCCGTCCGTGGTGTAGCGCGCTCGCGGCGGCAGGCTCGCGGCGGTTTCCAGCGCGTACATCCAGCGGTAGTTGTGCGGTTCGAGCACGACGGTGTAGCGATAGGTCTGCCCGCCGCCCTCCGGCGGCTTGAATTTCGCAAGAACGGGGTGCTCGGTTCGCCAGGTGCGGCCGTCGAAATCCCACAGCACGGGGCCGCGCCAGTAGCGTTGGGCCGACGGCGGGGGCTTGCCCTGGAACTCGACGCGAAACGCGACCGCGTCCGACTGCGCGAGATGCGCGAGATTGCCGGGCGACATGGTGTCGGACAAGCCGGTGATTCCGGCGTAGGCGTCCTCCGGCACTCCCCAGAGCGGGCCGTCTACTCGCGGAAAGAGCAGGAACAGGGCCAGCGCGGCAGGTGTGGCGTGCGCGAGAAGCAATCCTGCCGTGCGCAGGTTCGCGCGCGACGAGCGCTGCGGCGCAGCGAATCCGACCAGAGTGGTGGAGATCGCGGCGAGCGCGACGCACATCAGCAGCGCGGTCGGGATGCTCTGCGAATAGAAGAAGTTCGTGATGATGAGGAAGAAGCACAGGAACGCGACGACGCCGGCGTCGCGGTGGTTGCGCATCTCGAGCAGCTTGAGGCCGGAGAAGAAGCCCAGCAGCATGATCCCCGGCGTGCGTCCGAACACGGTGTGATAGTAAGACCATATGCTGACCATGCCCGCCGCTGCCAATGCGAGCAGCAGCCAGCGCGGAGGCAGCGGCGCGCGCATGTAGCCCAGGTACGCGCGCCAGCTGTAGAGGGAAACCACCAGCAACGCGAGCCACCAAGGGGCGCGCTGCGCGTGCGGCGCCACGACCAGGATCAACGAGATGATCAGCCCGGTCAGGTCGCGCCCGCTCAGGGCGCGCAGTTCGGGCGCGAGCGGATGCGCGATGGCGCTCATACCATCCTGAACAGCGCGAGCGCCTGGAGGCAGGCCGCGCGATGCGCTTCGCCGCGCGAGGGCGCGATGTCGATGCCGGGCATGCGCAGTCCGTACGGCGCGCCGGACTCCTCCGCGGCGATCACCCATCCGGTCAGGCGCGACAGGCGCTGCTCGAGATCGAGCTCATCGGGAAGGAGCCGCCAGTCGAGCCAGAGCTCGCCCGCCGATTCGCCGGAAAACTGCTTGGTGAGCATCTTCTCGGTGCGCGCCACGGCCTTCCAGGCTACGTGACGCGGCGAATCCGAGGGCTGGTAGCCGCGCAGTGCGGAGAAATCGTCGCTGCCGATGCTCCGCGCGCGGGCGGTGCCGCCGCGCGCATCCGCGCTCGCCGGCGGCAACGGCGTGCGCTCGGGGTGCGGGTAGACCAGGCAGCTGGCGTCGGGCTCGACGTAGCTCCAGGCCCGGAACAGGCCGAGGGGATATCGCGTCTCGAGCATGACCCTGCCGAGCGGGAGTCGGCCGCGCTTGGTGGCGGGTACCGCGAGCACGACCTCGGCGAGCGAGTGGCCGGGCACGTCGACGACCAGCTGCGCGCCGCTGGCCACGTGGCGCACCAGGATCGACGGGCGATCGAACGCCACGCGGCCGTCGAGAAGCAGGTGGAACTGCGCCGACTCGCCCGCGTAGACCGGCTCCGCGCGCCCGGTGCTCACCGCGGTGCGCGCAAGGTTGCGCGCCGTGTGCACCATGCCGGCAAGCCCGAGCCCGGCGAGAAGGAAGGTCAGCGCGAAGCCGAGCGAAAGCGCGTAGTTGATCGAGCCCAGCAGCAGGACAACGAGCGTCGCGCCGTACATCCATCCCATCCGGGTCGGCACGATGTACACGCGGCGGTGCCGCAGGATCACGACTCCGCGTTCCGGAGGCGTGAAGCCGTAAAGCCAGTTGGCGAAGCGCGGGTTGGCGAGAAGCGCGCGCAGGATCACCCTCGTGCCTATCTAGTCGGTCGGGCCGTCGTAGCTCCAGCGTCCCCGCCAGGCCCTGAGCACCTTGTCCGGATACGCTGCCTGTCCCAGTGTACCGTTGTAGCGGCCCAGCGCGCGGAAGTAGTTCCCTTTTTCGATGTCGAGGTAGTGGCGCAGGATCACGCAACCGTAGCGCAGGTTGGTTCTGAGGTGAAAAAGGTTGTCACGCTTCCGGCCGATCAGCTTGACCCAGAAGGGCATGACCTGCATGTAGCCGCGCGCGCCCGCGGACGAGACGGCGTACTTGCGGAACTTGCTTTCGACGTCGATCACGCCGAGCACCAGTTGGGGATCGAGGCCCGCGCGGGTCGCCTCGTACTGCACCGATTTCAGCAGACGCAGTCTCACGTCGACGTCGGGAACGCGCGAGGCCAGGCGGCGCGACATTTCGAGCAGCCAGCGGGTGCCATCCGCCTTGTGGTGGAAGTTGAGTGTCGGCGGCGCACGGTCGCTGACCGCAGCGCTGAGCGCGGTGCGCACCGCGTCGGCAAGAGGCTCGTAGATCTGGGCGCCGGCGAGCGCCGGCAGGGGAGCGAGCAGGGCCAGGGCGAGGGCGAAACGGCGCAGCGCGGCCCGACCGCCGGTCATGTCGTCCCGAGTCGTTCCTTGAGGAAGGCGACGATGCCGTCGAGGGCGATGTTCTGGGGCTGCGCATCCCGCCTTGCCTTGTACTCGGCGGTCCCGGTTGCCAGGCCGCGCTCGGAAAGTACCAGCCGGTGCGGAATGCCGATGAGGTCCATGTCGGCGAAGAGCACCCCGGGACGCTCCTCGCGGTCGTCGAGCAGCACGTCGACGCCCGCTGCGGTGAGCTCGGCGTAGAGCCGATCGGCCGCCTCGCGCACCGCCGCGCTCTTGTGATAGCCGATCGGCACCAGGCTCGCCTCGAAGGGCGCCATCGGGTCCGGAAAGCCGATCCCGCGCTCGTCGTGATTCTGCTCGATCGCCGCCGCCACGATGCGCGTGACCCCGATGCCGTAGCAACCCATCTCCATCGGCCTGGTCTCGCCCTTGTCGTCGAGGAAGGTCGCCTTCATCGGCTCGGAATACTTGGTCCGCAGCTGAAAGATGTGCCCCACCTCGATCCCGCGCAGGATTTCGAGCCTGCCTTTGCCGTCGGGGCTGGGGTCGCCCTCGACGACGTTGCGGAAGTCGTTCACCTTGGCCGGATCGTCGGGCAAGTCGCGGCCCCAGTTGACGCCGGTGAGGTGGTACCCGGCCTCGTTCGCGCCGCAGACGAAATCGCTCATCGCCGCGACCGTCCGGTCGGCGAATACCGCCACCTTGCCCCCGACGCCCACCGGGCCGATGTAGCCGGCGCGGCAACCGAGCTCCCGCTGGATCTCCTCGTCACTCGCAAAGCGAAAGGCTCCGACCGCCTTTTGAGTCTTGACCTCGTTCAAGTCGTGGTCGCCGCGCAGCAACACCAGAGCGAAATAGCCGACATCGCCGTAAGTCACTGCCTCGCGCACCAGCGCGATCGCCTTGACGGTGCGCTCTAAGGGAAGCTTGAGCAGCGCCGCGACGTCCTCGCAGCGGGTCTTGCCGGGCGTGGCCACCTTCGACATCGATTCGGCGGCGGGCTGGCGCGCCGTGGCCGGCGCGATCGCCTCGGCAAGCTCGATGTTGGCGGCGTAATCGGAAGTGGGGCAGTACGCGATCGCATCCTCGCCCGAGTCGGCCAGCACATGGAACTCGTGCGAGCCCGTGCCGCCGATCGCGCCGGGGTCGGCCGCGACGGCGCGAAAGCGCAGGCCGAGCCTGGTGAAGATGCGCGTGTAGGTGTCGTACATGTTGCGGTACTCGCGCTGGAGGTCCGCGAAGTCGGCATGGAACGAGTAGCCGTCCTTCATCAGGAACTCGCGCGCGCGCATGACCCCGAAGCGGGGGCGGATCTCGTCGCGGAACTTGACGTGCATCTGATAGAAGTGCACCGGCAGCTGGCGATAGCTCTTGATCTCGCGTCGCGCGATGTCCGCGATCACCTCCTCGTGCGTCGGGCCGAACAGGAAATCGCGCTCGTGGCGGTCCTTGATCTTGAGCAGCTGCGGGCCGAATGCTTCCCAGCGCCCGGTTTCCTGCCACAGCTCGGCGGGAATGACGCAGGGCATCTGCAGCTCGAGCGCCCCGGCGCGGTTCATCTCCTCGCGCACCACCGCCTCCACTTTGCGCAGCACGCGCAGCCCGAGCGGCATCCAGGTGTAGAGGCCGGAGCCGAGCCGCCGGATCAGGCCGGCCCGCAGCATTAGCCGGTGGCTGGCGAGCTCTGCCTCCGCCGGGGCTTCCTTGATCGTGCTGATGAAGTATCTCGAGGTGCGCATCGTTGTTCTTCCGCCAGCCCGGCGGGCGGGGCGGCGTTGTGTTTGCCGGATGGCTGTGGAAAAATCGTTGAGAATTTTAACGTAAGGCGGTGCGTCCATGCTCGATAAAGACGGCTACCGTCCCAATGTCGGCATCGTCCTCGCGAACCAGCGTAACGAGGTTTTTTGGGGCAAGCGCATCAACCAGCATGCCTGGCAGTTTCCGCAGGGCGGCATCAAGCACGGTGAAACGCCTGCGCAGGCGATGTATCGCGAGCTCGAGGAGGAGATCGGGCTGCTGCCCGAGCACGTCAGGATCCTGGGCCGCACGCGGGATTGGTTGCGCTACGAGGTGCCGGAGCAATGGGTGCGGCGCGACTGGCGCGGCACTTACCGCGGGCAAAAGCAGATCTGGTACCTGCTGCGGCTGATGGGACGTGACTGCGACGTGCGGCTGCGCGCGAGCGGCCACCCGGAGTTCGATGCCTGGCGCTGGCACCAGTTCTGGGTCCCGCTCGACGCGGTCATCGAATTCAAGCGCGAGGTCTACCGGCAGGCGCTCGCCGAGCTGCACCGCTTCCTGGGCACCGACCGGCGCCCGAGGAGGCGGCGGGCCGAGACCGTGTCGAACTGAGGTTGAACTTTGCGCCGGGCGGGCGCTCCGTTGCTATATGGGTACGGGAGGCTGCATGGAACGCAATTTCTTGTCACTGCCGAGTCACAGCCTTGGCGACAAAGCCGGGTTCAGGCGCCCGAGCCAACCGAAGGTCGTGCTCGAATCGCCGGCGCTGACGGTAATGACAGACCTGACTCGGGTCAGTCCGGCGACGATCGGCCCCGACGTCTCGATCGAAGAAGCGAACCGCTTCATGATGAGGCGTGGCGTGCGGCTGCTGCTGGTGGCGGACGAGCGCGAAGACCTGCTGGGCGTGATTTCGGCTACCGACATCCTGGGGGAGCGCTCGATGCGGGTGGCGGCCGGACGCGGGCTGCGCCGCGGCGAGCTGGCGGTCGCCGACGTCATGACCCCGGCCGAGCGGGTGGAGGTGATCGCGCTGGCCGCCATCGAGGGCGCGCGGGTGGGGCACGTGGTGGCGACCCTGTTGCACGCCGGCCGCCAGCACGCGCTCGTGGTGGACAGCGAGACGGGTTCGGGCCGCGTCATGGTGCGCGGAATCCTGTCTCTGTCGCAGGTCGCCCGCCAGCTGGGCGAGCCGCTGCAACTGAGCGAGGTCGCGCGCACCTTCGCCGAAATCGAGGCCGTCCTGAGTCGCTAGCGGTGTGCCGCGGGGATTCCATAGCGACAGTCAATTGAATGGATTGCCAAAATCGATTTGATCAATCGAGCTGGGGCGGTTAGTCTCTCGTCGCCAGAGTCGGAATCGGCAAAACCATCAGGAGGCACGCAATGAAGCTCAAAGGCACCAAAACCCACGAAAACCTCAAGGCCGCGTTCGCCGGCGAGAGCCAGGCCAATCGCAGGTATCTCTACTTCGCCGCCAAGGCCGACGTCGAAGGCCAGAACGACGTGGCGGCGCTGTTCCGCTCCACCGCCGAAGGCGAAACGGGCCATGCGCACGGTCACCTCGAGTATCTGGAGCAGGTGGGCGACCCGGCGACCGATCTGCCGATCGGCCCGACGCGCGCCAACCTGAAGGCGGCCGTTGCGGGCGAGACGCACGAGTACACCGACATGTACCCCGGCATGGCGAAGGCCGCGCGCGACGAGAAGTTCGACGAGATCGCGGACTGGTTCGAGACCTTGGCCAAGGCCGAGCGCTCGCACGCCAACCGCTTCCAGAAGGCGCTCGACGCGCTGCAAGACTGAAGTCCAGGCCGGCCGTGAAGGAGCGGTCGCACTGACCGCTCCTCGCGCCGCCGCAAGAGGTCCACGCATGCCGCAGATTGCAAGAGAAAGCCTGATGACGCTCGAAGCCTACGCGAGGCAGCGCAAGGAGTTTCGCGCCAAGGTCATCGAGCACAAGAAGCAGCGCACGGTGCACATCGGCGATCACGTCACGCTGCAGTTCGAGGACGAGCTGACGATCCGCTATCAGGTGCAGGAGATGCTGCGCATCGAGCGCATATTCGAGGAAGAGGGCATCCAGGACGAGCTGGACGCCTATAATCCGCTGATCCCGGACGGCGGCAACCTCAAGGCGACGATGATGATCGAATATCCGGACCCCGAGGAGCGCCAGCGCATGCTCGCCAGGCTCAAGGGGATCGAGGACCGCGCCTGGGTCCAGGTCGAGGGTTGCGAGCGTGTCTACGCCGTCGCCGACGAGGACCTCGAGCGCGAAAACGACGAAAAGACCTCGTCGGTGCATTTCCTGCGCTTCGATCTGAGCGACGAGATGCGCAAGGCCCTCAAGTACGGCGTCGGCATCGCCGTCGGCGTCGACCACCCGGAATACCGCGCGAGCGTCGAGCCGCTCCCGCCGGAAGTGCGCGCGTCGCTGGTTTCCGACCTGCGATAAGGGCCGCGGGTGCGCGCGCTCGCATCGGTCGGCATTTGCCTAGCACTGCTCGGTTGCGCTGCGTCCGGACCGCTCGAAAGCGACTGGCAGCGCGAGCAGGAGGCGAAGAACTGGCACGAGGAGCTCGCCACGCTTCCGCCCTACCCGAAGCGCGGGAGCCTGATCGAGTTCGACGCCGGTCCCGCGACGGACTTCCGCTTCTTCGTGGACTCCGCCTCCCTGAGCGTGGGCGATGACGGCGTCGTGCGCTACGTTCTGGTCGCGCGCAGTCCGCAAGGGGCCGAGAACGTGAGCTTCGAGGGCCTGCGCTGCAGCAACGGCGAGTACAAGATCTATGCGACCGGGCTCGGCGACCGCAGCTGGGTGAGAAACCGGGACGCGCATTGGCGCTCGTTGGCGCAGCGTGCGGGAATGTGGCGCTGGGTGCTGGCGAAGGATTACTTCTGTCCGAACAGGATTCCCATCCGCAGCATCGCCGAGGGCGTCGAAGCGCTCAAGAGCGGCGGCAATGCCCGCGCCACGGGCCTGCGCAACGACACCGGGCGCTAGAGCAGGACCAGATTGTCGCGGTGGATGAGCTCGGGTTCCTCGACGTAGCCGAGGAGCCCCTCGATGTCGCCGGACGCGTGGCGCATGATGCGTCGGGTTTCCGAGGCGGCATAGTTCACCAGCCCGCGCGCGACCTCGCGGCCCTCCGGGTCGATGCAGGCCACCACTTCGCCGCGTTCGAAGCTGCCGCTCACGTCGACCACGCCGATCGGAAGCAGGCTCTTGCCGTCGCGCACCAGCGCCTTGGTCGCGCCGGCGTCCAGGCGCAGCCGCCCGCTGACGGTCAGGTGGTCGGCCAGCCATTGCTTGCGCGCGGCGAGGGGCACGGTCCGCGCGGTGAGCAGCGTGCCGAGCTGCTCGCCCTGCGCCAGCCTGAGGAGAACGTCGTGCTCGCGGCCCGAGGCGATGACCGTGTGCGCGCCGCTGCGCGCGGCACGCTTCGCCGCCAGGACCTTGGTGATCATGCCGCCCTTCGCGAACGCGGTGCCGGTTCCGCCGGCGACGGTTTCAAGGCGCGGATCGTCCGCGTAGGCGTGCTCGATCAGCTTCGCATCCGGCTTGCGGCGCGGATCCGCGTCGTAGAGCCCGGCCTGATCGGTCAGGATGATGAGCGCGTCGGCCTCGACCAGGTTCGTGACCAGCGCGCCGAGCGTGTCGTTGTCGCCGAACTTGATCTCGTCGGTGACGACGGTGTCGTTCTCGTTGATGACCGGTATCGCGCCCAAGTCGAGCAGGGTGCGCAGCGTCGAGCGCGCGTTGAGGTAGCGGCGCCGGTCGGCCATGTCCGCGTGAGTCAGCAGCACCTGCGCGGTCGGCAGGCCATGCTCGCGGAAGCAGGTCTCGTAGCACTGGACCAGCCCCATCTGGCCGACGGCCGCTGCGGCCTGCAGCTGGTTCATTGCGTGCGGTCGGCGCGACCAGCCGAGCCGCTGCAGGCCTTCCGCGATCGCGCCGCTCGAGACCAGGATCGAGCGCTTGCCGAGCCGGTGCAGGCCGGCGATCTGCGACGCCCAGCGGGCGATCGCTTCTACGTCGAGCCCGCGGCCGGCGTTGGTGACCAGCGAGCTGCCGACCTTGACGACGAGGATCTTGGCGGCGGCAATGGGCCCGGACATCGGTCGATCGCTCAGGCCGCGCGACTCGCCCTCGACGCGGGCTTCTTGCCGGCGCTCAGGAACCGATGTGCCGCGGCGCAGGTTTCGCGGCAGCCCGCGCCGGTGAGCGCCGAGACCGCGAACCAGGGGCCTTTCCATCGCAGCGCGCGCAGGATCCGGCGGATTCGCACTTCCGCGTCCGGCACCAGGTCGATCTTGTTGAAGACCAGCCAGCGCGGCTTGCGGTAAAGGCGCTCGTCGTACTTGCGCAGCTCCCGCGCGATCGCGCGCGCGTCGCGCACGGGGTCCGCGCCCTCGTCGAGCGGCGCGACGTCGACCAGGTGAAGCAGCAAGCGCGTGCGCGCCAGATGCCTCAGGAACTGGTGTCCGAGTCCCGCTCCCTCGGCGGCGCCCTCGATCAGCCCGGGGATGTCCGCGATGACGAAGCTCGCGTCGTCGCCCACGCGCACCACGCCGAGCGAAGGGTTGAGCGTGGTGAACGGGTAGTCGGCGACTTTCGGCCGCGCGCTCGAGACCGCGCTGATGAAGGTGGACTTTCCCGCATTCGGCAGTCCGAGCAGACCGACGTCGGCAAGCACGCGCAGCTCGAGCGCGAGCTCCCGGCTTTCGCCCGCGCCGCCGGGCGTGAACTGCCGCGGCGCGCGGTTGACGCTCGACTTGAAATGCAAATTGCCGAGCCCGCCGGCTCCGCCCTTGGCGATCAGCACGCGTTCGCCGTTCTTCGCCAGGTCCGCCAGCACCTCGCCCGTCTGCAGGTCGCGGATGATGGTGCCGACGGGCATGCGCAGGACGACGTCCCGTCCGCCCTTGCCGTAGCAGTCCGAGCCGTGGCCCTTCTCGCCGTTCTGCGCCCGGTGGATGCGCGCGTAGCGGTAGTCGATCAGCGTGTTGAGGTTGCGGTCCGCGACCGCGTAGACGCTGCCGCCGCGGCCGCCGTCGCCGCCGTCCGGGCCGCCGCGCGGGATGTACTTCTCGCGCCGGAACGACGCGGCCCCGTCGCCGCCCTTGCCGGCGTGCACCTGGATCCTGGCTTCGTCTATGAATTTCATGGCGGCGGATACAAAAAAGCCCTACCGCGAACGATAGGGCTTTTCGCGGGCGGGCGCGAGGTCAGGCCGGGACGACGCTCACCGTGGTCTTGCTGTCGGCGCCCTTCACGGCGTATTCGACCTTGCCCGCCACCTTCGCGAACAGGGTGTGGTCGCGACCCATGCCGACGTTGGCGCCCGGACTCACCCGGGTGCCGCGCTGGCGCACGATGATCGCGCCGGGGTTGACCTGCTGTCCGCCGTAAATCTTCACGCCGAGCCGCTTGGCCTGCGAGTCGCGCCCGTTGCGCGAGCTGCCGCCGGCTTTCTTGTGTGCCATGATGAATATCCTCCGAAACGATCAGGCGCCGGCGACGATGTCGTCGATCCGCACCTCGGTGTAGGACTGGCGATGTCCCTGCGACTTCATGTAGTGCTTGCGCCGGCGCATCTTGAAGATCGTGACCTTGTCGCCGCGTCCGTGCGACACCACCGTGGCCTGCACTTTGGCGCCGGCCACGAACGGCGCGCCGACGCGCGCCTGGTCGCCATCGCCGACCATCAGCACCTCATCGAAGGACACCGCAGCGCCCACCTCCGCGGGCAGCAGCTCGATGCGCAGCTGCTCGCCGGAGCTGACCCGGTACTGTTTCCCGCCGGTCTTGATTACCGCGTACATGACGAAGATCCCGTTCGTGGCCCGCAAAGACTTGGAATTATAGGGGATTTCGGCCGCACGCGTCAAAATTGTGTATGTTAAGCTTCGCGCCCCGCCGCCGTCAGCGCCAACACCCGGCCCTGGGCGGGCGCTCCGCCATGGCCACCCTGATCGAACTCGCTCTCATCGCCGACGAAATGCAGCGGGTCGACGACCTGGTGCGCCAGCGTCTGGGCTCGGACGTCCCCCTGGTGAGGCAGGTCGCGGAATACATCGTCGCGGGGGGCGGCAAGCGGCTGCGCCCGGCGCTGCTGCTGCTGAGCGCCGGCGCCGCCGGATATCGCGGCCAGGCCCACCTCGAGCTCGCGACGGTGATCGAGTTCATCCACACTGCGACGCTGCTGCACGACGACGTGGTCGACGAGTCGAAGCTGCGGCGCGGCCGCGACACGGCCAACGCGGCATTCGGCAACGCGGCGTCGGTCCTGGTGGGCGACTTCCTTTACTCGCGCGCGTTCCAGATGATGGTCAGCGCGGACAACATGCGGGTGATGCAGGTGCTTGCCGACGCCACCAACACGATTGCCGAGGGCGAGGTCCTGCAGCTGATGAACTGCCACGATCCCGACGTCGGCGAAGACCGCTATCTCGAGGTCATCCGCCGCAAGACCGCCAAGCTGTTCGAGGCGGCGGCGAGGATCGGCGGCGTGCTGGCCGGCCTGCCCGCCGCGCTGGAGGAGGGGTTGGCGACCTACGGCACGCACGTGGGCACGGCGTTCCAGCTGATCGACGATGTCCTGGACTACTCCGGGGATGCAGGCGCGATCGGCAAGAGCCTGGGCGACGACCTAGCGGAGGGCAAGCCGACCCTGCCCCTGATCCACGCGATGCGCGCCGGGACCGCCGAGCACTCGGCGCTGGTGCGAGGCGCGATCGTGGAGGGCGGGCGGGAGCGGTTTCCCGGTGTGCTCGAGGCGATCAGGGCGAGCGGCGCGCTCGAGTACTCGCGCGGCGTCGCGGAGCGCGAAGCCGGGCTCGCTCGGAGCGCGATCGAGCCCTTACCGCATTCAAAGTACAAGGATTCTTTGCTAGAATTGTCGGCCTTTTCCGTGACGCGCCATAGCTGATCTGCGCGACGCGGCCTCGCCGTCGGGGTGTAGCTCAGCCTGGTAGAGTACTGCGTTCGGGACGCAGGTGTCGGAGGTTCAAATCCTCTCACCCCGACCACCACCTTCGCTTGAAGGTCCG
>Ga0315556_1001402_pt1 | contig 14453 bp, 12 predicted proteins | sample SalMarSW160310MG_FD_202112 | JGI IMG/M metagenome (GOLD analysis project Ga0315556, IMG submission 202112) | Salt marsh sediment microbial communities from the Plum Island Ecosystem LTER, Massachusetts, United States - Salt Marsh Sediment SW1603-10 ...
CTTGCGCTCGCAGCGCTTCGACCTCCGACAGCAGCCCGAAGGTGCGGGCGTCGAGGAGCTCCCGGAAGCGCTCAGGGCCCCCGCACCAGTGCTGCTCGCCGATGGCGGGGTGCTCGAAATCGATGCCGTAGCACAGCATCCGAGCTCCCGGCTCGAGCTCGGCGCGCGCGCTCCCCGACGCGATCGAGACGTTGCGCTCGGGGCGTAACGGGGCGGGGGGCGGAGGCGGATCGGGCAGCTCGCTCAGCAGGTCGTACCAGGCCCGCGCCGAGCCGTCGAGGATGGGCAACTCCGTCGCCGAGACCTCGATCACCAGGCCCGACCAGTAACCCCGCACGGCCAGCGCGGCGAGCAGGTGCTCGACCACTGCGACGCGCTCGCCGTCGTGGCCGAGCGTGGTCGCGCGGCGACTGTCGACCACCGCGTCGAGGGTGGCGGGGATGTCGTGGCCGCGCCGCCGGAAGCGCAGCGGGCCCGCCTCGGGGTGCAGCGTGACGCGGCACGAGGCGCCGCTGTGCACGCCCGTGCCCTCAAGGCTGGGCATCGTGCCCTTTCACGGCCTGCCAGATGCGCTCGAGCCGTCCCTGCAGGTACAGTCCACGCACCCAGCGGCGGTAGGGCTGGGCGGGGAAGCCCGCCCACGTCTCCCCGTCGGGAACGTCCTTGGTGACCCCGGCACGGCCCGCGATACGGACGTCGGCGCCGATCGCGACGTGATCGGTGACGGCGACGTAACCTCCGAGGATCGTGCGATCGCCGACACTCGTGCTGCCGGCGATCGCGGTCATGGCGGCGATCAGGCAGTCGCTGCCGATGGTCACGTTGTGCCCGACCTGGCAGTGGTTGTCGATCTTGCTGCGGGGCCCGATGCGGGTCGGGTCCAGCGTGCCGCGGTCGACGGAGCTGTTCGCGCCGATCTCGACGTCGTCGCCGATGAGCACGTTCCCGAGGTGATGGATCTTGGTGGCGCCGCCGGGCCCGGCGGCGTACCCGAAGCCGTCCGCCCCCACCACGCAGCCGCTGTGGAGCTCGACGCGCTCGCCCAGGATCACGCCGTCGTAGAGTGCCACACCGGCGTGCAGGCGGCAGTACCGGCCGAGGACCGCACCGGCGCCGATGCTGCAGTTGGGGCCGATGCGCGTGCCGGCGCCGATCGCGGCGCCGGCCTCGACGACGCTGTGCGGGCCGATGGCGACGTCGTCGCCCAGCGAGGCGTCGGCCGCGACCACCGCCGTGGCGTGCACGCCCGCCGGCCCAGCGGGTCGCCGGTCGAACAGCGCGCTGAGCCGCGCCAGCGCCAGGCGCGGGTCGTCGACCCGGACGGCGCTGCAGGGAGGCGGCTCGCGGAGTGGCAGGTCGTGCGGCAGCACGATCACGGCCGGAGCGCCCGCCAGCGCGATCGCCAACGTGGCGGCGTCCGGGGCGACGACGACGGCGCCGGGTCCGGCGCCTGCCGGTGAGGCGAGCCACTGGACCGGCACGGCGGGACCCTCATGGCTCCCCTGCAGGCTCGTGGCCAGCGCGACGCTGTCGTGCGTGGGCGCGTTCAAGGCGTTCCCCCTCCGATGCCGCTGCCCGTGGAGTGGCCGTCTCCGTTGGGTTTGGGACCTTCTGGCGTGGGCGGCGGCGTTCCGGCAGGCGGCTGATCGAGCTGCGGCGGGGCGGGGCGGGGCGTGCTCGGGGCATCGCTCGTGCCGCCGGTCGAGCCGGCCGGTTGCCCTTCGGGGGGAGCCTCGCCGCCCTTGACGGTGACCTCGACGGTGCGGCTGCCGGTGACGACGAACGGCAGCGCCAGCCGTTCCAAGCGCCGGACATTGCCGTCCTTGTCCGGAGCCTCCACCACCAGCTCGCTGGCCTGCGGTTTCTGGCGCAGGGCGTCGAGCAGCTCCGGGAAGGAACGCGGCCGATCCGTGGCCGGCGTCTGCGCGGCGTCGGACTTGGGCGTCACGTCGCCGCCGCGGACGGTGAGCGTCACCGTGCCGTGGACGCCGTCGGGCAACTTGACGCTCAGCGTCCTCACCAGCGGTTCCTGCCGGAAGGGCTGCAGCCGCACATGGAGCACCACCGAGGTGCCCGGGTCGACCTCGGGGTTCTCGGCCACCACATCGACGATCTCGCCGCTGCTGCGGTGGCTCGAGATGCGCACGTTGATCTTGACGGCAACGAGGCCGGGCGCCCGGAACACGTTGGTCGCCAGCGCTTGCAGGGGGCTGCCGATGAGCCGCGCGGTGGCCGTGGCGATGTCGGTGGGGTCGTCCGCCTGTTCCACCAGGTTGAGTTGATCGCCGCCCCCGAGATCGATCTCCCAGCCGACCTGAGCGTAGCCGCCGGTGGTCTCGGAGAGGCTCTGCGCGATGAGCTGCTGGCTGGCGGCCGCGACGAGCTGCGGGTAGAGGCGCTCGTCGGCCGCGACCTCCTCGTGGTAGGTGGTACTGCCGGCCGGGGCGTCGACGGTCAGCGTCACCGGGATCATGGAGGGCCCGGCGCCGACCGTGCCGGCAACCGCGGCCGGACGGTCCTGCACGATGGTCCCCAGCGGCTTCTGACCGCTGTTCGCGAGCTTGAAGGGCACCACAGAGCTGGACACCACCGCCGTCACGAACGCCGGCGCCAGCGGCAGGGCCACGTTTCCGAGGCCGAGAAGCGGGTGCCCGAAGGCGAGCACGCGCCCCCCGTCGATCGCGGTCACCGTGCCCACCGCGCCGATGGTGACGGCTCCGCGGGCCAGCTCGACGCTGATGGGGCTGCCGGGCGCGAGCGTGTAGGTAGGGTCGTCGCCGGCCGGCAACGAGCCAGACGCCTGGGCCGGGAAGGGGGTGACGCGCCTGTCGCGGAACAGCGGCGCCAACAGCTCGGCGGCAGCGCGGTCCAGGCCCGAAAGCAGGATCGGCGTCGCCGCCGGGATGGCTCGCCCCAGGCCCGCCACCGCCACGGGGCCGTCGGCGGGGCCGAACGCCGCAGGGTCGGCCGCACGCCGCATGACCGCGATCGGCGTGACCATGGCCAGGTGGTGATCGGCCGAAGGGAAGACGTAGCCGATGGCCCCCAGTAGTCGCGGGCCGTCGGCCGTGGAGAGGTACACCGGGCTGCCGCTCATACCTGCCGACACGCCGCCGCTGGCGTCGATGAAGGTGCCGGACGCGCGCACCAGCACCAGGGGGAAGCCGGGCCCGGCGTCGGACTGGATCGAGAGCACCTCGACCCCGAAACTCACCAGCTCGTTGCCCGGACCGGCGGTCAGGCCGTATCCCTTCATGCCGGGGCCGACCTGTGCGATCGGGAGGTCGGGCGCCGCTGCCGGCGGGGTCGCCGCCGCCGACGCCGGGAGGGTTGCGAAGACGGCCAGCACGATGGCACACGCGAGCGCAGCCACGGACTGCAGCACAGGGGACCGTGCCTTCCGGAGGCGAGACGCCGTGCGGCGGCCCGCCATCGCTAGCGTCGGAGGAAGTTGTCGGAGATCAACGCGTCGCGCAGCACGTGGATCATGTCGAGCGCCTGACCGGTGCCAAGCGCCACCGAATCGATGGCATTGTCGGCCACGACCACCGGGATGCCGGTGGTCTGCCGGAGGAGCTCGTCGAAGTTGCGTAGCAGCGAGCCGCCGCCCGTCATGATGATGCCGCGGTCGATGACGTCGGAGACCAACTCGGGTGGCGCCAGCTCGAGGACCCGTCGCACGCCGTCGGCGATCTTCTGGATCGGCTCCCGCAGCGCCTCGACCGTGTCCTCGGTGGTCACCTTGATGGTCTTGGGCAGGCCGTTGATCAAGTCGCGCCCGCGCACATCGAGCTCCCGGTTGTCGTCGGAGCTCTTCAGCACGGCCGCGCCGATACGCATCTTGACCTCCTCCGCGGTCCGTTCCCCGATGAGGAGGTTCTCCTTGTGGCGGATGTGGCGGATGATGGCCTCGTCGAACTCGTTGCCCGCGATGCGAAGGCTCTCCGAGACCACGATGCCGCCGAGGCTGATGATGGCGATGTCGGTGGTTCCGCCGCCGATGTCGACGATCATCGAGCCGGTCGGCTCGGCGATCGCTACGCCGGCCCCGATGGCGGCCGCCAGCGGCTCCTCGATCAGGAAAGCCTTGCGCGCCCCGACCTCGCGCGTCGCCTGCAGCACGGCGCGGCGCTCGACCTCGGTGACGCCCGACGGCACGCACACCATGATGTGGGGCTTGAACAGGCGACTGGGGCCGGTGATCACCTTGCGCACGAACGCCTTGAGCATCTTCTCGGTGAGGTCGTAATCAGCAATGACGCCGTCACGCATGGGGCGGACGGCGACGATGTTGCCGGGCGTTCGGCCGAGCATCCTGTAGGCCTCGTCACCGACCGCCTTGACGTCACCGGTATCCCTGACCATGGCGATCACCGAGGGCTCCCGGAGCATGATGCCCTTGCCCTTGACGTAGATCAGGACGGTGGCCGTCCCTAGATCGACTCCGATCTCCTGTCCCAATCTGAAGAACATGCTCTCTCCAACTCGAGCGGCCCCGGTGCGATGGGTCCACAGTGACGGGGCAGTATACCTTCCCGGAGCTCGCGGGCGGCCGGGCGGGGGCGTTGCGTGCCGGAGCGGTACGGCCGGCCGGCATGCAGAGGCGGCCCGTCCCGGCGAGCGCTACAGGTAGAGCGCCTCTGCAGGCTCACCGGCGGCGGCCGCGGCAGCCGTCAGGGCGGCGTCGGGGGCGCTGCCCTCGATGACATGCTCGGCGCCGAGGCGGTCAGCGAGCGCCGTCCTGGCGATCTTCTCGACCGGCCCCTGCGGCTCGAGCCGCAGGTCGGTGGGGTCGCGGGGACGTCGGAAGCGCGCTGCGTAGACGTTGCCCCGCCGGGCGTCCAGGGCGGCGGTCCCCGACTCGCCCGGAAGCAGGCCCGCCAGCGCCAGCGCCGCCAGCGTCGAAGCCCCGCCCAGCGGTGCGCCCCACGCGCGCGCCAGACCCTTGGCGGTGGCAAGGCCCACGCGCACGCCGGTGTAGGAGCCGGGTCCGACCCCCACGCCGATGCCGTCGATGGCGCCGGGCTCCAGGCGGGCCCGCGTGAACAGCTCGTCGAGCTCGGGCACGATGCGCGCGGCATGGTCGCGCCCCACCTCGGTACGGAACTCCGCCAACAGGCCGCGCTCGGGACTCCACAAGGCCAGTGACAAGTAGGGTGTCGCGCTGTCGATGCCCAGGTAGACGCGGCTCACGGGTCCCATCCTAGCGGGTGGCCGGAGGCGTCGCGCAACGTGGCGCGGCGTGCCTCGCCGTGGCGCTCGAGATCGAGCCAGAGCGCGTCCGGATGGTGAGCGAGCAGGCCCGTGCCCCACTCGACCACCACCAGCCTCGCGCGGTCCAGGGTCTCGTCGAGCCCGAGCTGCTCCAGCGCCGCTGCATCCGGCAACCGGTAGGCGTCGATATGCACCAGCACGCCTTGCGGAGTGGGGTACTCGTGCACCAGGGTGTAGCTGGGGCTGGTGACGTCGGCGTCGGAGCCCAGCGCCTCCGCCAGGAAGCGCGTCAGTGTGGTCTTGCCGGCGCCGAGCGGCCCACTGAGCACCAGCAGCGAGCCGCCCGGCGCCCGCTGAAGCAGGCGCCGGGCGAGCTCGCGCGTGTCGTCAAGCGTGGGCAGGTCCACCGTGGTCGGGTCCACCGTGGTCGGCTCCGCCGTGGGTGCCGGGCAGAGCGACCGCCAGCGCCTCGAGATCGCGGCGCAGGCGGTGGGTCAACAGCGACAGATCGGAACTCGACCGCAAGGTGATCAGCAGGGTGTGATCGGACGTGGGCCACGCCGCCACCACGACGCCCCCCTCGTACTCCAAGGTCGCCAGGCGCGGCGACGCCTGGCCCAGGGCCGTCGCGCCGAGCTCGGCCGAGGTGAGCAGTCCATCGAGGAGCGCCGAGGTGACGTCAGGCTCGAACGGCAGCAGGCCCGCCAGGCACTCCCCGGCCTTCGCGAAGATGGCGGCGCCCGACACCTCGTCCTCGCTCAGGTAGGGCTGGAGCAGCGCCTCGATGTCGGCGGGCCGGACGCTGCCCGCGGCCGCGTCCCCCGCCGGGGCGTCGCTGCCGAACAGACCCAGCACGTCGTCCAGGACGTTGGCGTTGACGAGCTGGTCGGCGATGACGCGGGTGGCCTCGTACTCCTCGCGCAGCTTCACCAACAGCGTTTCGGCGTCGGACAGCGAGCCTTCGAGTTGCAGGCGCAGGCCGACCGATACCCGTTCCAACGCGTCGCGTTGGGAGTCGAGGTGACGAAGGATGCGGCGCACGGTGGCCACGTCGTCGCTGTTGAGCTTCTCGACCGGCGTGAACGCTTCCAGAGCGGCGTCGAGCCGCGGCACGATGTTCCGCAGCCGCTCGTCCACCTCGGCCTGGACCCGCTCCAGCAGCGCCCAGGTCTGGCTCAGACCCGGTGCCAGGTGGCCCTCGTCGATCCGCTGGCGGGCCGTTGCCAGGCGCTGTTGCAGGGCTTCGAGGTTGGGGCCCTCCATGCCTCCGAAGCGCGCGGTCTCGCGCTCGAGCCGATGCAGCTCGCCGATCTGGTCGCTGCGCTCCGCCTCGCGCTCCTGCGCGATAGCGGCCTTGAGCGCGTTCAGATCGGGGTAGTTGCCGTCATCGAGACCGTCCATGGCGGTGCGGATGCGCTCGAGCAGCGGTGCACTGGAGAGCTCGCCGGCCCGCGCGGCCAGCGCCTCGAGGCGGCGCTGCAAGGTGGCCGTCGCCTCGCCCTTGAGCGCCTCGACCATCGAGGCGGTGGCCTCCACCTGAGCGTCTTCGAGGGTCTCGGCCTCCAGCCGCTGGAGCTGTCGTTCGAGCTCCGCCACCACGCTGCTGATGCGGGCGCCGACGGTGTCCAGCCCCGGGAGCGCCTGCACCTGTGCCAGCAGGTTACGGAGCGTGGCACGCTGGCGGTCCACGCGCTGGTCGGCCAACACCGCGATGGCGGACTCCAGCGACGCCTCCGCCCTGCGAACGGTGTCGAGGATCTGTGGGTCGAGCACCTCCTGCCCCTGGGCCGCCCGCAAGGCGTCGACCTGGGCTTCGAGCTGCTGGTAGGCGTCGACCGCGGCGTGGCCCTCGTAGCGCAGCAGGGTCGACTCCAGACGCTCGAGCATCGCCGACTGGTCGTGGAGCTGGGCATCACGCTGCGCGCGGGCCTCGTCCTCAGCACGATCGAACGCTTCCACCTGGTCGAGAGCGAGCTGATACAGATTGCGGATGTGGTGGATGTCTGCCTGGTTCGGGAGGGTGGTGCTGAGGATGCCGAGACCGACCCGCAGGGACTGTCGCAGCTCGGAGGTGTCGACCTCGGAGCGCAGGTCCCGCAGCGAGACTTCGATCCCCTGGAGCTCGTCGCGCAGCGTTGCCCGGTAGGTCTCGAAGGCCTCCTCGAGGGTGCGGCGGAGCGACGGCAGGGTGTCGGCGATGGACGCGTCGGCATCGAGACGCTCGCGCAACGCGTCGACGCCGGCCCGCAACGACGGCTGGAAGCCGAGTAGTTCGTCGTACTCGGAGACGAGCGCATCGAGGTCGTGCCGTTCGTCCTCCAGATCGAGCAGGAGCAGCTTGGCGCTCACCTCGGGACCGAGATCGGCCGTATCGATGGAGAGGAGATCCTCCTCCTCGCCCTCGACGTCGAGCACGCCCCCGTCTCGCCGGTCGACGGCACCGGACGTGCCATCACTCGGGCTCGCCTCGTCCGTCGACGCCTGCATGTCCTCGGAGTAGACGCTCGACTCCATCAGCTTGCGCAGATCGCGCGCCAGCCTGCGCGCGCGCTCGATCTCGGCGGGGGCCAGCTGCCGTCCCGCCTGCGCCTCGCCGATCTGGTTCACGAGGTTCTCGAGGCGACGGATCTTGGGTCCACCGAGGGTGCGCACCTGGTCGAGCGCTTCGCTGAGCTCGCCGAGCTCGCGGGCCTGGATGACGAGGTGGTCCTCGAGCTTCTGCTCCACGACGTGCAGCTGCGCTTCGGCGTCGTCGGCCAGCGAGGCCGCTTCCCGGTCCGACGCCTGCTCGGTTTCGAGGAGTTGGACCTGGGCGCGGAGCTTCTGGACCTCGGGCCATTCGAAGTACAGGTTGAACGGCTTGAGGGCATCCTTCAGCTGACCGAGCCGCTCATTCTGACGGGCCAATCCGACATCGGCCGAAGCGTTCGTGCTGGCGCCGTCCGCCACCCCTTGGAGGCGTCCGAGGATGTCCTCGATCGCCTGCTTGGCCTGGGTGACGGGCATGGTGACCTGGAGCTGCCGGTAGATCTGCGCCTTGAGGATCTTCTCGACGGCATCGACGTCGACCGTGTCGGGCGAGCGCCCGAGCTGCCGCAACCCCTCCTGCAGGGAGCGGGACACGACCCGCGGGGACAGGATCGCCTCCAGCTCCTCGACGGTCGACTGGTAGACCTGGTTGCTCATGTCATCGTTCGCTGCGCCGATCATCCCGCCTCCTCAAGGGGACGGACGATCGCCGACGCGACCTCCCCCCGGCTCAGAACTCCTCATCCCAGTCGACCATCGAGTCCGACCGCTCCTGGGTGCTGGTGGCGGTGGTCGTCGCGGTCTGGGTGGCCGCACCGCCGCCCCGGCCGCGGCCACCGCGGCCGAGCAGTCCGAACTGCACGCAGATGCCGTACAGGCCCAGGATGGCGAACACGATGGCAAGCACGATGAGCGCGGCCCACACGACCTGGCCGATGCTGCTCTGGAACATCGAGTAGCTCGCCAGCACCTCGAAGGCATCGTTGTTCGTCCATGACGCGATCATGCTGCCGAGGGCCGCCAGCGCCTCGTAGACCACCGGCAGCAGCAGCAGGAACAGCGCCACGCCGATCAACTGCCAGTTGCGGTTGCCTCCGCCGAAGGCGAGGTTGAGCAGGTAGAGGGGCACGAACACCAGGATGCCGAACACCAGCAGCACCAGCAGGCGCGGCCAGCCCGACCACCAGCTCGATACGGCACGGTTGAGAGCCAGATTGGCAGGCTCCGGAGCGCCGTTGACGACCCGTGCCACGGCGTCGGTCTGCGCTGTGAGATCGTTCAGGTCCTGAAGCCTCAGGCCGACGAGGCCGGCCGTGCGTTGGAAGGTGGCCCGCGCATCGGCGTCCACGGTCGGCGCCTTGGCCGCTACCAGCGGAGAGAGCAGGCTGTCGTAGCGCTTCGCCAGGGCCCGCACGCGGTCGCGGGCGCCGCTGACGTCGCCGGCCATCAGGTCGGCGCTGGCCTGGGCCGCCATGGCGTACAGCGACTGGCTGACTGCCTGGAGGCTATCGACGTTGGCGCTCAGGAGCGCGTCGGCCAGGCGCTGGCCGGCGGGGCCGGCGAGGCCGGCTGCCTGTAGCTGACCGGTGAGGGTATCGAGCTTCTGTTGCTTCTGCTCGGCCAGCACCTGATCGCGCACCGCGGCGAGGTCGGTGGGCGTCGCCTGTGCCGTGCCGCCCGCTTGCGTAGTGGCGCCGGCCGGCTGGCTCGCCGCCGCGGTCGCGGCGGGCGTGGCCGTGCTGCCGGCCGTCCCCGCGGCAGGGCTCACGGAGGGGAGTGCGGACGGAGCGGCGGCCCCGGAGCTCGAGGTCGGTTGGACGGCGGTCGTGACGCCGGCCAGCGCCTGCCGATCGGCCTGGGCCAGACGGCCCGCGCCGTCCGTGATCGCCTGTGCCGCCTGTCGGAAGGCGCTGTCGTCCTTGGCGACGAGGGCCGTGGCGGCGTCGACGAAGTGCTGGTTGAGGCCGGCCTGCAGGCGCGGCGAGTCCTGGACAAGAAGCGACGTGCCGTAGGCGTCGGCGAGGGTCTGGTAGGCGACGTCACGATCGGTGGGGAGCAGGCGCTCGGCCACCGATACCTCCTCACTGAGGGTGCGGGCCACCGCCGCTTCGGTCTGCAGCCGCAGGGTGGCGACGGTAGCGGCCGAACGGATGGCGTCGAGGGAAGTCGGATCGAACTGCATCTCGGTCCCGATGCGCAGGAGCCGTGCCTTGGCGGTGGCCATGTCGCCGTCAACGGCGCTCTTGAAGGCCGCGTCGTACACCAGCCGATGGAAGCCGCCCGCCAGCACCGCGGTCTGCACCGCGATGTCGGTCCGGCTCTGGTTCTGTATGGCGGTGCGGGCGCGGCCGAAGAGGTTCTCCATGGCCTTGACCAGGGTGGCGCTGGTGGTGTCGCGCGATAGCGTCACGAGCGCGTTGACCGCGTGGTCGAGCTGGCTGCGGGCCTTCGCGCTGTCATCGGGCACAGCTGCGACGGCCTGGTTCAGGTTCTCGATCGCCAGGTCGTAGCGCTGCAGGTAGGTGTCGGTCTGTTGCGCCCAGCCGGCGGCGCAAAGGCCGAGCGCGAGCGTCAGGACGCCCGCCACGAATGTACGTTTGCCCCTGTTCATGGTCCCTCCTCCAGCGCGGCCCGCGCTGCGAACACCGCACCCATGTTGACGTTGGCTCGCGCGAACACCGCGATGGCGTCGCGTCCGAGCGGGAAGACGAAGAGCAAGCCGGCCTCGTGCTCCAGTACCAGGGAGCGCAACGGCCCGAAGCGGCCCAGCAGCCGGACGGCGGACTGGGCGAGTGGCGCCAGGGCCTCGGCGTCGATGCCCTCGCCCCGGACCTGCGGCACGTCGGACGCCCGCAGGGCGATCACCTGCAGCACGCCGTCGATCTCGGCGAAATGGACCCCGAGGGCGTCGAGCGCCTCGGCCCCCATGGGGTGGGGGACCACCGTCGGGCGCGCGTACGCGCCGTCGCCGCCACGGTCCCGGTCGCCGCCGGCGCGACCGCCGCCGCCCCCTGCCGGGCATCGCCGGACGGCACTCGCCGCCCGACCGGAGGCGGGGGCGTCGAGCGCAACGAAGCGACCGATCCGAAGTGGAAGCCATCGGGCGGCACGGGCGTTGTGTCTGGAAGGTAGACCGAGGACTGGGTGACCGGCTTGAGCGCCGTGTGCGGGGGTTCCCTGAGACCGGGATCGGCCGCTCCGGCCATGGCGATGGGACCCTCGTGCGAGCGCATCTCGTCGACGACCTGCCGCGCCAGCCGACGTAAGGTCCGGCGCAGGCCCGTGCGCGGCAGGATGCCCTCCAGCTCGTGTTGGATCGGCCCCAGCAGCAGCTGGCGGACGGCACGCTCGTCGAGCGCCTCGGCGTTCTCGTGCGATCGGCGTAAGGCGGCGTCGAGCACGCGTGTGGCGGCCCGCTCGGATACCAGCGTGGCGAGCGCGTCGCGCGTGCGCAGGTAGACCTCACCGGGCACCGCGCGCCTCCGCGGCCAGCGTGCTAACGCCGATCGTCGACATGTACGTCCATCTTACCCAGCCTTCCCGGGCCGTTCCGGGCGGATCCTCGGAGGTCCGGCAGTGGCTCAAGCATAGGCGCAAGGGCCACGCCGCCCCTGTGAAATATTCCGTTGGGATGGGCTTTCCCGCGCAACGTGCCACACCGGTGAGAGCACCATCGAGAGGGCCGGTTCGCGGCACACGGGGGGCTACAGGGTCGGTCCGGCATCGCTGCGGCCGGGCACGAACGAGCCCCCCGCGGGGCCCACCTCGTACTTCCACACCGGCAGCCGTGCCTTGAGTCCCTCGACGAGTTCCCCGCACGCCTGCATTGCGGCGTGCCGGTGGGGCGAGGACACGATCACCGCCAGGCTCACCTCGCCGGCGCGGAGCCGGCCCAGGCGGTGAACGATCACGATCCGGCCGAGGGGGTGGCGCGAGCGAGCCTCGACGCCGAGGCGTTCCATCTCGCCCACCATCATGGGGGCGTACCCCTCGTAGTCGATGTGGTGAACGACGTCGCCGTGATTCGGGGAGCGCACGCTGCCGAGGAACGAAGCCACCGCGCCGTAGGCGGGGTCCGCCGCCTCCTGCAGGAGCGTCGCAGGCACGACCGGCTCCGATACGACGAGCAGCAGGTCGGACGGGCGAGAGGGAGCGGTCATCCGCCGGAGACGGGGGGGAGGAACGCCACCACGTCGCCCTCGGCCAGCGTGGTGGAAGGGTCCGCGTAGCGCTCGTTGACGGCGCACATCACACCCCGCAGGCGGCCGCTCCCCAACTCCCGTTCGACCTGGTCGGCGGCGACGCGCACGGTGGAGCCGGCGGGCAGCTCGAGCTCGAGCCCGGGTCGCTCGGCCGCCAAGCGCAGGTCGGCGAACAACAGCACGGTGACCGTCACGCTCAGGCCCTCTGCAGGCCCAGTGAGAGCGCCTCGCTGACGCCCCGGGCCACCATCATGGCGGCCGGGTAACGCATGCGGGCGGGTCCCAGCACCGTCAGCGATCCCATGCCGACGCCCAACCCGAAGCTCGAGGTGATGCGGGCCACGGCGTCGTCGAGATCCAGGCCCAGCGGCTGAGCCTCGGTGGTCCAGGCGGCGGCCGGCTGCTCGGCCCGTTCGACCTGCTCCACGACCAGCCGGATGAACTCCGGATCGCTCGACTCCGGCTCGGCGAGAAGCTGGCGCAGCCCCTCGCTGAACATGCGGGGCGGGTTGAGGCGCGGCCAGGCGCCTGCGATCGCCTGCAACGTGCGGGCCAGCTCCTCGTCGGCATGGGCGGCGATGGCGTCGAGCGCGCGCGGAACCTCGCCCAGCGGGAGCGTGAGCTGGCGCAGGTTGCGTTCGGCGTCGTCGAGCACGCCGTCGGCGGGGGGTGGAGCGAGATCGACGCTGAGCTGACGGACGATGCCGTTCTCCAGCACCACGACCGCCAGCAGCCGCTCGGCCGAGAGCATGCTGAGGTGGATCTCCAGGATGTGGAGGGCGTCGTCGGCAGGCAACCGCACCACCACGGCGTAGCCGGAGAGCTCTGCGGCGGCCCGGGCCACCAGCGTGAACAGGCCGTCGCCGTTGGTGGCCAGCAGCTGGCGCACGAGCTGCGAGCGCTGCCGCTCGGGCAGGCGCCGGGGCGGTAGGCAGCCCAGCGCGTACGACCGGAACCCGCGCGAGGTCGGGATACGACCGGCCGAGGTGTGGGGCTGCTGCAGGTAGCCCTCCTCCTCGAGGGCGCCGAACTCGTTGCGAACCGTCGCGCTGCTCAGTTCCAACCGCTCGGCGATACGGGCCGACGCCACCGGATGGGCCGTCCGGATGTAGGACTCCGCGACCATGCGAAGGATGCGGGCGCGGCGATCGTTCATGCCGTCATGCTAGCACGCCCGGGCCCGCACGATGTCGCGGCTAACGCGACAGGGACGGCATTCCAACCACGTCGCCCAGGGCGCACCGCGCGCGTCGGCTACAACGCGTCCGGGTCCGCTCCGCCGAGCTCGAGCACGTGCCGGAAGTGGGCGTCGTCCACCGGCATCACGCTCAATCGGTTGCCGCGGCGCACCAGCGCCAGCCCCTCCAGCGCCGGGTCCTCCTTCAGGCGCGCCAGGGGCACCGCCTGGGTCAATCTTCGCAACGGCTCCAGGTCGACCAGCATCCAACGTGGAGCGTCCGGGCTGGCCTTGGGATCGAAGTGCGGGTCGTCGGCGTCGAACTGCGTCGGGTCCGGGTAGGCCTCCGAGGCCACCCGGGCCACGCCCACTACCGCCGGATCCGCGACGTTCGAGTGATAGAAGAGCACCGCGTCCCCGATCTGCATCTCGTCGCGCATGAAGTTGCGGGCCTGGTAGTTGCGAACGCCGTCCCACGGGGTTCGACCGTCGCGCTCCAGGTCCTCGTAGCTGTAGGCGTTGGGTTCGCTCTTGACCAACCAGGCGCGGTTCATGGGGCCATGGTAGCAACGTGGCCGGGGGCGTCGCGGCGGTCCGGTCCCGCCGTCACCCGGAGCGATGCGGGCGGGCGCCGGACCCTGATCGCGGGGCCGAGCTCACTCCCACTCGATCGTTCCCGGCGGCTTCGAGGTGATGTCGAAGACCACCCGGTTGACCTCGGCCACGCTGTTGACGATCCGGCTCGAGACCGTGGCGAGGAACTCGTGCGGCAGCCGCGTCCAGTCGGCTGTCATGCCGTCGACGCTGCTCACGGCGCGCAGGGCCACGGTGTGGGCGTAGGTGCGACCGTCGCCCATCACCCCTACCGAGCGGATCGGGGTGAGCACCGCCAGCGCCTGCCAGGTGTCGTTGTACAGGCCGAACTCGCGCAGGCTGCTGACGAAGATGTCGTCGACGCGGCGGAGCACCGCCAGGCGCTCGGGGGTGACCTCGCCGATGATGCGGATGGCCAGGCCCGGCCCGGGGAACGGGTGGCGATCGCGAAGCTGCCGGGGCAGACCCAGCGTCTCGGCGATCTCCCGCACCTCGTCCTTGAACAGCGTGCGGAACGGCTCGATGAGCTCGAAGTCGAGATCGTCGGGAAGCCCGCCCACGTTGTGATGGGACTTGATGTTGGCCGCACCGAAGCCGCCGGCGGACTCGACCACGTCCGGATAGAGCGTGCCCTGCGCCAGGAAGCGGATGGCGCCCCCCTCGGCCTGAACGGAACGCGCCTCGCGTGCGAACACCTCGATGAACTCGCGGCCGATGATCTTGCGCTTGCCCTCGGG
>Ga0315556_1001403_pt1 | contig 14441 bp, 16 predicted proteins | sample SalMarSW160310MG_FD_202112 | JGI IMG/M metagenome (GOLD analysis project Ga0315556, IMG submission 202112) | Salt marsh sediment microbial communities from the Plum Island Ecosystem LTER, Massachusetts, United States - Salt Marsh Sediment SW1603-10 ...
GATGATCCGCTGGTGGCGAAGGCCACGGCTGCCATCCCCACCAACCTCGGCCCGACGGGAGCTGTCGGCCGCTTCGTGGCGGGGCTGGCGGTGCTGCTTCTCGGCTCCCGGGTGCTCGTGTGGGGCGCCGCCAATGTTGCCCGCGAGCTGGGGGTCAGCGAGCTGCTGATCGGACTCACCATTCTAGCCATCGGCACCAGCCTGCCGGAGCTTGCAACCAGCCTGATCGGTGCGGCAAAGCGGGAGCCTGACCTCGCCGTTGGCAACATCCTCGGCTCCAACCTCTTCAACCTGCTCGCGGTACTGAGCGTCCCCGCCTTGATTGCCCCCGGCCCGGTCGAGTCGACGCTCGCCACCCGCGATGTGCCTGTGATGCTCGCGTTCACGATCACTTTCGCCGCCATGGCATGGGGCTTCGACGGGCCAGCAAGGCGCATCAACCGAATCGAAGGCGCTGCACTGCTGGCCGGGTTTGCCGCTTACATGGGCATATTGGTCACGGCCGCCCCGCAGGCGCCCCATGTCGGATGACCGGCAGCGACGGTGGCACTGGATGCCCACCGCAGGCGAAGCGGACGAGATTCGCCGCCTTGGCTGCGCGGTGCTGGAGACAGAGGCGCAGGCCGTCAGCGCGCTCTGTTCCCGCATCGACGGGGACTTCGTGCGTGCCTGCTGCTACATGCTGGAGTGCCAGGGACGGGTCGTAGTCCTTGGCATGGGGAAGTCAGGACACGTCGGCGGCAAGATCGCAGCCACCCTCGCCAGCACCGGGACCCCCGCCTTTTTCGTGCATCCCGGCGAGGCGAGCCACGGCGACCTCGGAATGATTACGGCGAAGGACGCGGTCCTCGCCCTGTCCAACTCCGGCGAGACGGAGGAGATGCTCACGATACTGCCGCTCATCAAGCGGCTCGGCGTACCCCTGATCTGCCTGACCGGGAACCCACGATCGACCCTCGCCAAGGCGGCGGAGGTCAACATCGATGTCAGTGTGCCCAAGGAGGCCTGTCCCCTGGGCCTCGCGCCGACCGCCAGCACCACCGCGGCGCTCGCAATGGGAGACGCGCTGGCGGTGGCTTTGCTGCAGAGCCGGGGCTTTACCGCGGAAGACTTTGCACGCTCACACCCGGCGGGGACCCTCGGCCGGCGGCTTCTGCTGCACGTTGGCGACATCATGCACATCGGGGATGCCCTGCCACTGGTCCAGCAGGGCACCCTGCTGCGGGATGCCCTGGTGGAGATGTCCCGCAAGGGGCTGGGCATGACAGCGGTCGTGGATGCGGAGCACCGCGTCGTGGGGATCTTCACGGACGGCGACCTGCGCCGAACGCTCGACCGCTCGGTGGACATCCATACCACGCCGGTCGATCTGGTGATGACGGCCGGGGGCATCACCGGCCGCACCGAGATGCTGGCGGCCGAAGGTCTCCGCATCATGGAAGAGAACCGAATCAATGCGCTGCTGATCGTTGACGAGGATCACCGATTGGTCGGCGCGCTCAACATGCATGATCTCCTGCGGGCCGGGGTGATGTAGCCTCCCCGCCGTGGGGTCATTGACCCCGGCCGCCGTTGCCGGACGGCTCGAGCCTAAGAAGAGCAGCTCACCACGAAGCGCACGGAGAAACCCGAAGGGAAACAGGGGCGAACGTAAGGAACAGCTCGCCTCCAAGTTCGACAGGTCTATTCGTTGTCGTTGTCGTTGTCGTTGTCGTTGTCGTTGTCGTTGTCGTTGTCGTTGTCGTTGTCGTTGTCGTTGTCGTTGTCGTTGTCGAAACGGTCGTAAGGGCCGGAATTCTCTCGCACGTCATGGTTTCGCTGTCCGAGCCTGGTGAGCATCGAAACGATCCGAGTCAGCTTCGTGGTTCAACTTCCGGGTCTGGGTTGAGTGACTATCCGGAGACAAGAGGCAGGTATGCAGGACATTCTGGAAAGGGCTCGACGCATCCGGCTGGTGATCTTCGACGTGGATGGGGTTCTGACCGACGGCAGCCTGTTTCTCGGCGACGACGGCCGGGAATACAAGGCCTTTAACTCGCGGGACGGCCATGGCATGACGATGCTCCAGGAGACCGGCGTGACTCTGGCGATCATCACCGGACGGACGTCCGAGGTAGTACGTATCCGGATGGAGAGCCTGGCCATCAAGCATGTCTATCAAGGCAGGCGTGACAAGATACCGGCGTACGAGGAGCTAAAGCGGACGCTGGCGCTCACCGACGAGCGCATCGCCTACGTGGGCGACGACGTGGTGGATCTGCCAATCATGCGCCGGGTGGGTCTGTCCATCGCAGTTGCGGACGCCCACCCCTTGGTCCGCAAACATGCCCATTGGCAGACGACCTGCCCCGGCGGCCGCGGCGCCGGTCGGGATGTCTGCGAGCTCGTCATGGAGGCCCAGGGGAACCTGAACCGCATGATGGCGCACTATCTCTAACGGTCATGGTGCCAGCGCCACCCCAGAAAATGTAAGTCGCTGGCGCCATGACCGTTTCCCTCACCCCATCCCTCTCCCCGAGGGCGAGGGGGATGTGGAGCGCGGATTCGCGCGACTTTCATGGTAACGGTACGATAGACCGCATCGGCTTTGCCTATTCGTTTCGACCAGCCGGCCGGAGAGAAGGGCTATTGAGGCCTGCACAACCCCAGGACTTTGGGAGCCACGACGGGCGATGCTGTCCCCAAGACAACGCCTCCTGGCGGTGATCATGGCCGCAATCGGGGTCGTCACCTGGTGGCAACAGCAGGAAGGCGAGGCCCCGCGCCGTCCGCCGCCCGCCGGCCCGCGTCGGCCGGATTACACAGTGGAGAAATTCACGGTCACCATGATGAACCAGAAAGGGCTACCCCAAAGACAGCTCGCCGCGCCGCTTTTGCGCCATTACGCTGACGACGGGAGCAGCGTGCTCGATGACCCGGTCCTTACCTTGTTCACCCAGGACGGCCCCCCGTGGGTGATCCGCTCCCGCACCGGCTGGGTGTCGCAGACCGGCGACAGGGTCGTCCTGCGCGGGAACGTGCGCGTCGATCGCGTGGGCACCGAAGAGCTGAGACCCGTGCATCTGCGGACAGCCGAGCTGCATGTGCAGCCTCGCGAGGACTATGCGGAAACGGCCACACCGGTGAAGATCGCGAGCGGCGGCGATTGGGTCAAGTCGAGCGCCGGGGCCCAGGCATGGCTGCACAAGAGGCTGCGGGTCAAGCTTCTTGGCCGCTCCCACGGGATGATCACCGCTGGGACGGCCAGGCGCGGGGAGGCGGCTCAGTGACTAACCCAGCTACACGGCAACGCATGTCCTTGCGGTTGGCGACATCTGTTCTGGTCGTGCTTCTAAGCGGCTCGCCCGCCGTGCACGCCCTCGAGACGGACGAGGACCAGCCGGTCTACTTGGAGGCCGACAGCGTTCTCGTGGACGAGCAGAAATCGCAGAGCATCTACACGGGCCACGTGCAGGTTCGGCAGGGCAGCATGGAGCTCCTGGCGGACCAGGTCAGGGTGCATCATTACCCTGATCGCCGGCCCGAGCACATCACTGCTGTCGGCTCGCCGGCAAGATACCGTCAGGCGATCAAGCGGCAAAAGGAGGATGTCCACGGCGAGGCGCTGCACATCGAGTACGACGCCGACAAGGGCGAGCTGACCCTCGTTGGCAAGGCGGTGCTGTACCAGGGCAAGGACACCTTCCGCAATGACCGCATCATCTACGACCGTGCGACGGGCGAAGTGAAAGCGGGCGCCATCGCTCAGGGGAAGGAGCGGGTGAGAATCGTCGTCAACCCCGCCCAGCACCAGCGGGATCAGTCGCAAGAGTCACATCGGCCGCATCCAAAGTGACGACATTGACGGCAACAGGGCTTTTCAAGAGCTACCGCCACCGTCGTGTGCTCCAGGGCGTAAGCGTCGGGGTCGAAGCGGGAGAGGTCGTCGGCCTGCTGGGACCCAACGGCGCCGGCAAGACAACCTGCTTTTACCTCATCGTCGGCCTGATGCCGGCCGACGAGGGGGTGATCCAGCTGGATGGCCGGGACATCACCCTGCTGGCAATGCACGCCCGGGCCCGCCGCGGCCTGAGCTATCTGGCGCAGGAACCTTCCGTGTTCCGCAAGCTCACGGCCCGGGACAACCTGCTGGCAGTGCTCGAGACCCGGGCCGACCTTGACCGCGAAGCGAGGGACCAGCGCGCCTTGGAGCTCCTGGAGGAGCTCGGCATAGCCCACGTAACCGGGTCGCTCGCACTGAGCCTCTCCGGGGGAGAACGTCGGCGCCTCGAGATCGCCCGGGCGTTGGCCGTCGAACCCAAGGTGATGCTGCTGGACGAGCCGTTCGCGGGGGTAGATCCCATCGCCGTGGGCGACATCAAGAGCATCGTCCGTCACCTGCGTCAGCGCAACATCGGCATCCTGATCACCGACCACAACGTCCGGGAGACGCTCGACATCTGCGACCGCGCCTACATCATCAATGAGGGAAAGGTCATCGCAGAGGGTACGCCCCAAGAGCTTCTGCAGAACGCGGAGGTGCGGGCAGTGTATTTGGGGGAGCACTTCACACTTTGATCGCCCGCCAGCCAAGTCCCGCTCTTGTTCTGCCCCCCCCAGAATCGGCTAGAATCCCGGAGGAAGGCATTCAAATACCGTACCATGCGATGCAGACGCTGTCATGAAACAGTCCATTCAGCTCCGTCTCGGTCAGCAATTGACCATGACGCCGCAGCTGCAGCAGGCCATCCGTCTCTTGCAGCTCTCCATGCTGGATCTGCAGCGAGAGGTCCAGGATGCCCTCGATTCCAACCTGATGCTGGAGAACGTGGAGGAAGTGGAACGCTCCGCCGGTGAGGAAGCACCGGACGCCACCGGCCCCACCGAGGTCCGCGAGCGGACCAGTGTCGACGCGGGCGTGGACCAGGAGGTGAGTCCGGAAAGCACCCCGATGCCGGAGGAGCTCCCCGTCGACAGCGAATGGACCGACGTGTACGACAGCTATCTGCCGAGCGGCGGACACGCCTCCGAAGATTCGGGAGACTTCGACCTCTTCGCCCAACAGAGCCGTCCCCTCAGCCTCCATGACCATCTGCACTGGCAGCTGAGCCTGAGTCGGCTCGAGGGAACCGACGCGGCAGTCGCAACGGCCCTGATCGACGCCATCGACAAGGACGGCTACCTCCGGACAAGCCCCGAAGAGACCCTGGAGACCCTGGGGGACGAAGACCTCACCCTCGACGAGGTCGAGATGGTGATGCACTGGATCCAGTCCCTCGACCCGCCGGGGGTGGGGGCGAGGGACCTGCGGGAATGTCTGCTCATTCAGCTCCGCCAGCTCCCTGCGAATACGCCGCGGAGGGACTTGGCCATCGCCGTGTGCGAGCGCTACTTCGAGGCGCTGTCCAAGAACGACCTGGATCAGATCGGTCGCCATCTGGGGGCATCCACTGAGGACCTGCGGCAGGCGGGAGCCCTGATCCGCGCGCAACATCCCCGCCCCGGCAGCTTGATTACGGAAATCGAGCCGGAGTACGTTATTCCCGACGTCTTCGTGCGTAAGCGCGAGGGGAGCTGGGTGGTCGAGCTGAATCCGGAGACTATGCCTAAACTTAGGGTGAACCCGGACTACGCCAAGCTCATCCGCCGTGCCGATCAGAGCGAGGACAACACCTGCCTGAAGAACCACCTGCAGGAGGCGCGGTGGTTCATCAAGAGCCTGGCAAGCCGGAACGACACGGTGCTCAGGGTGGCATCCAAGATCGTGGAGCTGCAGCGGGACTTTCTGGAGCACGGCGAGGAGGCGATGAAACCCATGGTGCTGCGGGACGTGGCCGAGGCGCTCGGCCTCCACGAATCCACGGTCTCCCGGGTCACCACGCAGAAATACATGTATACGTACAGGGGCACTTACGAGTTCAAGTACTTCTTTTCCAGCCACGTCAACACGGCTTCCGGCGGCGAGTGTTCCTCGACGGCCATCCGTGCCTTTATTCGCAAGCTCATCGCGGCAGAGAAACCCGACAAGCCGCTGAGCGACAACAAGATCGCGGAGGTACTGTCGGACCAAGGCATTCAGGTGGCACGCAGAACAGTCGCCAAGTACCGCGAGGCAATGGGGATCGCACCCTCGAACGAGCGCAAGCGCCTGGTCTAGCAGGTCGTTTGAAACCTAGGAGTCACACCATGCAGATCAACCTGACGGGTCACCATGTCGACATCACCGACGCCCTCAAGGGCTACGTGGACAGCAAGTTCGAACGGCTTGCCCGGCACTTTGACCACGTCATCAACGTCCATGTGATACTCAGCGTAGAGAAGCTCCGCCAGAAGGCGGAGGCCACACTCCTGGTCAACGGCGCCAAGGTCTTCGCCGACTCCGTCCACGAGGACATGTACGCCGCCATCGATACCCTCATCGACAAGCTTGACCGCCAGGTCTTGCGGCACAAGGAAAAGAAGATCAGTCACCGGGGAAACGGCGCAAAGGGGGCCGAAACGGCGTAACGGCCGTGGCGTCAGCGTCAACCCGGAGACTGTAAGTCGCTGCCCCCATGACCGTTTCCCTCACCCCGGTCCTCTCCCAGAGGGCGAGGGGGAGAGGGAACGCGCTAGGCGCGACTTTCGGTAGGCATGATCGCTTCGTGTCATAATTCGACGTCAGTCTCGGAAGAACGCGGCGCCGGACCCCGCGACCACGGGCTCCGGCGCCGCGCGGATTCAGGAATCAGGCCGCGCCTCCACCCACCAGCGATCGGGAGTAGCAGTCAATGTTTCCTCCCCAGTTCATCATTGCCAGCCGCATCGGCACCGCGCTCGAGATCGGCAGTAAGAAGCGCCTGCTGGAGGTGTTGGCTGAGCTGCTGGCGACTGATGACACAGCACTGCAGGCCGAGGCTGTGTTCGAGCGCTTACTTGAGCGGGAACGGCTCGGCAGCACCGGCCTCGGCCACGGCATCGCCCTTCCCCACGCCCGCGTGAAGGAGGTCCGCGATGCGATCGGGGCGTTCGTCCAACTGCAGCGGGGCGTGGATTTCGACGCCATCGACGACCAGCCGGTCGATCTTGCCTTCGCCCTGTTAGTCCCAGAATCTGCCACGGAGATGCATCTGAAGCTGCTATCGCGGCTGGCAAACATGTTCAGCGACCCGCAGCTGCGGGAGCGGCTGCGCCGGGCCGACTCGGCGGAGGAGATCCTCGGCCTCATGGAAGACTGGGAGGAGCGGCCGCGGGAGTCATGAACCCAGTCCACACCCTGCAAGGTCTGATCGAGCAGATCGGGCCAAGGCTGAAGCTCAGGTGGCTGACCCCGCGTCCCAGCCGGTCGCTACCGCTGCGAGACGACGACCGGGGCGTCGACGGACAGTCCCTCGTGGGCTCGCTCAACTGCATACACCCCAATCGCATCCAGGTAATCGGGCACGCAGAGCTCGTATACCTCGCCGACCTTGGGCAGACGGCCTACCAGGAGACGATCGAGAAGCTGTTTGCCGCCCGGCCGGCCGCCGTCATCTTTGCGGAGGACATCGAGCCCGAAGCGCCGGTGTATACGCGGGCCGAGCGCGCCGATACGCCCCTGCTCAGCTCTCCGCTCAGCGACGGCGAGATCATTGGCCACCTTCAGTACTTCCTGACCCACGCCCTCGCGGAAAGGACAACAGTCCACGGCGTCTTCATGGAGGTGCTGGGGATGGGTGTGCTACTGACGGGGGACCCGGCCATCGGGAAGAGCGAGCTCGCGCTCGATCTCATCAGCCGCGGTCACCGCCTGATCGCAGACGATGCGCCCCTGCTTGCCCGCATCGCCCCGGAGACTCTGAACGGGTCCTGCCCAGCGCTGTTGCGGGATTTTCTGGAGGTCCGGGGCCTGGGCGTGCTCAACATCCGGGCTATGTTTGGTGAAAGCGCCGTGCGTGAGAGCAAGAACCTCAATCTCATCGTCCATCTGCGGGCGATGAACGACAGCGAGCTGGGCCGCATGGACCGGCTCTCAGGCAGTCTGTCCGCACGCCCGGTGCTCGGCGTCGCGGTGCCCCAGATCATCATGCCGGTAGCCCCCGGCCGCAATCTTGCGATCCTGGTGGAGGCAGCGGTCCGCCACCAGATCCTCCGCATTCGCGGCTATGACGCGGGGGTCGACTTCGCCGAACGTCAGGCACGGGCGGTCCAGGATACACTTCCGCTCTCTCTCGGGGACATCGAGTGAGCTAGGTCCCGCAGGCAGACATAGGAGCTCAATCGACTGGATTCTCGGTGGAACATGGAGCTGGTGATCGTTAGCGGCTTGTCCGGGTCGGGGAAGAGTGTCGCGCTGCACACCCTGGAGGACTTGGGCTATTACTGCATCGACAATCTGCCGATCTTCCTACTGAAGGATCTCGCGATCGGTCTTGCGAGCACACCGCAACCCGCCTTTGAGAAGATTGCTGTCGGCATCGATGCACGCAACCAGGCTGAGCACCTGCGCGAGCTGCCCGCCCTCGTTGGAGAGCTTCAGCGTCGCTCTTTCGACTGTCGGGTGCTCTACCTGGAGGCCGAGTCGGAGACCCTGATCAAACGCTTCAGCGAGACCCGCCGCAAACATCCGCTGACGGCCCGCGACCGATCACTGGCGGAGGCAATCGACTACGAGCGGCGTCTGTTGGAGCCGATCCTGAGCGATACCGGTCTTCGCATCGACACAACCCACACGAATGTCCATCAGCTGCGGGATCTGGTTAAGGAGCGCTTCAGCGCAGAGGGCCAGTCCCAAGTCTCCATCCTGCTGCAGACCTTCGGCTTCAAGCATGGCGTTCCGCGGGACGCGGACTTTGTCCTGGACGTTCGCTGTCTCCCGAACCCTCATTGGCAGCAGGCGCTCCGGCCCCTGACCGGCTTGGACCCGCAGGTGGCCGAGTTCCTCGAGCAGGCCCCTGAGGTGACCGAGATGCGCGATGATCTGACGCGTTTTTTTGACCGGTGGATCCCCTACTTCGAGGCGGACGGCCGCAGCTATCTGACGGTGGCCATGGGCTGCACCGGCGGCCAACACCGCTCCGTCTACATGGCCGATCAGCTGCGCCGGCACTTCGAGGCGCAGGGGCGGAAGGTGGTCGTCCGTCATCGGGAGCTTCCATGAGCGTCGCTCTACTGCTCATCACCCACAACGACATTGGCAGTGCCTTGTTGAAGACGGCCACGGTCATGCTGGACGGGTGCCCCCTGCGGGCCGAGACCCTGTCCGTCTCCGTGGATTCCCACCGGGATCAGATGGAGGCTGAGGCTCGGGCGCTGGCGGAGCGCCTCGACGAGGGCGACGGGGTGCTCGTGCTCACCGATCTCTTCGGGTCGACGCCGGCCAACGTGGCCACCGCCTTGAAGGAGCGGCAGCGGTGCTACGTGCTCACCGGCGTCAATCTCCCCATGCTGGTCAGAGTGCTCAACTACCCCGGTCTGTCGGTGGACGAGATGGCAGAGAAGGCGCTGAGCGGCGGCCGGGAGGGCGTCTTGACGTGCAACCAACGAGATGCGCGGACGGGCTAGAGGGTGATCCGCAACGAGGTGGAGATCGTCAACAAGCTGGGGCTGCACGCGAGGGCTGCGGCCAAGTTTGTCACTTGCGCCAGCGGCTTTGCCAGCCAGATCCAAGTCGAACGGGAAGGACAACGGGTCAACGGCAAGAGCATCATGGGGGTGATGATGCTGGCTGCAGCGCAGGGCACGCGGATCACGCTGCTCGTTGACGGGCAAGACGAGGAAGCTGCGACCGCGGCGCTGGAGCAGCTGGTCGCCAACCGCTTCGGGGAGGCCGAATGACGGTTGCCTGCTGGGGACTGGCGGTCGCCACGGCGCAAGGGGTCGCCGTGGGTCCCGCCTTCCTCCTGGAGCGCGGCGCGGCATCGGTAACGCCAAGGCGAATCGAGAGGGATGAAGTCGCGGCCGAGGTGGAGCGTCTGGAAGCGGCCCTGCAAGCGGCACAGCGGGCGCTCAAGGCAGTGCGCGACCAGATCCCGGCCACCACTCCCATCAACGTGGCCGAGTTCATCGACTCGCACCTCCTCATGCTTCAGGACGTGGCCCTCATTGACCCGGCAAGGACGCTCATCCGCGAGCAGCTCCTGAGTGCCGACTGGGCACTCCAACAGCACCGGGAAGAGCTGCTCAAGGTCTTTGAGACCATGGAGGACCCCTATCTGCGAAGCCGCAGGGATGACGTGGATCACGTGGTCCATCACGTCCTGACCTTCCTACTCGCCGGCGTTTCCGAGGAGCCAGCAGTGGAGGAGGACATTCGCGGCTCCGTCGTGATCGCACGCGACATCTCCCCCGCGGACACCATCGTGCTGCACCAGCGCGGTGCCGCGGCCTTCGTCACCGAGTCCGGCGGTCCGACCTCGCACACCGCTATCCTCGCGCGCAGCCTCAACATCCCCGCGGTCATGGGCGTCCACAACGTGACCCGGTATTGCCGCCACGGCGAGACCGTCGTGGTGGATGGAGAGACAGGCACTGTGCTCGCGGACGTGAGCACCGGGATTTTCGAGCACTACCGCCGGCGCGTGCGGAATCTGACCGCGCGCCGCAACCGCCTGTTGCATCTCGTCGGAGAGCCGGCGGTCAGCACCGACGGGATCGCGGTGACCCTCCTGGCAAACCTGGAGCTGCCCGAGGACACGAAGCTGGCCCGTGCCAACGGCGCGGCGGGCGTTGGCCTTTACCGCACCGAATTCCTCTATATGAACCGGGACGGCCTGCCCACGGAAGAGGAGCACCTTGCGGCGTACCTCGAGGTGCTGCGGGGCTTCGTCGGGTCCCCGGTGACAATACGCACCCTCGACCTCGGGGTGGACAAGCAGGTGGAAGGGGCCGGATCTCCTTGTCCAACAGTCTGCAACCCGGCCCTGGGGCTGCGCGCCATCCGCCTTTGCCTCAGGGAGCCCGACCTCTTCCGGCCTCAGCTCCGCGCCATCCTGCGCGCATCTGCCCAGGGCCCGGTGCGAATGATGATCCCTATGCTCTCGAGCGTGCAGGAGCTCGACAGCGTGCTCGCTTTGGTGGAGCAGACCAGGCGAGAGCTCGCGCGGGAAGGACTCCCCTTCGACCCCCAGATGCCGGTGGGGGGAATGATTGAGGTCCCCGCCGCTGCCCTCTCCGCGGCCGCCTTCTCTCGCCGCCTCGACTTCCTCTCCATCGGCACGAATGACCTGATCCAGTACACCCTGGCGATCGACCGCACCGACGACGCGGTCAATTATCTGTTCGACCCGCTGAATCCGGCGATCCTTCGGCTCATACGAGGCACCATAGAGGCGGGAATCGCCCAGGGCAAACCGGTGTCGATGTGCGGGGAGATGGCGGGCGACCCGAGGTACACGCGATTGTTACTGGGGCTCGGCCTGCGGGAGTTCAGCATGCAGCCAAGCGCCCTCCTGGAGGTCAAGGAGATCGTACGCGGGTCCGATATCGGATCGCTGAAGACGCTGTCGGCGGAGCTGTTTCAGCGGATCGATGAGGAAGAGCCCGAACGGCTGCTCGAGGCATTGAACCGGCGAGGTGACTGAGCGCAGCCCGGGCAGGCGTCCGCGGAGGCCACTTCTATGAAAGTCGCGCGAATCCGCGCTCCACATCCCCCTCGCCCTCTGGGAGAGGGACGGGGTGAGGGAAACGGTCATGGCGCCAGCGACTTACATTTTCTGGGGTGGCGCTGGCACCATGACCATTAGCCTGCCCCTGGGGTGCGCCAGCCCGCCAGGATGTCCATGCAGATCCGGTTCATCTCTTGCGCCCGTTCCGGGGTGTCCGCCTCGGTGTAAGCCCGCAGCTCCGGGGCGTTGCCCGATGGTCGGAGGTGAGCGATCTCGCCGCTCGTGAAGGTGACGCGCAGGCCGTCGGTGACGTCAAGACAGGCGACCTCACCGAACGCGTCCCGAAAGATCCCCTCCACTGCGGCCTTGTCGCGGGGAGGATCACCGCCCGAGAGGGCGCCGAGCCGCGCTCGGCTGATTGCGGTGGGAAACGCCTTGATGCGGTCGCTCGCCGTGTAGCGCCGCGGCAGGTCTGAAGCCAGCTGCGAGACGGGCCGGCCCTGCTCCCGCACCATTTGCAGGATGCTGACCGCCACGATCAGGGCGTCACGGGTCGGCAGTGCCGCCAGGCGGCGGCCCTCCCGCTCGATGTCGGACGCGAGCAGAAAGCCTCCGTTCGCCTCGTAGCCCACCACCGGGGCGACACCCCGCTCCAGCAGGGTCTGCATGCCGGCAATGACGTAGGGAGAACCGATGCGCGTGCGCAGCACTTGCGGGAACCAGCCGCACTTCTCCACCGCCGTGTTGCTGCTGACCGGCGTCACCACCCCGCCGGCGCCCAAGTACCGGGCGCAGAGAGGCCCAGCGATATCGCCGCGCAGCCACTCCCCCCGCTCATCCCCGACGAGGGGTCGGTCCCCGTCCCCGTCGGCTGAGACCAGGGCGTCCAGCCCGTGTGTTGCACACCGGTCGCGCGCCAGGACCACATCCTCGGGGCGGACGGCTTCCGTGTCCACAGGGATAAAGGCATCGGAGAACCCGAACCGCTCGACCTCGGCGCCCAGGCCCGTCAGCACGGCATGGAAGGCGTCCCGGGCGACGCTGGAGTGCTCGTAGAGACCGAGCCGCAACCCGGAGAGGCTGTTGGGCGGAAAGAGCTCCATGTAACGGCCCACAAAGGCATCGAAGGCGGCCTCATCTTGACGAGATAGGGCCTGCGCCAACCCTGGGACGAAGGCCCCGGCCCTGTCGAACAGGCCTTCGGCCAGACTGACCTCCTGGGCCCGAATCGCCTCCTCGTCCTCTTTGAGAATCTCCCCGGTAGGCAGATTAAACTTGATCCCGTTGCGGTCGTCCGGGATATGACTCCCGGTCACCATCATGCTGGGGATACCGCGAGCGATGCAGAAGGCGGCGAGGGCAGGGCTTGGGATGCGGCCAAGGTTCCAAGGGCGCAGACCGAAGGCTCGCAGCGCCTGAGCACAGGCCTCCATAATGCGTCCAGTGCTCGAACGCAAATCACCGGCAAGGCCGACATGGCCCCCGCTCGCGGCGATCCCTCGGCCCAGCAGGTACTGCGCGAAGCCTGAGGCGTACGCGTAGCAAACACGGTCGGTCATGTCCACCACCAGGCCGCGGGCCCCGCTGGTGCCGAACCCGACCCCGGTCTCGGCCATGAGCTCGGCAATGCGTATCCCCATGCCCCCCCGGCCTCCTCAGTCTTCCCGCGGTGCAGTCCCGGTGTTGCCGATCTCACCCAGGCCGCAGCTCAAGGGGTCGAGCCCGAGAGCTTGGCAGAGGGACGCTACTTCCCGCACCTCCGCCTCGGACATCCCGCCGTCGCGTTCGCTGACCGCCAGGCAGATACGCCCCAGCAAACGCGCCTTCTCGGGGTCATCGGCGACCTCCTTCCAGATCACGTCGAGCGCCTGGCGGCGACCCGCTTCCGGATCGGCCTTGATGGCATACGCAAACTCATCGAACATCTCCACGCCTTCATGGGGGTCAAACACACGCAAAGCGTCCAAGGTCTCCAGCAGGCTATCCACCCGGACCCGCTTGCGGAAGGAAACGCTGCCGCTGGCCATGGAAACCAAGGCGCAGGCGGCCATGGCGGCGCGCAGAAATCCGCGGTTTCGGTAGCGCTCCAGCTGGGTTCGATACAGGTGGCTAAGCGTATGGACAAACTCCGACATCTTTGCAAACCGATTGATAGCGGCAGGCAGCTGACGGACCATACACTACGCCATCTGGGAAGCCGAGGCGATCGCGACCTCGAAGTCAACGGGCCGGTAAGAGGACGCAGGCCGATGCCCACGCCTGCCTATGGTCGAGCCGAGCCACCGGGGACGCAACCCCGACTGCGGGAAACTGTGACGGCTGTCCTTCATGGGATCTGCTCTGTTCCACAGGGCCACTGATCAGTTAAGCTTGACTGCCCGAAGTCGGGTGGTTTGATACGCTGCGCCGCTGCTTACGGCCCCTTTTGTACAGCCGTCGGGACCGGATCGGCGGATCGACGCCGAGCGTCCCTTGGAAAAGCCTTCGGCCACACGGACGACCCAACCTAATAATCCCCCCGCAACAACCACAGGAGTGAGCCCATGAGAGACAAGAACCCGATCTATTTGTTCGCCTCCGCGGCGGCGCTGACCCTGGCGCTATGCCAAGGGGCGGAGGCCGGCCCAGTCACCAGCGTAGGCCCGGCCACCTCGGCGGCCAAGGCACCACCGCCCCAGACCCCTGCGGCGCAAACCCAGGGACCGCAAGTCGGGGCAGGGACGCCTTCTCTGCCCAGCGATCTGGCCGCGGAGGAGTCTCAAGTAAAGAACGAGGAAGCGGAGATGCTCAAAGGGACTTCTTCGCTGCCCAGCGACGCCGCCGCGGAGGAGGCTCGGATACAGAAGAAAGAGGCGGAGATGCTCGAGGAGCGCGAGCGCCGGTACCAGGATCTGCGTA
>Ga0315556_1001406_pt1 | contig 14432 bp, 15 predicted proteins | sample SalMarSW160310MG_FD_202112 | JGI IMG/M metagenome (GOLD analysis project Ga0315556, IMG submission 202112) | Salt marsh sediment microbial communities from the Plum Island Ecosystem LTER, Massachusetts, United States - Salt Marsh Sediment SW1603-10 ...
CTCCGAGGCGCTCGCGAGGCTGGCAGGCCACGGCGCGCAGCACGTCTACGTGGACGGTGGCGCGGTCCTCCGGCAGTTCCTGGCCACCGGACTCCTCGACCGCCTGACGCTCTCGGTCCTCCCCGTCGTGCTGGGCAGCGGCATCCCGCTGTTCACGCCCGGCGGCGCCGAGCGGCGGCTGCTCCTCGAAGACGTCCGGTCGTGGCCGAGCGGCCTCGCCCAGCTCCGCTACCGCGTGCCGTGAGGGGCAGTCGGGGGACACGAACGAGGCCGTGTCGCCTCCGCCTTTCGGCAGAGGCGTTCGGGCGGTCGCGGGGCTACCGTCGGCGTGGGAGGCGTCACGAATGAACCGAACCCGATCGACCCCCTTCGAGCGAGGTGCCCTGGCTCGAGCCGCCCTCGCGCTCCTGGCCGCGCTCCTGCTCGCCACCGCCTTCGCCGCCACGGACCGGCGCGACCTCGATCTGAGCGGCGTCCGCAACCTCGATGCCAGCAACGTCAACGGCAGCATCACCGTCACCGTCGACCCGGCGGCCACGGGCGTGACCGTCGATCATCGCGGCCTCGTCGACTACCGGGTGACGGTCGACGGCGACACCCTGAGGCTCGAGGGACGCAACCGCTCGTTCCTGTGCCTCAACTGCCAGGTCAGCTTCGACGTGCGGCTGCCGGGACCGGTGGCCATGAAGCTCCGCACCACCAACGGCAACCTCACGGTGTCGGGCGCCATGGCGCGCATCGACGCCGCGACCACCAACGGCAACGTGACCACCGACGGCACCGGCTCCGCGCCGTTGACGCTGAGCACCACCAACGGCCGCATCAGCGTGCAGGGCGCCAGTGCCGAGGTGCGTGCGCGCACCACCAACGGCAGCGTCGAGCTGAGCGACATCGACCTGCCGTCGGGCAGCCACAGCCGGGCGCAGACCGTCAACGGCTCGGTGGTCGTCACCGGCCTGACCACCAGCGCCGCCCTCGTCGTCGACGGGCACCTCACCCACGGCGGCATCAGCGTCTCCCTGGACGGCTACGACCTCTCCTATCCGGACACGCGCAGCTTCCGGGCCAGCACCTCCGGCGGCGGACAGGCCACCCTCGCCGTCGAGACGGTGAACGGCAGCCTCACGGTTCGGCGCTGAGCCGCCCGAACCCGTTGCTCGACCGTGTCGCCCGAGCGCGGGGGAGCGGCCTACGGACGGCCGCTCCCCCGCGGTAGGCTGGGCCATGAGCGATCAGCCGCCACGCAGCGACGTCCCTCTCGACGAGACCTGGGACCTGACCGATCTCTTCGCCGACCGGGACGCGTGGCTCCATGGCTTCCAGTCCGTGCGCTCCGACCTGCCGACCCTGAGCGGGTTCCGCGGGCGCGTCGCCGCCGGCCCCGGGGTGCTGCAGGCCGCGCTCGAGGTGGACCAGCAGCTGCAGACCCGGCTCCGCCGGGTGGTCGCCTACGCCGTGCTGCGCCTGTCGGTCGATCAGGGCGACGCCGAGTGCCAGGCCGACGGCTCGCGCGTCCGGCAACTCGCGAGCGAGGCGGAGCGCGAGCGCACCTTCCTGAGCGACGAGATCCTGGCGCTCGACGGCGGCACGGTGGCGTCCTGGCTCCGCTCCGAGCCCGGACTCGCGCCCTTCACGCGCTTCCTGGACGGGATCCTGCGCGACAAACCGTACCGCCTCGCTCCCGAGACGGAGACGGTGCTGGCGTCGTTCGGCGAGGCGTTCGACGCGCCGTTCGCGCTCTACCAGCGCGCCACCGGCGCCGACGTCCGCTTCGAGCCGGCCACGGACACGGGCGGGCGGAGTCACGCGGTGTCGATGGGCCGGCAGATGTTCACCTTCTCGCCGTCGCCCGATACGCGCCTGCGCCGCGAGGCCTACCGCAGCATCGCGCGGGGCTTCACCCCCTACCGCCACACGCTGGCGACGACCCTGGCCACGTTCGTCCGCAACGGCGTCGTCGAGGCCCAGGTGCGGGGCTTCCCGTCCGCCATCGACATGGACCTTCACGGCCAGGAGGTCACCCGGCCGGCCTTCGAGGCCATCGTCGACACCTTCTCGCGCGAGCTCGCCCCCCACATGCGCCGCTACGCACGCGTCCAGCAACGCGTTCTGGGCGTGGAGCGCGTTCGCGTCGCCGACCTCGACGCCGACTGGCCCGGCGCCGGCGGCGAGCTGACCTTCGAGGGCGCACGCGACGCCATCGTCGCCTCCAGCGCGCGGATGGGGAGCGCCTACCAGAGCATCGTCGAGCGCGCCTTCGCGGAGCGCTGGGTGGACCGCGCCGACAACGCCGGCCGCCGCGGGGGCGCCTTCTGCTCGTCGGTCTACGGCGTCCACCCCTACGTGTTCGCGAGCTGGACCGGCGGCCTGCGCGGCGCCTTCATCCTCGCCCACGAGCTCGGTCACGCCATCCAGGGCCAGCTCGCCATGCAGAACAACCCGCTGGCCCGCAGCCGGCCGAGCCTGTACGCCATCGAGGCGCCATCGACCTTCAACGAGCTGCTGCTGGCCGACCGTCTGCTGGCCTCCTCCGACGACCCGGCCTACCGGCGGCGCGTCGTCAAGGCGCTCATGGCGACGTTCTACCGCAACTTCGTGGTGCACCTGCAGAAGGCCCAGCTCCAACGCCGCATCTACGCCCTGGCCGAGCGCGGCGAGGCCGTCACCGCCGATCTGCTCGACCGGGAGCAGATCGCCATCCTGGAGGCCTTCTGGGGCGACGCCGTCGAGCTGGTCGATGAGGACCGCACCATCTGGATGCACGAGGCGCACTACTACATGGGGATGTACCCGTACACCTACTCGGCGGGTCTGTCCGCGGCGGTCGCCATGGCCCAGAGCGTGCGGGAGGAGGGTGAGCCCGCCGTGGAACGCTGGCTCGCGTTCCTGATGGCGGGCGGCTCCCGCGGCCCGCTCGAGCTGTTCGCCGACGCCGGCATCGACATGGCGGATCCCGCCACGCTCTCGCGGGCGGTGGCCCATGTCGGCTCGCTCGTGGACCTGCTCGAGCACGAGCCCGGGGCCGCACATTGACCCAGAGCCGTGGCGCCGAGCGCTGGAACTTCGGCGCGCTCGTGTGGCACGGCGTGTTCTTCGCCGTCGGCACGGCCCTGGCCGAACCCTCCACGGCGCTGCCCGCCTACGTAGCGCTGCTGTCGGACTCGCCGGTGCTGGTCGGTCTGATGACCAGCCTGCTGCTGGCGGGCGAAGTGGTGCCGCAGCTGCTGTTCTCGCGCTGGGTGGAAGCGGTGGCGCGCAAGAAGGGGTTCTTGCTGGTCGCCGTGTACAGCCGCGCCCTGGCGTGGCTGGTGCTGGGCGGCCTCACGCTGCTGTGGGCGCACCGCGCCCATCAGCTGCTGCTCGTCACTCTGTTCGTCTTGCTGGTGGCGTTCGCGGTGGGCGGCAGCCTGGGCGGTGTCGCCTTCGTCGACGTGGTGGGCAAGACCGTGCGGGCCGGCATCCGCGGACGCTTCTACGCCGCCCGGCAGTTCCTGGGTGGCCTGGCAGCGCTGGGCGCGGGCTTCCTGGCCCGTGACATCCTGACCCGCCCGTCGCTGAGCTTCCCGCAGAACTACGCCGTGCTGTTCGTCGGGGCGGGCGTCGCCCTGGCGGTCGCCGGGCTCGGCTTCCTGGGCCTGCGCGAGCCCCCGGGCGAGGTTCGCCGGCGCCCGCCGCTGAGCGCCTACCTGTCCGACCTGCGGCGCTTGTGGCGCGACGACCGCGCGCTGCGCAGCCTGGTGGTGGTCGAGAACCTGGCCGGCCTCCACCTCATGCTGCTGCCGTTCTACGTCACGCTGGCGCAGACGCGCCTGCACGTCGGACCGGAGGCGGTGGGCACCTTCATCATCTTGCAGGTGGTGGGGGGCGCGATCTCGAACGTCGCCTGGGGCTGGCTGGCCGATCGTACCGGCAGCCCGTCGGTGCTGCGCGCGTGCCTGGTGCTGGGGTTGGTGCTGCCGCCGGTGGCGCTGGCACTGGCGCGCTGGGCGCCGGGACAGTACGCGCTGGTGTTCCTGCTGGTGGGCGCGGCGGTCAACAGCCGCAACCTATCGTTCAACAACGTGCTGGTCGACATCGCTCCCGATGCCGTGAGACCCACCTACAGCGGTCTCGTCGCCACGTTGACGGCTCCGCGCCTGCTGTTCCCGCTGCTGGGCGGGCTGCTCATCGGCGCCTTGGGCTTCGCCCCGGTGTTCCTGGCCGTAGCCCTGGCGCTCCTCGCCACCCTGGTGGGTCTGGGTCCGGCCGCGGCGCTCTACGCCTCGGCGCGCCGCGACTGGGAGGCGCGCCGCTAGCCTCGCGTCTCCACAGCGGCCGCTCCTGCTCCTCGATCGAACGGATCTTGTCGGTGACGACGTCGCCGGTGTGGAGCGTCGAGCTCGGCCACCACCCGCGGCGACCGCAGCTCCCTCAGCGAGGCGGCGACACGCCGCAGGTTCAACGCGTCGTCCACGGCGCTCGCCCTTCCGACCGCGGACGCGCCCGCGGGCGGGCGCGCCCGCAGACCCGGCTACTCGACGAGCTTGGCGTCGAGGGTGATCTCGACGCTGGCCAGCGCGGCCGACACCGGACAGCCCGCCTTGGCCGCCTGCGCGGCCTCCAGGAACGCCTCCCGGCTCATGCCGGGGACCTTCGCCTCGCACGTCAGGTGACTCTTGGTGATCCTGAATCCCGCCTCCAGCTTCTCGACGCTCACGGCCGCCTGGGTGGAGACGTACTCGGGCGTGAAGCCGGCGCGTCCCAGCCCGCCCGACAGCGCCATGCTGAAGCAGCCGGCGTGCGCGGCGGCGATGAGCTCCTCCGGGTTGCTGCCGGTGCCTTCCTCGAACCTCGAGGAGAAGCTGTAGCGGCCTTCGAAGGCGCCGCTCTGCAGCTTCATGGTGCCGTTCCCCTGCTGTAGTGTGCCTTCCCAACGGGCGTTGGCTCGACGTGTGGGCATGCGCGATCCTCCCGATCCTGGAGCTGGCTGCGTCCGCTCGGGCCCCGGGCTCACGCCCGCGCCGCGGCGGCTTCGGTGGTTCAGCGCCCATTGTTACGGGCCGGCGAGGTGGCGTTGGTCGCCCGCCTCACGCGACGCCTCGCCGCGACCGCGCCGCGCGCCGGCGGCGCGCTCAGCCGCCCGGGCCCATCATCATGGTGCCGCGCATCTGCATCGGTTGCGACAGCACCAGGACTTGCACGGCGGCGAACAGCAGCGCGAACAGCAGCATCGGCCACATCGCCACCGCCCCGCGCCGACCGAAGTCGCGCAGGCCGATACGGAGTGCGGTCACCATCGCCAGCACCGCGTAGAGGGCGGTCACGACGGCCTGGATGGGGAACAGCCAGGACATCGGCACCAGCCGATCGAGCCCCCAGTTCGGCGCCAGCCCGGCCCCGAAGCGGTCCAGGAAGTGCTCGGCCACCGGCACCGCGCCGGCGCCGCCGGTGAGGAAGTGGAACAGGTAGTGGGCGGTCCAGAACCCGAAGCCGAGCGCCACCGCTACGTAGCCCCAACGCCGGAAGGCGCGCCGGGGACGCGGTGGCGCACCCCCCGCCAGGTCGGCCAGCAGCGCGAAAGCGCCGGTCAGCGCCACCCCGACGACACTGGCGACGAGGTACAGCACGAGGATCAGCACCCAGCGGCGATGCGTGCCGAGGATCGTCCCGGCGGCGTCCGCCAGCGCCTGGAAGGGACCGATCATGGCCAGCGCGTTCATCACCCCCCACACGGCGAGGAGCACGCCGAACAGCAGCACCGTGGCCCCGCCGCGCGTCCGCCACGGGTCCTTGACCAGCTCGCGCCCCGGCTCGCGCAGCCGCAACGCCACGTTGTCGTAGGGACAGGCGCGCACGCAGTTGAAGCAGTAGGTGCAGTCCATGTTGGAGGTGACGGTAGGCACCATCAGGCTCGACTCGCAGCCGGGGAAGGCGGGCGCCGGCCCGCCGCCGGCCGGCCGGCCGTAGAGGCAGGGCTTGTCGTCACAGCTGCGGCACACGTCCGGGTCGACCGCGGCGATCTGCGTGGGAGACACGCTGGAGAGCACGAAGTTGAAGTTCCCCAAAGGGCACACGTAGCGGCAGAAGGTGCCGGCCGGGAAGAGCGTGTCGACCGCCAACGCGCCCAGGAAGTAACCGACCGCCAGCCACGCGGTCAACAGGGGGCTGGACCACAACCCGAACACCTCGTAGCTCCACAGCAGCGCCAGCGTCAGCACCAGCACCACCAGCTTGTTGCTCAGCATGCGCGGCCACGGCAGCTCGCGCGGCAGCCAGCGCTCGAGCCGGCGGGTGAGGCCGCGCGTCAGCATCAGCGGGCAGGCGGCGCAGAAGGCGTTGCCGAACAGCGCCAGCACCAGCACCACCAGGCCCCGGTAATGGATCCACACACCGGTCGTGGCGGCGTTCCGGGGCGCCATCGGCGAACCGGTGAAGCCGTCGATGATCACCACCGCAGCCAGCAGCAGCAGGGGGAGCTGGAAGGCGAAGCGGGCGTAGCGCCAGCGCAGCAGGCGGCGCAACCCGGGCAGGCGTAACAGATCGACGCCGCGCGGCTGGTCGACCATGGGGCCGCCGTCGCGCCCTCCGGCCGCCTGCAAGGGGCCCCTCCCGAGCGCCATCAGCGGGAGGATAGCACCCTGCTTCGCGGCGTCAAACCCTACCCCGGTGGGGCGCCCGAGCCGGCGGGCGACGACCGCATCCCGGCGCGGGGTCGCGACGGCGCGTCACGCGGTATCGTCGCGCCACCCGGGGCCTGCGCCCCGCTCGGAGCGCCACGTGACCTCTCCCCCCCGTTCCCCCCACCCCGACCGCCGCCGGCCGGCCGCCGGCCGTCTCGCCTCGACACTGCTGGCCCTGGCGCTGCTGCTGACGGCCGCGTCGGCCGCCGGCCACGGCATGGTGGTGCTGGGAGCGGTCACCGCGAACCCCGACCCACCGCGCCCCGGCGCAGCGCTGGTCGTCACGGTCGACCTGGCGACGCTGTCCAAGTCTCCGGTCGAAGGTGCCAAGCTGGTCGGCTCGCTGATGCCGGCGGACCGCCCGGACGCGACGCCCACCGAGGTCGCCTTCCGGGAGTACCCGGAGCCCTACGGGACCTACCGAGCGCAGCTCACCGCCCCGCCTGCCGGCCGCTACGATCTCACGGTGCGCGACCGGACCTACCCGAACGAGGACATCAGCGCCACGGTGACGCTGCAGGTGGGCGGCGCCAAGCCCAACGGCACGCTCGACTTCACCTTCCCGCCGGCGACCGGAGGACCGCGCTCGCTGGTGCGCTGGCTACTGTGGCTGGTCGGGCTCCCGCTGCTGGCGGGGGTGGTGGTGACGGTGCTGGTGCTGCGCTCGAAGCGCGAGGACGCGGACGGCTGAGCGGAGCGCCCGCTGGCTCCGCTCAGCCGCGCAGGTACGACGCTCCGTTGACGTCGAGGATGGCGCCGGTCGAGAAGAACGCCTCGTCCGAGGCAAGGTAGAGCACCGCCGAGGCGACCTCCTCCGGCCGCGCCACCCGGTTCAGCGGGCTCTGCGCGCGGATCGCCTCGCCGCCCGGCCCCTCCAGGCGCGATCTCGCCATGTCGGTCTCGACGAAGCCGGGCGCCACCACCCCCACCGCGATGCCGTGCGGCGCGAGGTGCTGCGCCAGCGACTGGCTCATGGCGTGCAGGCCGGCCTTGCTGGCTCCATAGGCGGGCTGATCGGGCTCGCCGCGGAACGCGCCGCGCGAGCCGACGTTGACGATGCGCCCGCCGCCTCGCTCCATCATGTGCCGGGCCGCCAGGTAGCAGGTGTTGGCCGGGGCCAGCAGGTTCACGGCCAGGATGCGCTGCCACGCCTCCTGCCAGGCCCCGTAGTCGACGTCGTCGAGCGGATGGTGGATGCCGATACCGGCGCAGTTCACCAGCACGTCGAGCCCGCCCAGCCCCTCGACGGCGTCCTCCACCACGCGCCGGGCGATATCGGGATCGGAGAGGTCGCCGGCCACCGTGAGGTGCCCGTCGCCCGCCAGCGAGGCCAGCGTCTGCCGCGCGGCCGGCTCGTTGTCCCGATAGCCGATGGCCACGCGAGCGCCGCGCTCCGCGAACGCCTGCGCGATGGCGCGCCCGATGCCCCGGGCGCCGCCCGTCACCAGCACCGCCTTGCCTTCGAAGTCCATACCTGCCTCCCTCACGCGCCGGACGCCGGCCCGTGGCGCGGCCGCGTCTCAACCGGCGCGGCGCACGTCCCGGCGATCGGCCCAGCCTACCGTCCCGCTGCGCCTCACATCTAATGCGCACCTCATGCCCGTCCAACGATGCCGGCGCAGCATGAGGCGTACCCGTCGCACGCCTCGCGTGCGGAAGGAGGCTCCGCATGATCGCGTCCCGACCCGCCGACCCCGTCGCTACCCCCGTCCTGCCGCCTGATCGTTGGGAGGGCGAAGCCGATTGCCGCGTGGGCCCCTTCCGCGACCTGCGGTCCGCACAGGGCTTCGCCAACGCGCTGGTCGACTTCGGCCGCTACGAGACGCTCCGCGAGCAGGTAGTGGTCGACGACGAGGGCGTGTACGTCCAGGTGCAGCGTGTGGGCGCTTGACGGGCGCCGCCGGATCTGCGGACTGCCAGGAGACGTGCGGATGCCTAGCCCGCGCCGGTCCCGTCTACCGTCTGGTAGCGCCGCTCGCCGGTGTGAGGGTTGAACCACACGCGCTGCCGGATGCCCGTGGTGGGATCGACGAACGTCTCGTCGGTCCTGACGAAACCCTCCAACGAGCGCCGGTCGCGGGCGCGCAGGCGTCGCCTGCGCACCCACATGGTGGCGGCGACCGCGACCACGATCACCACCAGCTCGAAGGCGAAGTACGAGACCACGAACCTCAGCACGGCCTACGCCTCGTGGACCACGACGGCCGTGCCGTAGGCCACCACCTCGGACATCGACTGTCCGATCTCGCTGGAATCGAAGCGCATCATCACCACGGCGTTGGCTCCCAAGGCGTGCGCGTTCTGGACCAGGCGATCGATGGCCGCCTTGCGGGCGTCCTCCAGCATCTCGGTGTACTCCTTGATCTCGCCGCCGCCCAGGCTCCGCAGCGCGGCCGTGATGTTCCCGCCGAGCCCTCGGCTTCGAACGATGACCCCGAAGGCCTGACCCGCGACTCTCTCGACGGCGTACCCAGGGATGTTCTCGGTAGTGACGACCAGCATGGCAAGGTTCCTCCTAACGGACCTTCGAGCTCGATCCCGATGCCGCTTCCGGCACGATGACCATCTCCGGCTCCGGCACGACGATCGTCGAGAACGTTCGGCGTCGGCGTCCGGCGGTCGGCTGGTTGGCAGCGGCACGCGTGAGGACGTCCCGGATCTTCTCGGCGACGTCGTCGAACTCGCGGTCGCTCAAGTACAGCGGCACCTGCCCGTAGCCCACGCCGTCCTTGAACAGGTCGACGTCCTGCTGTTCGAGATAGCTCGCGAAGTCGTCGAGCAGGCTCGCGATGAACGTCATGAAGTAACGCATGTGATCTTCGCGGCTGGCCTCGGCGAGGTCTTCCGCCGTCAGCCTCGCCCGTCCCTGCGCAAGCCCGTAGATGCGCTCCACGGCTCCCCGCACGCGACGTTCGTCCTCGATCGCCAGGACGCCTCCCTTCACGAGCTTCTTCAGGTGGCGATACAGCGATGGCTGCGGGACGCTCCCCAGGCGTTCGACCATCTGCCGCGCGGTCAGGCGCCGCCCGCCCGCCAGCAAGCCGATGATCCGGACGCGCACGGGATGCAGGATCAGGTCCGCCTTCGACTCCCTCATCGAGATGGCTCTCTCACGAGTAGAATCATTATCGAGAATGATAATACTCTCGCCGACGAGAACCGTCAAGCCCCCTCGGGACCGCCGGGCGCTGCGGCTATACTCGCCGTGACCATGGCGAACCCGACCGACGCCGCCCCCCGGCAGGACCTGCGCATCCAGCGCACGCGTCGCAGATTGGGGCGGGCGATGATCGAGCTGACGCTGGAGCGCGGCTACGACGCCGTGACCATCCGCGACCTCACGGACCGCGCCGGCATCGGCTACGCCACCTTCTTCCGCCACTACCCCGACAAGGAAGCGCTGCTGCGCGACCTCCTCGACGAGGTCATCGACGGGCTGATGGAACGGCTCGAGCCGGTGTCGGCCGACGACGATCCGGCCCGCACCGGCACCACCGTGTTCCGTCACGCCAAGGCGAACGCCCCGCTGTACCGGGTCCTGCTGGCGAGTCAGCGCTCGGTCGACCTTCTCGGCCGCGCCATGGAGGTCGGCATCCGGGCCATCGACAGCAGCTTCACCGACCGCCCCGACAGCATCGTGCCGCTGGAGATCGCCGCCCAGCACATCATCCGGTCGTTCCTGGCGCTCATCGAGTGGTGGCTGATGCACGACATGCCATATCCGCCCGAGACCATGGGTCGCATCTACCGAACGTTGATCATGGATCCGACGCGCGCGGTGGCGCTCGCGCCGCGGCGCGACACCGCCGACCCGCACTGAACCCCAACGGCATCGAGCGCCGCCGGAACGCGCACGGACGGACGTTGCTCCGAGTTTTGACGCAACGCGTCCTCGAAGGCGTATCGTTTCAAACGAAACCGTGGGGGGCAGCAGGACGAGAATGACGGGCGCGCTCAGGCGCGCCCTCACTCTGGTCCTCGGCCTAGCGGCGGTCGAGCGCCGCCCGGGAGCGGTTCAGGCGAGGTCTCTGGGGCGGGACGCCGCGCGGGCGCCAACGCGCGCTCAGGCGGGTTCAGCGCCGCGTTCCGTCCCGGGCCCCGTCGCCGCCAGGTCGGCGAGCAACCCGGCGAGCAGGGCCAGGCGTTGCGGGACCGCAGAGCGCAGGATGTGCTCCTCGCGGGTGTGGTCGGCGAAACCGACGGGTCCCAACCCATCCAGCGTGGCGATCCCCAGGACGGCGCTGAAGTTGCCGTCCGAGGCGCCGCCCACGCGGCCGGGCGCGAGCTCGATCCCGAGTGCCGCGCCGATCCGCTCCACCCGCTCGAACAGCGCCAGGCTGCCGGGGAGGGCCTCCATCGGTGGGCGCTCGAAGCTCCCCACCACCTCCAGGCGCGCTCCCGGAAGCACCGGCGTCAGCGCGTGCAGAGCGGCGTCCACGCGGGCGCCCTCGTCCAGGGTCCACGCCCGCGCGTCGATGTCGATCTCCACGCGGTCCGCCACCACGTTGATGACGGTGCCGCCGTGGATCACGTTGGCCCCCAGGCGCGTGCCCACGTCCAGATCGTCGATGCCGGCCAATGCGAGCACCTGGTGCGCCGCCTCCACCACCGCGTTCACGCCCTTCTCCGGCTCCACGCCCTGGTGGGCGGCCCGTCCGTGCACGGTGATGCGGTAGTGCCCGTGCCCCTTGCGGGCCACCTTGGGATCGCCGTCGTTGGTGGGCGCCTCCAGCACCAGCACAGCGTCGGCGCGGAGCGCCGCCGCCTCGATACGCGGCCGGCTCGCCTCGCTCCCGACCTCCTCGTCGGGGGTGAGCAGGATCTCCACGCTCGGGCGCCGTTCCGGCTCGAGCAGGGCCAGCGCGTGCAGCGCGAACAGCAGGCCGCCCTTCATGTCGTTGGTGCCGGGCCCGAAGATGCGGTCGCCGTCGATGCGCCACGGCTCCGGCCAGGAGCCCACCGGTTGCACCGTGTCGTAGTGCGCGAGCATCAGCACCTTGCTGCCGCGCCCCGGCACCCGCACCGTCAGCAGGGGCCCCGCCGGCGTGGCCTCGCGTTCGACCTCCCCCACGGCGGCGAACGCGCCGGCCATCCAACGGGCCGCGCGCTCCAGCCCCTCCAGGTGGCCGCTGGGCGTCTCGATCCGCACCAGCGTCTCGAGGTGCTCGAGGTAGAGGTCTTCGCGCTCGCGCGCGCGCTTCAGGAGGTCGTCGACGGCAGCGGGCTCGGTCATCTCGGGTCGATCCTACAGCGAGCGGCCGGGCCGCCCCCGCCGCATACCCGCCTCACCAGCGGTAGAGACGGTGGGCGTTGCCCGAGAGCACCGCTTCCGCCGCCGCGTCGGCTTCGCGCGCGTTGAGGTCGCCGTCGGCCACGGCTCCCACCAGCACGTCGGCCAGCACGCGCCGGCCCCACTTGCCGCAGACCGCGTAGAGCTCGGGCACGATGTGCGCGTCCGAGGAGTACAGCACCTTGGTGGGCGGCGCCAGCTCGAGCAGCATCGCCACCGTCCGCCGCATGCCCTGCACGCTCAGGCACGGCACCGCCAGGCCGTAGTCCAGGAACACCTGCGGGTACATGGCGGCCAGGTAACCGGCCTCGCGCGCGTAGGGATACGACGCGTGCAGCAGCACGAAGCGAGCGCCCGCCAGGGCGGGGTCCTCGATCAACGGCCGCAGGTGCAGCGGGTTGGCGAGCCGCAGGTCGAGGTCGGGATCGCCGAAGCCCGTGTGGAACTGCACCGGCAGCTCCAGCTCCGCCGCCGCCGTCAATCCCTCGCGCACCACCAGGTCCACCAGTGCCTTGTCCTCGAGCCGCAGCGGCCCGCCGTCCGACGCCTGCTTGACGGCGCGGAAGCGCTCACGCGCCACGCCCGGATCGACCGGCGCGATGGCGAGACCGGTCCGGTAGGCGGCGATGCTCTTGAACGCCACCACGTTCTCGGGCGCCGGCCGCAGCGCCGTGCGGAACGCCTCCAGGAAGCTCTCGAGGTCGGGGGCGTCGGCCATCAGCCTCTGCGCCAGCACCTCGAGCCGCAGCACCCGCCGGGTGGTCACGAAGCGCTCGTGCCAGGCGATCGGCTGGAGCTGTCCCTCCATGAAGCCGTCATCGAGGAACAGCGCTTCCATGCCGGCCGCCTCGAAGCAGCGGCGGGTGGTGTCCTCCAGTCCGAGGCGCTCGCGCACGCCGAGCAACGCCTCCTCCTCGGGTTCCACGCCGAAGAGCTCGCCGAGGTCGCGCAGGCTGCGGCGGTAGGCCAGCAGGTCGGGCGCGTAGCGAGCCACCGTCTCCGGAGCGAGCGCCTCGGTGAAGGGAGCGGCATAGGGGGTGCGCCGGATCACGGCGTCCAGCGCGATGTTGTGCGCGTGGTGGTCGACCACGGGGATGTCGGACAGGTCCATCAATAGCGCTCCAGCAGGAGCGCGGCCTGCTCCCGGAGCGGCATGTCCTTGGTGGCCTCCCACTCGTTGCGCTTCACCGCGATGTAGGAGCGCGCGAAGTCGGCGCCGATCGCGCCCATGAGTACCTCGTCCTCCTCGAGCCGCCGCAGGGCCTCCTCGAGGTCGGTGGGGAGCGCGTCCACGGCGCGCGCCTTGCGCTCGGCGTCGCTGAGCCGTCCGGGATCGCCCTGCACCGGGTCGGGCAGGCGCAGGCCCCGCTTCAGGCCGTCCAGGCCGGCGGCCACCACGGCGCCCATGGCCAGGTAGGGGTTGGCCGTGGCGTCGTGGGTCTTGAGCTCGAAGTGGTTGGGGCCCTGCCCGAAACGTCCGGTGGGCAGGCGTACCGCGGCCTCGCGGTTGTCCTTGCCCCAGGCGCGGAACGCGCCGCTCCAGAAGTGGGGGCGGATGCGGCGGTAGGAGTTGGCGCTGGCAACGGTGATCGCCATCAGGGCCGGCAGGTGCTCGAGCATCCCCGCCATGAAGGCCTCCGCCGCCTCGGACAGCTCGTGGGGACGCGAGGCGTCCCGGACGACGTTGCGTCCGTTCTGCCAGAGCGAGAGATTGAGGTGGCAGCCGTTGCCCGCCGCGCTCTCGATGATCTTCGGCAGGAACGAGGCCACCCAGCCGTGCTCGCGCGCGATCGCCCGCACCGTGTCGCGCACCGCCAGGTTGCCGTCCGCGGCCGACAACGGGTCGCCGGGCTCGATGGCCAGCTCGTGCTGTCCCGGCGCGGACTCGGAGTAGTGCTGCTCGACCGCGATGCCCTGCAGCGCGAGCGCGTCGTGGATGTCGTCGATGAGATCGACGGCGACGTCGGTTCCCTGCGTGGCGGCGAACACGGTGTCGTCGATGGGTTCCAGGTCGTGGCGGTCGCGGAGCACCATGAACTCGTACTCGTAGCCCGCCTGCAACGCGTAGCCCGCGGCGTCGGCCTCGGCCAGCATGCGTTTGAGGAAGCTCCGCGCGCAGTACGCCCAGGCCTTCCCGCCGACGTGGAAGTCGCCGAAGACGCGGGCGTGGCTGGGGGCGTAGGCGAGCGGGCGCAGGGTGGTCCAGTCGGCGACGAGGTAGGCCTCGCCCACGGGACCCAGCCCGCTCTCGCCGACCACCGCGTCGTACATCACGGGCAGCGCCTGCAAGGCCTGCGTGAAGCCGACGCCGCCCTCCCAGACGTCGCGCAGCGACTCGATGGCCACCCCCTTGCCCCGGATGACGTTGCTGTTGCCGCTCGTGACGAAGCGGACGTACTTCACCCCCAGGGCGCGCAGGAGGTGGTAGGTGGCGTCCTTCATGGTGCCTCCGGCAGTGTCCCCAGGCAACGTCAACCGGCGTC
>Ga0315556_1001407_pt1 | contig 14424 bp, 7 predicted proteins | sample SalMarSW160310MG_FD_202112 | JGI IMG/M metagenome (GOLD analysis project Ga0315556, IMG submission 202112) | Salt marsh sediment microbial communities from the Plum Island Ecosystem LTER, Massachusetts, United States - Salt Marsh Sediment SW1603-10 ...
TCTCATCGATCAGCTCGGCGTTCCTGAAACCGAGGTAAGGCTGATATTCGTGAACGGTGTTAAGGGGGATCTTGCATCTGCCCTGAACGGCGGGGAACGGGTCGGGATTTTTCCGCCGGTGGGTGGAGGCTAGATCTCAATAACAAATGACCGATTTGCTAAACAGGATCGAAGCACTTGCAACGTCCGGACGATTGCCGGACGGTACCTCCTACCGGCGCATATCGGTTGAAGACACCGCTCGTCTTTCAACGGCATTCGGTGTGCCCGGGCGGGATGTTGAAATCGCGGCGCTGGAAGCGGGTGCTGTTCCGGAACGGTATGTCCGGAACATGAAAACATTCTCATTGGATGAACAGATCATCCTTTTGAGATCCCGGGTCAGTATTGTCGGTCTCGGCGGCTTGGGGGGCGCGGTCATTGAAATTTTGACCCGTGTGGGTATCGGAACCCTCCGGCTGATCGACGGGGATGTTTTTGAGGACAGCAACCTGAACCGGCAGTTTTTAAGTACGCCCGACCTGATCGCAACATCCAAGGCAGCGGCCGCTGCCCAAAAGGTGAGACAGATCAACCCGTCCATCGTGGTTCAGCAATATAATGAAAACCTCACCGATTCAAATTCTCTTTCACTGATCGAAAATTCAGACGTGGCGGTCGACTGTCTGGACAACGTGCCGTCAAGGTTTTCTCTGGAACGCGCGGCCAAACAAACCGGGGTGACCCTCGTATCTGCTGCGGTTGCCGGGATTTCCGGGCATGTGACGACGATATTTCCTGAAGACCCCGGCCTGGAACTGATTTACGGTGAGTCGGACCGGCGTCCGATGAAAGGGGTTGAAACATCGCTGGGATGCCTGCCCCAGGCGGTAACGCTCCTTGCATCCGTCGAGTGCTCGGAAGTAATTAAAATCCTTCTCGGCAAAGGAGATCTTTTGAGAAACAAACTCTTTTTTATCGATCTGGTGAGCAACACGATGGATGTACTACAACTGCTGAAGCCCTCCTAGATAAAAAATAATCGTCATGCACAGAAAATTGTGCAGTGATGTGCATTTTTTGACAAAATTTTGCTTGATTATCTTTCTAAAATTCTTTTCATCTATTCGTTTCCATTCATCTTTCTAAAAAATTATTATTTTTATGAACTGTCTGAATCCGTTTCAATTAAGGGTTAGCGAAGAAATTGATTGTGGAGGCAATTCTTTCAGACACTATTTTCTAAAAGAAATCCACTACTTGGCATGAGTATTGCTTAATTATTAATGGATCAAAGTTCAACCCGCCTGTCACGCAAGGCAGAAGCGATCAAGTCGGCAAGAGCGGGCAGGGAACTTTGAAAATACCCTGCCTTTTTAACAGCACCTTTTTAGAAGTCATCTCAAAAAGGTCTTTTGTCCCAATATCTGTGTTGAGGCCTCGCTTCAACTCCGCGAAATACTTTAGTATGTCTGTGGGTTGAAACTCGGTCCCACCTGGATCTTGAGCCGAAATCCAATTTTTGAGATGCTTCTAAAATTTCCGTTTCCGGAGGTGTTCTATGAAGATCGTATTATCTGTTTCTTTGTTGTTTGTTCTGCTTTTTTCACCCCCAATGGCATTTAGATGCAGGGCTGAAAATATCGATAAGGAAATTGAACGGTCCTACATTAATTCTGATTATGCCGAATCTGCAAAACTTCTCGAGCAAAAAATATCGCTGCTTGAGGGGAAATTGACAACCGGTCGCAGAAGCACATCCCAAAATATATATATGAATCAGCTTTTGCTCGCATATATTTATGCATGGAAGCTGCAAAAACCGGAAAAATCGCTGAAAATATACAGCGAACTCATTCAATCAAACAAAAGCGGTAAAGAAAAAAGGAAAATCCCGGCCCTCGAATTGTTATACAGTGCAGAATTATACGCGGCTAAAAACAATTTGCAGGAGGCCGAAAAGTATTACCAGATGTTCATAAAAGATCTTTCGGGGCTGAAAGAAAGAGAGCATGATGATCTTTCGACTATCTTTGCCGATGAATTGATAAAGTTTACCAAATATCAAATAGACGGCATCCGTTTTAAAAGTGGAGGGGAACATCTACTGAAAAAACTGAAACTGTCTTCGGCCATGGCCCCTAACATGGCTTTGTTCTTATCGATGGCCCTTGCACCTGCGGCGAGATACGAGACGATAGTTGCCATGAAAGCCGATCTTCCCACTTATATTCAAAAAAGCACAGCGAATATCAGTTCGATGGTTTTTGACTATGGGCTTTTATTACAAGCAGCCGGCGGTTCCGTGGACGAATCTTGCGAAAAGGCCATGAAAGCGTATCTCTCCAAATACCCGGAAGGTTATTTTTCTCTTTCGTTGCGATATCTGTTTTTCAAATTCTATCGAGAATCCGGTCGGAAAAAGAAAGCAGGCATGCTTTTGGCAGAACTCAATAATATCGCCCGGAAAAGAGGAATGGAGTTGATCGTAAATCCGGACAGGAGGTTTTCTTCTCCTGAAAAAACATGGGAGACTTATAAAAAGGCATTAATGGAAGGAGATATTGATCTGGCCCTGGAATGTCATATTCGCAACAGAAATAAATACAAAGAAATTTTCAAGTTGATGGGCAAAGACAAATTAAAAAAGATGGCAGAGAAAATGAACCCTATCGGAAAGATTACGATGAACGACATGAGAGCAAAATACAGGATAAGGCGCAACCAGAAAGGAAATGAAATATCGTATTATATCTACTTTTCTAATGTAAACGGAGAATGGAAAATTGTTCAATATTAGCAAAATAAGAATGCCCTTGCGTTGGGTATCTCCTGCTGTTCTTTTAATATTGGTGCTTTTACCGGCCAGCGCTTTTTCAACCATGGTGGGTCCATATACCGGACAAGTATTGGACAGCAGTACAGGAGAACCCATTCAAGGCGCATCTGTTTTAATAAATTGGGTCAGATATATCCCTACTCCAGCGGGATCATATTCTGAATTAATTAAAATCACGCTTACTTATACGGACGATCATGGCACGTACAAAATCCCTCGGCAATTTCTCAACGTCGGACTTATCGCGGGTCTGGAAAGCACAAATTTAATCATCTATCAGCCGGGCTATCAAGCATCCATTGACAGAAAATCGTATGGAGATTTACCGGTGTCTTTAAAAAAAGCCGCCGTTGTCAAGCTCGAACGAATACCGCCCGCCTTTGATCACAACCAGCATTACAATCAAATTACAGGCGCCCTGCGAGTTTCTGATATCGATTACTATGAGGGCGTGGAAAACTTTACCGGAAGACGCCTGTCAACCAAAGAAATTGTAAATAAAATTGAGTTGATGGTCGATTATTGGGAATTTATGCGGCGCATCGAATGGGAAAAAGAGTGGAAGGGTATAAGATGAAGTTCGTGGCAGCAATAGTCGTACTCAGTTTATTTTTGTTCATCCCGAATTCTGCGGCCTTAAACAAAAACGGCCGTGATGTTCGCATGACGGAACTGTATGAGATTCTGAAAAAAGGAGATGCACGGGAAAAGCAGGTTGCTCTGTCTATGATATGGGTCACCCACGATCCCGAATACCATAAAGACAAGTTTTTTAGTCCTATTCTCAAGTTGTTGAACGATAAAAACCTGAAAGTTCGTGAGGCCGCGGTCGCAAAGTTCAAAGAGCTGGCCCAAGGGTACAGGAGCAATTTTTACAAAAGCGATATCGCAAAAAATGCTATTGTTCCTGCCCTCATCACGTCTCTTTCAGATAACTCGGCGTCGATGCGTCAGGAGACAGCCAAAGCACTCGGATACTATCGGGATTTGCGTGCAACGAAACCTCTGATTCAGTTGCTTCAGGATCATCACTTCCGGGTTTGTTTTGAAGCCATACATGCTCTGGGCAGAATAAACGCAGGAACAAAAGCGGTCGTACCCTTAATGAACATCATTGCAGTAGACGATGTATGGCCGGCCAAACTCCTGCAACAGGAAGCCCTGAAAACACTTGCTTCCATGCTGCATCAAGGCATTGTAACCGTTCGACAAGAAACACCTAAAAAGAAATATTTAAAAAACGGCATTACCATCCGCAAGGCCCTGATCGATCCAAGAATCCGGGGAAAGGTCATTTCCATTTTATTTGAAAAAAGAAATGACCCGTATCTTAAAACAGACATTATTGAATTGCTGGATGCCATGCATATTCAAATAGGGGAGTACGAGGCCGAGAAGGTCATAAAATATCTGGTTGCGTCGACCGGCGACCATAATGTTCAAATACGAAAACTTGCCCTGTCATCATTATTTCCCATCGCCTATTCATGTGCTCGGGCGGATAATAAGACAAACCGGAACGGAACAATTCAAAAATATCGTTCAATTGTCACAGCCCTATGTATTTCAGCGCTGAGAGACCCTTCTCTGGAAGTAAGGCGAAAAGCTGCCGACCTATTGGGGCAATCAGAAGACCCTAAAGCCGTCCGGCCTCTGATAGCGGTCTTAAAAGATAAAAGCCAGGACATGAAGGTTGCCGTGATCAAAGCGCTGGAACATTTTAACGATTCCAGGATAATCGATCCGCTACTGGGTGTGCTGTCAGATGGTAATGAGACCGCTCAGATCAGTGCGATCGATGTGTTGGGGCATTACAATGATCTCAAGGTAGTAAAGGCTCTGCCGCCTTACTTTGGATCATTTAAAAAAACCGATGATAATGTAACCGTTGGAAGGGTTTTTGGAAAAATTGCCGAGTCAACAAAAGAAGGAATCAGGCTGGTATATCACTACGACGGAAAAAGATACGTTAGCAAGATTGATGATACTGGTTCTGCAATTATACCCGGCACTGTTGATATCAACTCGATCAAAGAGCTGATGAAACATCCCATTGCAGTCGAAGGCATTCTCCGGGCCTTAAAGAATCCGAATTTCAAAGGACATTTGCAGGCACTGAGAATGCTCAGAAGGTTTGAAGATGAACGGATTGCCGATAATATTATGCATTTTTTAGATAATCCCAATCCGGAAATACGAAAGGCTGCACTGTCGCTGGTCTATTTGTCGAACGATTCTGATAAGGCCGTGACGGTCATCAAAAGAGCGCTGAACGATAAAAATGCCAACGTACAAAAAGAGGCCCAAAGGATACTCAATGCTCTTAACGCAGCTTATGTTAAAGAAGATGCCCCGATCGAAGAAAATATCTATGCCCTTAAGAGTCGTGATGTATCTGCGAGATTAAAGGCAATAAAAGTATTGATGCATGTGAATAATAACAAAAAAATCATTCCGTTAATTTCCTGTCTCGACGATGCTGACCATAGAGTAAGACGGGAAGCTGCAAGAGCATTGACGCAACTAAACGACAAGCAGGCTGTGAGGCCGTTAATCGAACACCTAAATGATCCCAGCATCCAAGTTCGGCGAGCTGTAATAGATGCCCTGAAACATCTTAAGGACACGAGAGCCGTAAAATCTTTGCTCGCATTGACGGATGACGAGCGCGTCGAGATGCATGCGGTTTCAGCACTTTCATGGTTTGACGATCCACGAGTGGCAGATTTCTTTTTGGAATTGCTGCAACATCAAAATCAGAAACTACAGCTTGAGGCTGTTAAATATTTCTCAAGGCACCCAGATCGAAGAACCGTGAAGCTTTTGATTCCTCTTTTAAAAAGGTCTTATAGGGTTATGCCGTCCAGGGCAGCAGGGGCTTTGGGAAATTCCGGAGACAAAAGGGCCGTTGAACCATTAATTGAACTACTGACTACGAAATTTCCTAAGGATGGTAAAGAAAAAAGGCAGGTATATCGTTACAAAAGAAGTGCCCTCCTGGCATTGGCAAAATTCGATGATAAACGATTGTACGCCTTATTTGTTGATGCTTTAGAGGATGATCACTTAAAACAAGATGCGATTTTAGCATTGGGTGGCCTTCAGGACAAACGTGCGGTTCCGATTTTATTATCATATCTTTCCGATCCATCGCCATACATTAAAGGCATTTCGATCAGATCTCTCGGAAAAATAGGGGATATTTCCGTGTTTGACAGCATTTTGCCCTTTCTCTCCGATCCCGATGAGCTGATTGCTATATCTGCTTTTCATGCAATGTTTCACCTTGATCGGCAAAGGACGGAAAAGATCGTCACAGGAATGCTTGACACAAAGAATCCGGTTAGATTCGATAGCGTTTTACGTATTATAGGTTGTTCAAAAGATAAAAGTATCATTTTAAATTTAGTGAAATTGGCGGCATCGAGAAAAGAGAATAAAAATACCATAGCGGCACTATTAAGCCGATGCAATAATCCTGTGGTAGTAGATATTCTCACTTCCAATTTGAAAAAGGGAAATGAACTTGATATCAGAGTCGCATCTATCGATATTTTGGGTGAGTTCGACGACCCGAAGGTTAAACAGTTATTAATGAAATATTCAAATGATCCTGATCCGCTCATTCGACGGCACGTGGAGACGGCGCTTGAAGAATTCAAAGACTTCCTCATTGTATCGCTGACCAAAGATGAAGATTCAACCGGCTTAAGATACAGCAGGATCAGAATTAAAAATAAGCAAAGATATAACACCATGTTTTTGCCCAGACCCATAGGCAAGGTTCGCAGTCTCAGCGGAAAGACACGGGCAATATCGGGGAATATAGCACTAGGCAGTGATCCTCGGGTCAAAAAAATACTTCGCGATTTTAAGTTTGACCGTCGAATTTGTGTTGATTTGGAGATTGAAAACCCCATAAAGACCGAAAAGCTTATAGGCCGTTTAAACGATCCGGATCCTATCGTCAAGCAGGAGGCAGCGGAATTTTTAGGATATTTTGAAAACAATAAAGCCACACCTGTTATCATACCGCTTCTAAAAGATCAAAACCCGACTGTTCGTCGGGCTGCGGCCAGGGCATTGGGATTAATGAAAAGCACATCCGCATTTTCTCATCTGGCCGATTCACTTTACGATCCAGATGTGAATGTCACGGCCATAGCGGTCTGGGCTTTGGGAGAAATAAATGATGAAAAAGCTGTAACCCCGTTGAGCACGCTTATGAAAAGGAACCAGGAGTTGCGGATTAAAGAAGATTGTGCGATGGCCCTGGCAAAAATTGACCATAAGGCAGCAAATGATGTTTTGATAACATTACTCACAGAGAGTAAGGATTACCGAATCAGACTACTGGCAGCGGATGCGGTCGGCAGGCTCGGCGATGCGAAGTTGATACCGATTCTTAAAGCAGCGCATCATGATGCCAACGAATATGTCAGACAGGCGGCGACTAAGGCACTTAGGCAGATCAAAGACAAAACGCAGTAGAGATCGACTCGTACAATGAGAGCAAAAAAACCGGATAACCAGCAATGAAAAAGGAAATGAAATAACTTATTATATCTATTTTTCAAATATAAACGGAGAATGGAAAATTGTTCAGTATTAGCAATATAAGAATACCCTTTCGCGGTGTATTTGTGATTGTACTTTTTCTGATATTTCTTATACCGACAAGCTCATCGGCAAAGGTCTTCGGACTGTATACGGGACAAGCACGAGACACGCAGACAGGAAAGCCCATAAAAGGTGCATCATTTTTCGTCTATTTAATAAAATACGTTCCAACTCTCAGCCCCGAAGGAATCTATTATTTTACAGAGCTGACTAAATCAGCGATTGGGTATACGGGAAATGATGGGAAATATTCGATACCAAAAGCCTTAACGACCAAAGGACTTTCAGACTCCCAGTGGTCAATAACCATTATTGTCTACCAACCTGGATACCAAGTATACATTAGTAGAGATAGTTCGTGGGATGAAAAACCAAGAAACGTAAAGAAGAAAGAAAACATCATTATGCTCGATCGGATTCCACCAAACTTTGACCATAAAAAACATTATGAGAGGATAACCCGTGCTTTCAGTGATATAGATGAAATTGATATCATCCCTCCCATTGATTATTATGCTTCTCCTAAAGGAGATAAGCGAATGGACTGGGATAAATTCGTTGATAAATCGCAGCCAAGCATTCTTAGGGAAGAATTCCTTCGTCGTGCTGAATGGGAAAATAGACGCGAATAAGGTGAGGGTTTCATGAAATATATTGTTTCATGCATCATTTTAACATTAACTTTGCTCAATCCTTTTATGGGTTTTACTAGTGATCAAATATCGCCTGATTTTTCACCGTATATCGAAAAATATTTTCAGCTTTTGGCTAAAGGAAATCGGAATGAAAAAAAATTATCCCTTTCTAACCTCCCACACCTGTTAAGTGATGAGAAATATAGAAAAAAAATCGAATTCTTTGACCCGTTTGTGAAGGCTTTAAAAGATAATGATCCCACAATCAGAGAAGCAGCGGCCGCATCTCTTAAAATATTTGGCAAAAATATCAAAGATTGCCATAAATCAGCCCGGATCGTTCCATCCTTGATCGAGGCTCTGAAAGATCGTCAGATCGCCGTCAGGCGGGAGGCTGCCAAAGCACTTGGTTTTTACGATGACTCACGTGCCGTGGATCCGCTCATCAATATTCTGCAAAAAGATAAGAATCCTTGGGTGAGGCTTGAAGCGGCTTATTCGCTGGGGCAGCTCAACGCAAAAAAAGCGGTACCGGCTTTAATTAATTCATTAAAAGATACAAACCAGGACTGGCGAAACAAGATCTTCCAGCAGGAATGTTTGATAGCATTTCGAAAAATAGGATATCGGGATACCCAAGCCATTCGGCTTTTGATAAAAAATATCAATGATCAATACCTCAAGGCAGAGATAATAAAATCATTGGGCCAATTTCGTTCAATGGCAGCCAAAAATGTGCTGTTTAAAGCCACGCAAGACAAAACCGCTATCATCAGAAAACTATCGATTCAGGCAATCGAGCGGCTGCCCCTTGTCCGGACACGCGGTATGTCTGGTGATCAACATCCCAAAACCGACCTTTTCATAAAATTTTTGATAGATCCATCGCCGGACGTTCGCGCCACATCCGCAGAGAGCCTGGGAAAAACAGGCGATAGAAGATCTGTAGGGCCGCTTAGCGATGCTTTAAAAGATAGTGACTGGGGTGTGCAAAAACAGGCCATATTGTCCCTTGGAAGATACAAAGATAAAAAGATATTATCAGCGCTTGTCCCATTTTTAGGATCGTCGTTAAATTATCTTGCTTCAAAATCATTTTTGTCTGTAGCTAAAAAAACGGCTGAAGGGACAGTTTTTGTTTCCAGAAAAGAATTCATCCGATATGCAGTCAAAACACGCGTGGAAATTCCTGTAGTTCTGGAAGAAGTAAAACCTTCCTATTATCCGTTTACGCTGGAAGGGCTTATTCATAAATATCCTACGCCCGATGAAAAGCGAAAACAAGATGAACCCAAGTTTTTGAGAAAAATTTCCACACCCTTGCCTTACTTAAGACATATCATTTATCCAGATGCGGTAACGACACTTATCCACGCGATGAAAAATACGGACAAACAAGGAAAAATCGGCGTTCTTGAGGTCATTAAAAAGTTTGAAGATGACAGAATCGAACCTATATTGATTGAACTCCTGAAAGACCAATCTCCTCAGGTTCGAATTCAAACATTGTCAACATTGTCTCATTTTGCAACTTTGAATTCTCTGCCGGCCATCGTTGATTCACTGAATGATCAAGACGATGCCGTAAGGAGAAAAGCGGCAAGAATACTTGGTCTGCTGAAAAATAAGTGCACCATACAGCGGCTTTTGCAAAGACTGGATGATAATGAAGAAACTGTCAGGGCTGAGGCACTTAGTTCTTTAAGAAATTTTGATGATCCACAAATATCCGATGCAAATATCAGGATGCTAGACGATAAGTCGCCTGAAGTCAGGGAAGTTGCACTAAGAAATATTATACGTAAGCCAGACAAACGGGTTGTTGAATCTGTGATTCCGCTACTGGCAGATTCAAAAACCAGTGCCCTTGCAGCCGAAGTTTTGGGACTCATTGGAGATAAAAGGGCTATAGATCCTTTAATAACAGCATTAAACGATGGATACAGACAGAAAGGGGAACTGCCGAATCGACAACTCATGATCACGGCGGCAAAAGTTTTGAGTTCATTTGAGGAAAGCCGGATCACGCCTTTATTGGTAAAAAAGGTCGGCGCCGACATAGTATTTAAGGACGGCCCCAAGCCACCATTTCTTGGTCCGAGGTTTCAAATTTATGGCGGATCCACTCAAAAGTTTCCGTTTCTTCTTCCGGCGATGCGAATTTTTCAGAGATACGGAGATCACAAAACGTTGAATATTTTGAATGGCTATCTATCGGATACCGATAAGGACCTTAGAAAAGGGGCGATGTTCCTTTTTGGCATGTATCAGGAGGAAAAGGCTGTAAAACAACTGGAACAATCGTTAAATGACCCGGATCCCGGTATTAAGGCGTTTGCAAAGGAGATAATCCAGGGGATCAGATCGAAATCCCTAAGGAAAATAAAAGAGTCTTTAATAAACCAGCCTGGAAAGCTTTATAGTAGTACTGTTACAGCCATAAATCCGTATATGGTTTCTATGCCTTTGCCGATACGAAAACATAAAGCCGGTCAGAAAATCAAGGGATTGAGTCCGCATTTCTTTTCCCAGGCGACAGGGGAGCCGTTATTCAAATCATTTTATAACAAAAGATCTGCTCCCGGACATGAACAGGAGATTCAAAAATACCTGGAACTTCTTCGCCACGGCAGTCAAAAGCAAAAAATAGCGGCCTTGCGTAAGATCTCAGAATTTTTGGGTATCACCGAATACAAAAATGTCCCGTCTTGTATGGATACCATATTAAACGTTTTAATCGATAAAGACCCTGCTCTCAGGCAAGCGGCTGCCGGAGCTTTGAATAATGCTGCAAAAAAAATAAGAGATGTTATTAAAGGCAGCGATATTGTTCCGTCGTTGACCATGGCCCTTTATGACGAAGTCCCCGGTGTGAGGCGAAATGCTGCAAAGGCCCTTGGCCGGTTCAGGGATAAACATGCCGCATCCTCGCTCATCGAGAGAGTTTACGATGAAGATCCTCTTGTCCGACTGGCCGCCGCATCCTCACTGGGTGAGCTTGAAACAAAAAGTGCCATCCCTGCCTTACTGGATCTGTTCAAAGATAACACGAGCTGGGGGAACAAGTCTTTGGTTCGCAACGCATGTCTTATCGCCATGAGAAACATCGGCTACCGTCCTATCGATTCTTTGCCGATGTTGGTCGAACATTTCAATGATAAAATCCTCAAGGCAGAGATTGTAAAAGCACTGGCGCGATCTTATCCGCCGGATGCAAAGGAAACAAAAGATTTGCTCTTGAAAGCCGCCAATGACCCGGATGGCAACGTAAGACGGGCCGCGATCGAAGCAATAGCAAAATTATCCAGACTTAGCGCCATACGCGCCCGAAAAAAAGATTCTCATGATATCGAGTTTTATATCAAATTCTTGAAAGATCCTTCGGCACCGGTCAGGGCGGCAACCATTGAAGTGCTGTCGAAAACAAAGGACACGAGAGCTGTTGAACCGATTATCCAGGCCTTGCACGATCGTGATGAAAAAGTTCAGAGAGAAGCAATTATCGCTTTGGGGAAATTCCAGGATGAAAGGGCATTGGATGATCTGGTCGTCTTTTTGGGTTCGCCGTCGACAAAGTTGCATCAGCTGGCCGTAGCATCATTTTTCAATATCGCGCGAAAGACCAGGGAGAAAAAGATCTATGCTTACATTAAAAACGGTGTTCGGTACGTTGCAGATCGACGCAGCGACGTGCCCAAAGGAATTGGTAAAACAGAGCGCCTTGTACACCAGCATGCGGTCGATACCCTCTTCAATGCTTTATCACACGATTCAACAGACGTTAAAATCGGTGTACTTCATGAAATCTGGCGTTTCGACGATGACAGAATCGAGCCCATGCTGCTCAAGCTCTTAGATGATCCATCGACAAAAGTTCGACGCTTGTCTTTAAATCAATTGCATAATTTTAAAACGGAACGGTCTGTGTCCCGTCTTGTTGAAGCCCTCTCGGATAAAGACGTTCAAATGAGAGCAAAAGCAGCAGGGTTGCTCGGGCTTCTCAAAAGTAAACAGGCGGTGAATCCATTATTGGACAGTTTGAACGATAGTCAAGTCGATGTGAAACGGTCTGCGATATTTGCCCTCGGATATATCCAGGATAAAAGCGCAATAGACCCATTGATAAAAAGATTGAGCGACCCTGATGATAAAATAAGAAAAGCCGCTCTTCATGCGCTGTCAATGTTCGATGGACTGACGATGTCGAATATCAACCTGAAAATGTTGAAAGATGACTCGTTAGAGGTCAGATGCGCCGCCATCAGAAACATCAAGAAAAAGCCTGACGACAGAGCTGTGGATACGCTGATTCGTCTTTTAGAAGACGCTGATACGAGTATTGAAGCAGCCGATGCTTTGGGCGTCATCGGGGATCCCAGGGCTGTCGATCCGTTGATCGATGTATTAAATGGTCGATACAGCAAAAATTTGGCAGCCAGGACAGACAAGGCTTTTAAATTGTCCGCTGCAAAAGCATTGGGCAAGTTGAAGCTCGAAATCGCTGTAAGACCGCTTATCAATATAATAAACAACAGCGATCGGAAATTGTACTTGCGAATCGCGGCAGTACAAGCACTCGGAGATATTGGGAACAAAAAGGCGACGGAATCGCTGATAAAAATTTTAACGGACAATCACTCTGATATGTGGTTGAGAGCGACATCGGCATCTGCGCTGGGAAATATCGGAGATAAAAAGGCGGTTGGTTCCCTCACAAAAGCCACGAACGAAGTCAAGGCTCCGATCAGAAATGCTGCGGAAGATGCATTGAGAAAGATCGCAGAAAGCCATAGGGCGGTCCGACCATCATTTTTTCATACAGATGTTGATGAAGATTGATGAAATGATTGAAAGGATCAAACCAAAAAGCAGGAAAGAACTTCCTTTTTTCCTGTTGAAAGCAGCCATTACAATTCTCATTGCCAGGGAGCTGTTTTGCGACATCAGCCATGGAAGGGAGTTGGGGACGTCCATTGGATTATTGGTTGGCTGGACATTGTGAGAATGTTATAGAAGGGTTATGCCAAGAAAAGCCCGTATAGACGCCCCCGGCGCATTACATCACATCATCGTCAGGGGAATCGAACGTCGAAAGATATTTTATGATGACAACGACCGGAAGAATTTTTTAGACCGGTTGGGCGTTATTTTGACCGACACCAAAACCCCTTGTTTTGCCTGGGCTTTGATACCGAACCACCTGCATTTGTTGTTGCGAACGGGAGTCTCACCGATAGCTGCAGTAATGCGGCGGCTGCTGACCGGATACGCGGTCAGTTTTAACCGTCGGCATCGTCGTCACGGGCAGCTATTTCAAAATCGTTATAAATCGGTTTTGTGTCAGGAAGATCCGTATTTATTAGAATTGGTGCGCTACATTCACCTGAATCCTCTCAGAGCCGGGCTCGTATCGGATTTAAGGAAATTAGACCGGCATCCTTATTGCGGACACAGCATACTTATGAACAAAAGAAAGAACTACTGGCAGGATACGCAGTATGTCTTAAAGCTGTTTAACCGCAAATATTCGATAGCCCGCCGGAGATACCGGGAGTATGTCAAAAAAGGAATTGATGAGGGAAAAAGACCCGATTTGATCGGAGGAGGTTTGATTCGCCGTGCCGGTGGCTGGTCAGTGGTCAAGGCATTGCGAAAAAGTGACGCCCGGATGAAGGGAGACGAGCGCATTTTAGGTGATGGAGATTTTGTTGAAACGGTATTAAGCAAGGCACGGGAAAACCTGGAGCGCAGATACACGCTAGATGCAAAGGGCTGCGATTTCGAGTGGCTGGTCAAGCGTGTGGCAAAATTGTTGAATATTGAACCGGAAGATGTTTTAACACGGGGTAAATATAAGCAATCCGTGAAAGCTCGCGCTTTACTGTGCTACTGGGGGACACGGGAGTTAAGAATGACGACCGTAGAGTTGGCCAAAAAACTTAATTTAGCCCAGCCGACTATAAGCCAATCATCAATGCGAGGAAGAATTATAGCAAAGGATGAAGGATTGAATTTATTGGAATAAATCAACCAATAATCCAATGGACGTCCCTGAAGCCCTCCGCGGCATTCGGTGTGTCCGGGCGGGACGTCGAAATTGCGGCGCTGGAGGCGGGTACTACTCCGGAACGCTATGTTCGGAACATGAAAACAATGTCATTGGATGAATAGATCATCCTTTTAAGATCCCGTGTCAGTATTGTCGGTCTCGGCGGCCTGGGCGGCGCGGTCATTGAAATTCTGGCCCGTGTGGGTATCGGAACCCTCCGGCTGATCGACGGGGATGTTTTTGATGACAGCAACCTGAACCGGCAGTTTTTAAGTACGCCTGACCTGATCGCAACATCCAAG
>Ga0315556_1001409_pt1 | contig 14412 bp, 18 predicted proteins | sample SalMarSW160310MG_FD_202112 | JGI IMG/M metagenome (GOLD analysis project Ga0315556, IMG submission 202112) | Salt marsh sediment microbial communities from the Plum Island Ecosystem LTER, Massachusetts, United States - Salt Marsh Sediment SW1603-10 ...
TCGCCAGTATAAACAAAATAGGCGACCGCCGGCGGCAGGCCCGCCTTGACGATCATGCCGATGATCTGGTCAATGCCATGCAGTATTTTCGAGATGCCGTGAAAGAGGATCAGTACGGCAAGGATAACCCGCAGTATGAATTTCCCCAGATCTGCCGATAAGATGTTATTGGGATGTTTTGGCATGGAACCCCCTCATAAGTTTTTCCGGTACATATTTCTTTTCAAGCGCATCATCCTTGAAAATATCCCTTGAATGAGTTGCGGGGTCCTTGACACTTGATAGCATTGTCAAATATCAAGGACCCCTCCCACCGATACTGAACCGTATTGCAGACATTAGGCTACCTCCTGTGTGATCAAATGCCCTTTTTGCCCTCCAAAAACCCACTATAGGCTAATTCTGGAAAGAAAAATCAGCCGTTGTTCTTTGCACATCGAGCACTTGCCGCGGCCAGACCCCAGTCCCATGAACTTTACGCGAAACGGATAAGAAAATACGCCCAAAGCATCCCAATCAAGTAAGACAAGATGACATCACTCGGCCAGTGAGCGCCGAGAGCGATACGAGCCGCCCAGCCCACAAGCAACAAAAGACCACAGAGGATAACAACGGTTATTCGCAGCACTCCCGACGCTTTTCTATTAAATAGAACTGCAAGGAATCCGATGGTTGAGGCATACGTCAGGCCAAAAATGGACGGAAAGGAATACCCGGAGAGCTTGCCCGCTACATGCACCAGGTCAGGCGAAGGTCGGGGCCTGCCGATAACAGGGCCGAGGGCTTTTCCCAGGAGCCACATCCCGGCGAAACTGGCTAAAGCGAGCAAGGCGGCACGCCACCCGGCACGCCACCAGGAAAGCCCCACTGTAAGGGCAATGAGGAATAGATACCATGGGAACTTGGCGGTTGAGGAAATCCAATGTGCCCACCCTGTAGACTTGGGCGTAATCCATTGAACAAAACGGGCCACCGGCACGTCGCCCGGGAAAAACGAAAAATAGCTCGCCCCAATGATAAGGAGGACTGTCAATATCAACAGTGCGATGAATGCTTTTTCCTTCAGAACCATGATATTCCCCTCCGAGTGGAAAATTGTGTGGAAGCGTCAAGTGGATGTGGGGAGGTAAGGCCATTTCGCTCCAGCATATCCTCGTCTCTCGTAGCTGTTTCTTTTTCACGGGAAAAACGGCACTCTAAGGGCAAAAACAGCCCCATTTTATAGTTATTGCTTCACTATTTCAGATAGTTGCCTTGGTCCGACCCGGAACCAACTAAAGTATGATTGGCAGCCGATAATAGCGTTTACCGGTGGCTGCGGCAAGGGCATTTGCCAAGGCCTAGGCTATCAGCGGGGTGGCCGGTTCACCCACCCCCGTGGGTGCTTCACCTGCTTTGACAATGGATACACCTCCTCCGGTAACAAATGGATAGTGGGTTATTTCTCTGCCTTTTTCAGTGATTTTCCTATGCTCCAGCAATCCCCGATGGACGGCCCCAGACGCCAGTATTTTACACTGGCCATGTCGAACAGCAAGGGCCTCAGCTTCGCTACATCGATTTTCCCGCTGGTGAGCACGCTTTCATCTGCATAGGTCTGCACCAATTCCCCGATAAAGATGTCATGGGTTGAAAAGTCCAGGACATCATGGAGCCTGAGCTCCATGTTCACCTTGCATTGCCGGATCATCGGCGCTTTCTTCAGTTCCCCGTAAAAAATATTGAACAGGGCCGCCTTGTCGGTCTTCTTTCCGGTCACGATCCCGCAATAGTCGGTTTCAACCATGAGTTCTTCCGAGGGCAGACATATGCTGAACGCCTGGTTTTCTTTGATACCGGCATTGGAATAGTGAATCTTCCCGAGACCGATGGAAAGATACTGGGGTGTCCCATGGTTTAAAATGCCCACATGGGCGATGGTCAGAAAATTTGGCTTGTTGTGAACGGTTGTTCCCACCAGCGTCGTGGGCATGGGATAAAGCGCGTTTACCGGGCCTATCGGATGCATGCCGTTATTCCTCCTCTTGCTGAAGCCGAAAAGTTAATAGATGTGGATTTAGGGATGACACCTTTTTCGCCGTTGTCTTTTACCAAAAGATGGATGTGGTTGGAGGTCACCATGTAGTTCAAGACCCTCAGCCCAAAGCGTTTCTTGGCTTCGAAAAGCCATTGCAGCCATCGCCTTCGGTCCCTGGCAAACTTCAGTAGGAATTCTTTCTTGTGGCAACGATGGGTGATGTGCCAGATGACCCCGGGAATGTAATGCCGATTCGCTCTTGGCATTGTCTTGCCTCTTTCTTAGATGTCACTTTTTCACGGGAAAAACGGCACTCTAAGGCCAAAAACAGCTCCATTTTTTAGTTATTGCTTCACTATTTCAGATAGTTGCCTTGGTCCGACCCCGAACCCGCTTACCTGCACCGGGGGCAGCGCAAGCAAGTGTAGCTTGATTGTGGTGTTCACGGTGTCAGGTCGAGTATCTTGTTCCGGCGCGTAGCGACGGCACAAGATACTCGACGTAGTCGGCACCGCGATTCCTGGCGGCGAAGCCGCCAGGAACGCTGAGCGTGAGCAGCGGCACAAATTTATACCGATTTAAGTCGTTATTTATCTAAAACCTTTGCCTTCGTGCCGTCTGCTCCACGCACTGGTTATGTAAGGAACCATCTACGTTAAAAATTTCAAGCACCTATGCTGTTGTCTATGATCCAAGCAAACATCTCTCTGAGCTATCGTGTCCCTCATAATACCTTGCTTCAATTAGATTACCTTCAGGGTCCCGGAAATATAACGAAGTTCCGGTGCCGCGAGCCCCCCAACGTGGAACAGGTCCTTCCTCTATATTAACATTATTGGCATCGAGTCTCTCCAATAAATCGTCCCATGTCTTTTTATTCATAGAAATACAGAAATGATTCAGATTATTGATTCCTTTCCCGATCGTGTTATTTTTCTGCCACATCTTTTTCGGAAATAGATCTATAATCGTCTCTGAATTCATACGAACAGATGGAAATGGTACTTTTCCAGCACGGTATTCCTCCAAACGTTCAGAAGCTAGCATTAATACTTTCGAATAGAAATAAATCATCCTTTCCTCGTCTTCCACATTCAAGACTATGTGATCCATCAAACATTCCATAGCAATCCCTCCAAAATTGCATAAGTGATTATATGGTTTCCGTATATCCGCGGCCGTCAATAGGGAATCTGCATTGATTTTGTGAAAATTTGCCCGATTCCTAACCGGATATCTCGCAAATCGAGATGTTATTCGGAAAACCGGATAACACGCGTGAGATTCAGTCGGGCACAAAAACCGTCCTTAATTCGGCAAACGAGCCCACGACGATCATGGCAGAAATGGAAGCTTTTCGGTGCCAACGTAGTATTTGAAAAGGGCATCCTGTCTTTTTCAGGACAGGGATAGCCCTGGCCAATCAATTGAAGAGAGTACTTTGCAGCAGGCTGCGGGGTATCTGATCGGAGTTGCGCCGAAGCCTCCGGCGCAGGCTGGTCATCCCTGCAGCAAACTGCAGAGCATTCCGGTGGAGCCCCACGCGCAACCGCGCGGCACCTCCACATTCTTCAGCGGAACCCGCCGAAGCATATCCACCTTCGCCCCAATAAGGCTACGGCGGATTACCCTGCCCCGCATTCATCCACGGACAAGCTCGTGGCTTTCTGCGTAGTCGGGCAAAGGCGAATATATTCTTTATCACTCTATGAATAGATTGCAAGGAAAAACCCTGATCCGCCATCAAGGCATCATCTGTGTCGTTGACTTCGGTCGCTCCTCCTTGCGACGTATTGTTCATACGGCTCAGTCGTCGCTCCTCGTCGCCCCCGCTCAAAGTCCGGGATCTTCGACTTACATCTGACGCCTTGCTGATGATCAGGAATCTCTCCCAATCGCTTTTCACAAAACAACAAGCTTGAATTAGACGGTGGATTTGGGGAAAATGGGTCGTTCAGGTTTTTGCGTATTGACATGAAGCGTCCACACCAGCAATCGAGGTAGCAGATCCCTGTCGCATATTGGGAAACTACCGGCCTGATTGGTTGTGAATTGTCTCACCATCTTCCAACAAGATCACCCGAAGATATTTATCAACTTCTTGTATTTTTGCCCACTTTCTGATCCGGCCATCCGTCTGAATTTCAGTCTTTTCCCGCATGCCCTCGTTAAACCCGTTATGCCATAATTTCTTTTATTGGCAGTATTTGCTTACCATGTCTAATTGTAAGAATAGATATTTGTTTCTTCTCAATACGATAAATGATGCGGTAATTTCCGTAAATCAGCTCTCTGAATTGGTCATTTCTGATTTCAGGGACAAGTCTGCCGATTTCCGGAGAAGATTTTAGCTGCTCAACTTTTGAAAATACTTTGTTAATCCATTTTTCTGCAGCGGATGGTTTGTCTTGGGCAATATAGTCAGCGATTTCCGAAGCTCTATCGATAGCTAACGGTGACCAGATGATCTTCATTTTTGGGCCCGCTCCAAAACTTTTTCTTTTGCATCCCCATGATCTATTCCTTCCCCATTTTCGAGTTGATTAAGGGATATCTGAACATCTGTCAGAAGCTCAAGTTTCTCCTGCATAGATTCATATTCATATGCATCCAAAAGAACAGCAACGCTTTTCCCATGCTGAGTAATAATGACAGGTCTTTTTGTATCGTGGACTTGCTTTATGAAGTTTGCAATACCTGTCCTTACCTCGGACAACGGTTTGATATCTTCATTAATTCTTAGTCTTTGCATTTTGCACCTCACTTAAATAATTAATTTTGTACATTATAGCGTACAATATTTAGTGCGTGCAAGAAGTTTTTTTGTATTTGAGGTAAACTTTTCCAGCCAAAAGAGTGCCTCTTTGGGGATGTCCAACATATTGCACCTCCAGCAATGTGTAATACCGTTCGGTGTCAATGCTCTCCCCTCGTTCGCCATTGCCCATCAAACCCGGCGCTCTTCCCCTGCCCCGATTAGGGGCAATTCCTTGTCCACCTGGAAAGACACCAGGAACCTCCCGCCCTCCTTTTCGTTCTGGTATTGTCTCCGGGCGAGGGTCTGTATCCGTTGGAGGTCCTCATCCTCCTTCAGCTTCGTCAGATGGAGTCGCTTCCCCTTGTACCCCGGCCCCTCTTCCACGAAAAGGTAGGCGGCATGGGGATTGGACTGGAGATTGTAGTGGGTGAGGCGGTCCCTCATGATAAACGCGAGCGACCCGTCCTCCAGAAAATGCGGCCTGGAATAGACCGCCGCGTTGACTTTCCCATCCGCGTCTGCAGTTGCGATGACGCCCATTCCTTTGGTATTTTCAAAATAGTCTTTCAACGCTTCCATGTGCTTCCTCCTTATGTTTATGGAATCGACACCATTTGATAAAGGTGTCTTATTTTCAGTTCTTACGCTGATGCCTCGCCTCTCGGCCGACACTCTCATCCATTGTTTTCTCTCCAGCCGGGTTCCTTGATAGCAGCCTTTATGGTACCATAGTCCGTGTCAACCATCAAATCCGATCTTCTCCTTCCGGCCCAAGCATGGCCCTTTCCATTTTCCCTGAGCCTGAATTCCTTTCCACCAGCCCCACTCCATGCAAATCAAGCTTCGAAACCATGCCTGATCCTGCCGTTGTCAGGGTTCATCAACAATGCCCTCCCAGATGTTCATCGGGCTTCAGGTCACCATCCACTTCTTGAATATCTCAATGGTTTCGTGATATATTTGGCCCAAGATGTGAAAAGAGGAGATCATCATGAAGGTATTCATGACCGGGGGGTCCGGCTTTGTCGGAATGAACATCACCAGGCAACTCATTGCAAGGGGTGATGAGGTGACCGTCCTGACGCGGAAGGTCTCGAAAGATCGAAGGCCCCCCAATGGTGTATCGTTCCTTGAAGGCGACCCCACGAGGGAAGGTCCCTGGCAGGAACAGGCTGCCGAGCATAACGTCTTTATCAACCTGGCCGGGGCCTCTATCTTCAGGCGCTGGACGGGGAAGGCGAAACAGGAGATTCGTGACAGCCGCCTCCTGACCACCAGGAACCTGGTTGCTGCTCTTGAGGGGCGAAAAGGCCTTGATACCGTCCTGCTCTCCACCTCCGCGGTCGGGTATTACGGATTCCACGGCGATGAATTCCTGGACGAGACGAGCCCTTCAGGGGAAGACTTCCTCGCTTTGCTTGCCGGAGACTGGGAGGGGGAAGCGCTCAGGGCCGAGCCATTCGGTGTACGGGTTCTCCTATGCCGGTTCGGGATCGTTCTGGGTCGGACCGGCGGGGCCTTGAGCCAGATGGTTCCCCTCTTCCGAAAGGGACTGGGCAGCGCCCTGGGGAACGGAAGCCAGTGGTTCTCCTGGATTCACGAACAGGACCTGGTGAACATCTTTCTCTTCCTGATGGATCAGAAAGGCCTATCAGGATCTGTCAATTTCACGGCCCCTGAACCGGTCACCAACCGGGAATTTACTAAGGCGCTCGGGAAGGCACTGGGAAAGCCTACCTTTCTGCCGGCGGTTCCCGGATTTGTCCTGAGAATGATCAAAGGAGAGTTCGGCTCGGTCCTTTTGCAAGGTCAGCGGGTCATCCCGAAAAAGCTCCTCGATGCCGGATTCCGTTTCCAGTTCCCCACCATAGAGCATGCCCTCGCCGACCTCATGGACTGAAGAATCCCCTTTTTTCCAGGCCCTCTATGCAGCAGGAGCGTCCAACCGGCTCACCCGATGACGGAAAAACTTGAATCCGGGTTGATCTCTCTCAAGCGGCTGAAGAACCCGATGTCGCACAACCGTCCAGTGTATTTCATGACGAACTTGACAGGATCTTTATCGTGGTCCTGGCCGCCTTCCACCTTTTGAATCAATTCGGTCATCAAGACTCCGGCCACCGGCGCGTTTTTGTACTGATTGCCCGAGCTCCCAATGGCCATGTAAAAGCCCGGCAGGTCCGACTTATCGTAAATCGGGATCCAATCATCGGAGCAGTCGTACAGGTCCACGACGCCTTGCATCTTGTTGGGGATAGGCAGGCCCTCCAGCCGCTGGGCCCCTCGCATGGTCTGGGTCTTCCACTGGTTTGTAAAGTTCTTGTTGTAGTTGTCCGGATCATCAACCCATTCCAGGTTATCGCAATCCGGATCTTCGGAACCGATGAGGACATGATTGCCCACCTCGGGCCGGGAGTAACAGCCCGCGTCCCCATCGGAGATCATGGTCCCCAGGCTGTTGTAGTCAAAACCCTCGGGGGAGGGAACGTGGCAGACCTCCTGCCTGAGCGGCCTGGTCTTGATGTTCATTTCCTCCTCAACTCCGGCCATCCGGTTGATGAGGTAGGAGTGGGGTCCTGCGACGTTCACGACGATCCGGGCCTTGATCTCGGTCCCGTCCTTGAGTGCCACGCCGGCCACCCGGCCGTCCTTTTTGAGAATTCCAGCCACTTCCGCGTTAAACGCGAACTCGCCGCCCTTGGCCTCACAAGCCCGCTGGACGTTGTGGGTCGAGAGCTGGGGGTCGCTGATAAAGCCCGATTCGGGGACGTAAATGGCCCCTGCTACCGCATCGCCGCTAGGTTCGCCGAAACGTTCATCTCCGGACAGGACCGGCGGACCGTAGGCCCGGCTATCGATGATCGGCATCACAGATTTCATTCCGGCCGCGTCAAGCTCCTGGTAGATGACGTTCAACTCATCCAGAGAACGCATGACATTCTTGAGGTACTTGTTTCTCTCGGTTTTCACAACCACGCAGCCCGTGTTGACGTATTTAATCAGCCCGGACTCATCCACCGTCTGCAGGTACTTCCCCCAGTCGAGCCAGTAGTAGTACCCCTCCCTGGCCATGGAAACGCCATCGGGTGTGGAGTAGTGCAGCCTGATTATGGCGCACGAGTTGGATGTGGACCCATAGCCGGCTGCCGGCAGCTTATCGATGTTGAGAGTCTTGTGCCCTTTTTTGGCCAGCTCAAAGGCGACGCAACAACCAATGATACCGGCGCCGATAATGATAACATCATAGCTTTTTTTCATCATAACTTCCTCCGGGCTCTAAATGATTAGGACAAGTCCAATACGAAATAACGGGAAATTAGAGCGCGCCCATCCATGAAAATATCACTACTGCTTATGGCCGCAAATGAGCAAATGATTAAGGAGACGTACCCGGCAAGAGCAAAGGGAGTGTTATGGAGACACCATCCCGCTTTTTCGATTCTGCCTTTCCCAGTAGCGCCGGCAGAAAAATCCAGGCCTTCTCTTGACCGGTAACTCCCGGACGAGATCCGTCCATTCAGCTGTTTTTTTCCCATGCTGTCTGAAAGGCTGCCGCGGTCAGCTCCCCGCAATTCCTTGCAAGTTCTTTGGGAGCATTCATGAGGAATCCCTTTTCCAGGGCATCCCGTTCTTTCCGTACTGCCTTCGCCCGGGTCGGAAAATCCTGCAAAACAGCCTGGTGCAGTTTTTCATGCTGCCACCACAGGGATCCGGAATCAAAGCTTCCTGTGCGGGTGGGTCCCAAGTCCGGGAGCACCGCGTCTTTGAACCAGATGGGCTTTCAGACCTACTGGGCCACGAGAGAGCCAACGGTCTGGGTGGCGTTCCGGAACAACCTGTTCCCCGCATGGGCGCACAACCTGTTGCCGAGGAGATGCCTGTCCGGGCGATAGTCCCCCTCCCCATGGATTCAGGCGACAGATCTGTCTTCCCTTTTCCTTGTATATTCTTGAAACCTTTCTGTGCAAGTATTTTGTGAAAACGAACCAGCTCTTGACAGGTTCCAATCCTCTCCTTAACATGAGGTAGTCACTTTCTAAAAAAACGGTGGAAACCTCAACAAAAGAGAAAAATCTATGGACATCAATCCTCTGGGTGCCGGAAACAGCAGCCTTGATCTCATCGATTCAACAAGGCTTTTCGCGGAAATAGGTCTCAAGAAGGGTCATATCTTCCTTGATCTGGGGTGCGGTGCCGGGAACTATTCCTTGAAAGCATCCGAATACGTGGGAAGCAATGGAGTGATCTATGCCGTAGACGCATGGAAGGACGGCATCGAGGCCCTGCGAAAGACCGCAGCTGCCGGAGGAATAGGAAATATCAGGCCTATACTGGCAGATGTAAGCAGGGATATCCCTTTGGAAAAGGATTCCGTGGACATGTGCCTGATGGCCACCGTGTTACATGATCTCGTTCGTGCCGATACACACGAGACGGCCCTCAAAGAAGTGAGAAGGATTCTGAAAAACGATGGAAAACTGGCCATTGTCGAGTTCAAGAAGATTGATGGGCCTCCCGGGCCTCCAAAAAAGATAAGGATCTCATCCGAGGAGCTTGCCGACATGCTGATTTCTAATGATTTCCATCAAACCATGACCACAGAGATCGGCCCGCAAAACTATCTTTCCCTGTTTTCCCGCTTTCCGATGTAAGGTTTGTGGCGTTTAACCGACTAACAGGTAAAAAGGGCTGGAAAAAAACAGAGATCATTAGGTTCTTATCCACCGGTTGAAGGCGATGAAGGTTTCTTGTAAATGGGTCTTGTGCAACGCAAACGCATCGCACCGTTTCAAGTTTCCGATAGCGTCTATTTCCTACACCATCTCCTTGTCCTTGATGATCCCCAGGACCTTCAGGTGGGCCTTCTCCTGTTCAGCCAGGTCATGGAGAAGGGCCTTGGCCTGTTCCTGTTCCATTACCTCTGCGTACCGCATGTAGAGGTCCATGGCCTGGGCCTCAAACATCATGGCGATGGAGAAGACATCGCCAAGAGAACTTTTAGCCCCCATGATTCTTTTCATGAACTGCTCTGCTCTGAGTCCCCCTTCCGGTACGCCCATAGCAACATGGGATTCGAAGATGCTCCGATCCTCTTCTCCGACAACATCGCGATAGAGTTTGAAGAGCTGATCCTTGTGTTTTTCCTCGACGCCGGCCAGTTTCGTGAACAACTGTTCCGCATCTGAATTACGGGTTTTCCCGGCTGCATCTTTATAAAAGCCCCCCAGGCTCTCTTCCATGCCGTAGGCCAGCAGGATGATGTCCCCGGGTGTCTCAATGCCCTCCAGATATTCCAGGCCCATCTCCGGGGGGCCCTCAACCTCGTGCCCCTGCCAGGCCCGGATCCCCCCCTTTAGATTGTAGACTTCCCTGAATCCCTCTCCTTCCAGTATCTGCGCGGCAGCACGGCTGCGCCCCCCAATTGCTCAGTAGACGATGACGGGTTTCCGAGGGTCCAGTTCACCAAAACGGTCCGTCAGTTCGGGCAGGGGGATCAGTTTGGCCCCGGGTATCCGGGCCTTTGTATATTCTCTCTCCTGCCTGACGTCCAGCAGAGTATAGGACCCTTCCCGGTGTTTCTCCATGTAGGCGCTCACTTCGTCGGCGGTCATATTTCTCACCGGCGCAAAAATGGACTTGATTTTCATACCTCTGCACCTCAGAAAACATCACCCCATCAAGTGCCGGGAAAGAGATCCGATAGAGATGACGCATCCTGCCCTTCGGCCATGGCCTTGGTGACCCTGTTGAAGCCTTTGGTGTCCCCCAGCATGATGCAACCGACGACTTTGTTCCCGTCAATCACCATCTTCTTGTACACCTTCTCATCCTGAACGACCTTTGATTCGAATTCTCCATCGGCGTCGATATTGCCGGCGGATGCCAGCTCGATGCCCACCACCTTGAGGCTGTTGGCCATGGTGGTCCCTTCGTACCTCACATCTTCTCCTGCCATGTTCGCCCCGGCTATCTTCCCCTGTTCCAGGGCCGCAGGCCATATACCATAGGGCATCCCCCTGAATTCCGCCACATCGCCTGCCGCGTAGACGTCAGGTTGATTGGTTCGCAGGTGTTCGTCCACCTTGATGCCCTTGTCGGTCTCCAGTCCGAGGGATTCAGCCAGCTCCATGTTGGGACGCACGCCGGCCGAAATGACAACCATTTCCGCAGGAAGCCTCTCCCCTCCCTCGAGCAGGACACCGTCTATATTGCCAATCCCAGTGATTTTCTGTGTCTTCGCCCCCAGCCTGAATGAAAAGCCCATGCCTTCCAGGATATTCTGAAGCCTTTTGGCCCCTTCCACGTCCAGTTGTCTCGGCAGGAGTCTCGGGAAAAATTCCACCACCGTTACCTTCTTGCCCAGCTTCGCCAGGGCGTTGCCGGCCTCAAGCCCCAGAAGTCCTCCGCCGATGAGAACCACATCGTTCCGCTCCCCTGCCCATTCCATGATATCTCGTGCGTCCTGTATGCCACGAAGCGCAAAGACGCCCTTCTTCTCCGAACCGGCGATGGGTGGGACAAAAGAGTGGCTGCCCGTGGCAATCAGGAGCGCGTCATAGGGAATTTTCTCTTCCCTGTCCGTTAGCACGAACTTCTCATCGGCGCTTCCCTTGACAACCTGTGTCCCGAGCTTCACATCGATTTTTCGCTCCTCATACCACGCATTGCGCTTGGCCACCAGGTCTTCCTCTTGTATGTCTCCCGAGATCAATTCGTTCAATCTTACGCGGTAATAGAAGGGGAGGTCTTCATTGGTGACTACCGTTATGTTGCCCCCCATATCGTGTTTTCTCAAATTCTCGGCCGCCGTCGTACCGGCGACGCCGTTACCGATGATCACGTATCTTTTCATTCCGCATCCTCCGTGTTATTTCCCCCGCCGGTCCCGTCATCACAGGGCTCGTCGTCTGCAGATGCCCTGGTTTGTTCGGCGCTCGGAGCCGTTGTGCAGTAAGGAAGTTTTGCCTCCAGTTCCTTCTTTTTCTTTTCCTCTTCCAATGCTTCTTTGGTTTTCTTTTCCATATCCTGAACCTCCCTTCTCAAGCCGGCGACGGTTGGAATCGACCAATAAACATGAGGGCAACCCTGCTATTCTTGCCCAATGTCGATAATCAGCATTCTTATTTCCCAGACAACTCCGCCTCGAGATCCTTTATGTACTGGGCGATCAGGACCCCCAGATAGATGCAAGCATTGCCGTCCATACAGGCGTCGGCATCTCCCTTGTCGAGGAAGGCATGACGCCTGCTGGAACCTTTGCTGAAGCTGACGACCCAGGCCCGCTTTTCTTCATCGAATTTGAGTTCCGTCTTGAGTCCAAACGTCTTGATCTCAGGGTACATCTCCAACAGTTTCTTTTTCAGGCCTTCTTCGGTGTAAGACATTCTTTTTCTCCTTGTTTTAAGTTTATAACCTTCCGGCCCTGCTTTGACCCAACTCCTTTTTTTCGAGATGACAAACAGGGCCTTCCTGTGCTAAATTTCTTGTGAAACCTTTTTCTCAATATTTATCAATTTTAATTTTATCATAATCAATCAGGAAAATGAACCTGTTTTTTCTAAGCTTTCCTAAAGGAGGTCATCTTCATGTCCGAAAAAACAGAGAAAAATCTGGCCTATGCGTTTGCTGCAGAATCCAAGGCCGCTATCCGGAATGATGCCTTTGCCAAGAAGGCCGAAATGGATGGTTATGCGCAGATTGCGCGGTTGTTCAGAGCCGTTTCCGACGCGGAATCGGTTCACGCTCGCAAGTACCTTATGCTGATGCGGGGCAAGGTGGGCACAACAGAAGAGAATCTGGATGCGGCCTTCCACAACGAGATCAAAGCGAACGTGGAAGAGTACCCCAAGCTCATCAAGGATGCCTCTGATGAAGAACATAAAGGGGCTTTCAATTCATTTTCGCAGGCACGTGATGTGGAGAGTCGACATGCCGAACTTTACAAAAAGGCCATGAACGACATGCTCGCTGATCGCGAGACAAAATACTACGTGTGCCAGGTCTGCGGTTATATCAATGAAGACTTCGCTCCGGAAAACTGTCCAGTGTGCGGGGCCGTAAAACCCAAATTCAAGCTTGTGGAATAAGGATGACTTCGGAAGAAGCTGGTTGATGCCGTGAGCGGCAGCCTATGAGCTATGAAGAGGAGCCGAACCTGACACTCTTTTTCAGATCCTTTCTAAACACTTCGGAGGGGATGGACGCCGATTTGGGGTTTAGCATAAATTCATAGAAGCGCGTGGGGTTTGGGCGGATTAAACCCCAAATAGCCGTCCATGTCGGTGTTTGGTGCCAAGTGCACTATGAGAAAGGGTCTGAAAAAAAGTCTCACGCCCTGCTCCTTGACTCCGGCGGATGAAACCCGGAGGCCCGGAGCGTTAGGAAAACCCTCAATGCCCGGCGAAAATACTCGATATTTCTACATATCCAATCTTCTGAACATGACTCTCTGATTTTGAGGTCCTTAGAAGTCCTGAGGACCGGACTTTTTACGATTCCATCAATAGGAGGAAAGCTATGAACTTTAATGATTTCAAAGAAGTCATCGAATTTGCCATTGGGAAAGAAAAGGAAGCGATCGTCTTTTATGAGGAAGTCGGTTCCCAGGAGGCTTTTTCCGGAGGGCGAGACGTCTTTAGAAAATTCGCTGAGGAGGAGCGGAAGCACCAGGCCCTCCTGGAAGGTTTTCTGTCAGGTGAAAGACCGGTGGACGGATACAAATTCAAGTGGATTCCCGACATGAAACGAAGCGATTACCTGGTCGATCTGACCTATGAAAAGAATATGGCCTACGCAGATATGCTCAGACTTGCCATGAAGCGGGAAGAAAAAGCCCTGGCCCTTTACCGCCACCTGGAAAAAGAGACGGACAAGGAGGATCTCCGGAACATCTTCAAGATGCTCCGTCAGGAAGAAGCAAAACACAAGCTTGCACTCGAGACCCTTTACGATGACTATATGGCGGAGATGGGTGACTGATTTCCCGGCACCTTTTGCGGGATAGTGTACAGTGGAGCCATGGCCTCTGGAGACACACCCAGACAACACCCGGCCATAATCAACCAGTTAATCAGGGTCGTTCGCACCACACCCAAGTGTTGCCACCGTCTTCCGGATGTGATGATCTCGCCCTCCGCAATCCTGATGCGGCCGCGTTTCAGAAGGCGCTGCACCAGGAAGAGATCTTCCGCAATAGGGCGTTCGGGAAACCCGCCCACAGAATCGAACAAAGATTTCTTCATGAATAATGCCTGGTCACCATAGGGCAGATGGAAAATGCGCGATCGGAAATTCGTCATCCATTCCACCGCCCGTATGAGGGGGATGCGGGCGTCGGTCTTGAACCGGAATGCGCCTCCGGCGGTCATCGCGGGCATCAGCGTCTCGAAAACATGGTTCAGATAGCGGTCAGGCAGGCGCGTGTCCGCGTGGAGGAAGAGGAGTACGTTCCCTTTTGATGACCCTGCCCCTTTGTTTTGCTGGACGGACCGGCCCATCTCACTTACCAGCACCTTCACCCCGGAAGCCTCCGCCAGGGCACGGGTCCGATCCCTGCTGCCCCCATCCACGACGATGATTTCCGCATCCGGATCTCTTGCCTTTTCAATGGTCCCCTGAATTGATTCTTCTTCATTCA
>Ga0315556_1001411_pt1 | contig 14398 bp, 17 predicted proteins | sample SalMarSW160310MG_FD_202112 | JGI IMG/M metagenome (GOLD analysis project Ga0315556, IMG submission 202112) | Salt marsh sediment microbial communities from the Plum Island Ecosystem LTER, Massachusetts, United States - Salt Marsh Sediment SW1603-10 ...
CGCTTCTTCATCGTCTCGGGGCCGGTGAGCTACGTCTGCGACCCGGTGCTCGGCACGATCACGCGCCATTGGGGCTATCCGATCGGCGCCGCGCAGCCGACCAGCTTCGCCTCCGGCAGCTCGGCGCTGATCGCGACGCGGGTGAGCGCCTGCGACTTCGACTACGCCGCCAACGTCGCGCCGCAGGTGGGGCTGCTGACGCTGCGGCTGACGCTTTCCGCGCCCACCTCGTCGGGCGTGGCCGAAACGGTGTCCCTCTACCATGCGGTCCACGTCGACAATGTGCCCTGAGCCAGGCCGCCCTCGCCGTGCGCGCGAGCGCGGGTTCTCCCTGATCCTGGCGATCTTCCTGCTCGTCTCGCTCGCCGCGCTGGGGGCCTACCTGCTCACGATCTCGACGCAGCAGCAGGAATCCTCCGCCGCCGACGAGCTCGGCGCGCGCGCCTACCAGGCCGCGCGCGGCGGGGTCGACTGGGGCCTTTACGAGCTGCTGCGCGACCCGGGCGGGGCCTACGCCAGCGCCTGCGACGCCGCGGTGGCGCCCGCTGCGCCCGCGGCGCAGACGCTGCCGCTTTCCGGCGCGCTGGCGGGCTTCAGCGCAAAGGTCGAGTGCAGCTCGAGCGCGCCGACCACCGAAGGCGCGCGAACCGGCCTGCGCGCCTATCTGCTGGTGATCACGGCCTGCAACCAGGCGAGCTGCCCCGGCACGCCGGGCCCGGGCTACGTCGAGCGCCAGCTTCAGGCCAGCGTCACGAATTGACGAAAGGCTGATTGCCAAGGGATTGTTTTTTATTTACCTTGAACCGGATCGGGAGGTGGCGGGATGGCGACGAGATGAGGTGGGGGTCGGCTAGGAGCAGGCGCGAGCCCGGCTGGCTGGTCGCGTCGCTGAAGCCGCAAGAGCTCGCCATCGTCCACGGCCGCGTCGCGCTGAACGGAAAAGGCCGCATCGACAGGCTCGCGGCCCGCGCGCTGGAGGCCGACTACGCCGGCGCGCAGCGCCTGAGCCGGGAGTGGCATCTCGAGCGCTATCGCTGCGCCACCCTGCTCGAGCCGAGCGATTACCAGCTGCTGCTGGTGGAGGCGCCGAACGTGCCCGCAGCCGAGCTGAAGTCGGCGATCCGCTGGCGCATCAAGGATCTGCTCGACTACCACGTCGACGACGCCACGGTCGACGTGCTCGACATTCCGCCCGATCCCACCGGCGCGGTGCGCACGCATTCGATGTACGCGGTGGCCGCGCGCAACGACGCGGTCCAGGCCTGCATCGAGCGCTTCGACGCGGCGCAGATCCCGCTCTCGGTGATCGACATCGCCGAAACCGCGCAGCGCAACATCGCGTCGCTGTACGAGGACGAGGGCCGCGGCGCCGGCATGCTCTACCTCGGCCAGGCCAGCGGCCTGTTCACGATCAACTTCCGCGGCGAGCTCTACCTCGCGCGCCGCTTCGACATCGGCTACGATCAGGTTTCGACGGCGTCGGAGCGCGACGAGGCGTTCAACCGCGTCGCCGTCGAGCTGACCCGCACGCTGGACCACTTCGACCGCCAGTTCGGCTACGTCGCGATCAACAAGATCCTGCTCGGCCCCGAGCCGGAGGACAGCGGGCTGCTCGATTACCTGAAGTCGATCCTCGACCTGCCGGTCGTGCGCGTCGATCTCGCCGAGACGCTCGCGTTCGACTCGGGCGCGCGCCCCGACCGCCGCGCCGAATGGCAGCACTTCCATCTCATCGGCGCGTCGCTGCGCCAGAGCCCGAAAGCGGGCTGAGGGACCGCGGTGAGCCAGCAGATCAACCTCTTCAACCCGATCTTCCTCAGGAAGGAGAAGTACTTCTCCGCGAAGACGATGGTCGAGTCGCTGACGCTGATCCTGGTCGCGCTCGTCGCCTTCTTCGTCTACGCGCGGCACGACGTGCGCTCGCTCGAGGCTGTCGCCTCGGCGGCCGAGCACCAGCTCGCCGACGCGCGCGGCCGCCTGATCAGCCTGGGCGGCGCGCTCTCGCCCGAGCGGCGCAGCAAGCTGCTGGAGGCCGAGCTGGCGCGCGCCGAGAGCGAGCTGCACGCGAGGCAGGCGCTGCTCGACTCGCTGCACGCGGAGGCGAGCGACGACGCGCGCGGCTACTCGCGCTTCTTCGCCGCGCTCGCGCGCCGCACGCTGCCCGGGGTGTGGCTGACGGGCCTCACCGTGGCCGACGGCGGCGAGCAGCTCGAGATCCGCGGCCGCGTCCTGCACCCGGACCTGGTGCCCGCCTACATCCGCGCGCTCAACAAGGAGCCCGTGATGCGCGGGCGCACGGTGACCTTGCTCAAGCTCGCCGCCCGCCGCGAGCCGCCGCCCGCGGCGGGCGCGGCGGCGAGCGCCGGCCCCAGGCGCTACGTCGAGTTCGAGCTGTCGATGCCGCTTGCCGCGCCCGCGCCGCCGAAGGAGGGCCGCAAGTGAAGGCGCAGCTCAAGCGCTACGCCGAGCGCATCGACGCGCTCACGCTGCGCGAGCGCGTGCTGATCTTCATCGCCGCGGCGCTGGTGCTGATCGCGTTCGCTCACCTCGGGTTCATTTCGCCGTTGCTCGACAAGGACAAGCGCCTGTCGCGCGAGGTCGCGCGCAGGCAGGCCGAGCTCGGGGTGGTGCAGGCGCAGCTGCAGTCGATGGCGCGCTCGAGCCAGGTGCGCCCGGACGACGCCAACCGCGCCAAGCTCGAGGGCCTGAAGCGGCGCCTGGCGCAGCTCGACGCGCGGATCGAGGGCGCGGCGAGCCGCTTCACCCCGCCGCAGCGCATGCGCGAGGTGCTGCAGCGGATCCTCGCGCGCAATCCCCGCCTGCACCTGATCGGACTCAAGAGCCTGCCGGTCCAACGCTTCGCCGCTGCGGGCGCCGGGGCGCCGCGGCCCATCTACCGCCACGCCCTGGAGCTCAGCGTGAGCGGCGCCTACCTCGACCTCTACGCCTATCTGCGGCAGCTGGAGAACCTGCCGACCCGGTTATACTGGGGAAAGGCGGATCTCGCGGCGGGCGACTATCCCAAGGTGGTGCTGAAGCTCACCGTGTACACGTTGAGCTTCGATCCGTCGTGGATGAGCGTGTGAGGCGGCTGGCGCGAACGTTGTGCTGTTTGCTGACGTGCCTCGCGGCGGCGCAGGCGGGCGCGGCGGACGCGGTGCCGCCGGGCGGCGGCCTTCGCGACCCCACCCGGCCGCCCTTCGGCGCGGCGGGCGCGGGCGGCGAGGAGGCGCCGGCGGGACCGCAGCTGCAGTCGGTGCTGATTTCGCCGGCGCGCAGGGTCGCGGTGATCGACGGCCGCACGGTGCCGCTGGGAGCCAAGTTCCGCGGCGCCACGCTGACCCGGATCACCGAGTCGGGCGTCGAGTTGCGAAGCGCGGGCCGGGTCGAGGTGCTGAAGCTCTTCCCGAAGGTGGAGAAGAAGCCGAGGAGGCGGGACTGACAACATGAAGAAAGCGCTCCTCTTCGTCGTCGCGGCGGCGCTCGGCGGCTGCGCGGGCCCGCCGCCCCGGCCGACCGGCATCGAGCCCGACATTCGCGCGGCGCTGGAGAGCGCGCCGGCGCCGCAGAAGAAGGAGACGCGCAGCGAGGCGATCAACCAGGCGCTGCTGCCGCCGCTGCGGATGGCGATGCCCGAGGTGGGCGGGCGCCCGGCCGAGCACAGGTTCGATCTCTCGGTCAACGACGCGCCGGCTGCGGAGGTGTTCAACTCGATCGTCTCCGGCACCCGCTACAGCATGCTGGTGCCGCCGACTGTGACGGGAAGAATCTCGCTCAACCTGAAGGACGTATCGATCAAGGAAGCGCTCGACTCGATCCGAGAGCTCTACGGCTACGACTACAAGGTCGAGGGCACGCGCATCTTCATCCTGCCTGCCGGGCTGCAGACGCGCGTGTTCCAGGTGAACTACCTGCAGGGCCAGCGCCGCGGCTCGAGCGACGTGCGGGTGCAGTCCGGCTCGGTCTCGGACGTTGCCGGCGCGAGCCGGGCGCCGACGCCGACGTCGAGCGCGAATCCGGCCCCGGGCGGGACCGGGCAGGCGGAGCAGAGCACGCTCAACAGCAGCCAGGTCGTGACCCGGACCGACAGCGACTACTGGGCCGAGCTGCGCTCCGCGCTGAAGGCGATCGTCGGCACCGGCGAGGGCCGCAACGTGGTGGTGTCGCCGCAATCGGGCGTGGTGGTGGTGAGCGCGCCCTCGCGCGAAATGCGCGCGGTCGAGCAGTACCTGCGCGACAGCCAGATCTCGGTCGAGCGCCAGGTCATGCTGGAGGCGAAGATCATCCAGGTGACGCTCTCGGACGCCTACCAGTCGGGGATCAACTGGTCGGCCTTCCGCAGCACCGGCCCGGACGTCGCGGTCGGGCAGAGCAGCAACGCCGGCACCACCGTGCTCGGCTCGCGCGGGCAGGTGCTCCAGGGCGGCGGCCAGACGCTCGATCTCGGCACCAGCACCGTGACCACCGGGGCGAGCGCGCTCGCCGCGGACAATCCCGCGAGCGCGGTGTTCGGGCTCGCCTTCCAGACCACGAACTTCGCCGCGCTGCTGCAGTTCCTGCAGTCGCAGGGCAACGTGCAGGTGCTGTCGAGCCCACGCATCGCCACGCTCAACAACCAGAAGGCGGTGCTCAAGGTCGGCACCGACGAGTTCTTCGTCACCAACGTGGCCACCGTCACGACCACCACGGGGGCGACGACGCAGCAGACGCCGACCGTGACGGTGGCGCCGTTCTTCTCCGGCATCCTGCTCGACGTGACGCCCCAGATCGACCAGGACGACAACATCACGCTGCACGTGCATCCCTCGATCAGCGACGTCACCGAGAGCAAGCGCGTGGTCGACCTGGGCGGCACCGTGCCGTCGATCACGCTGCCGCTCGCCAAGAGCACGGTCAGCGAGACCGACACCATCGTGCGCGTGCCCGACGGCAACATCGTCGCCATCGGCGGCCTGATGAGCGTCGACGTGCGCGACAACCGGGGCGGCCTGCCGGGGGTGAGCGAAGGCGGCGTCGGCGACCTGGTGCGCAACACGAGCCGCACCGCGAGCAAGAAGGAGCTCGTCATCCTGATCAAGCCGACGGTGATCAAGGGCGACAGCACCTGGGCCGCCGGACTGCGCGCCACGCGCCAGCGGATCGAGAGCATGGTCCCGGCCGGACAGGGCGGGGCGCGCGGGCAGTGAACTATCTGCGGCACTTCGGCCTGCGCGAAGCTCCGTTCGGCATCACCCCGGACACCAGTTTCTTCTGCGCCTGCCGCAGCACGCAGGAGGCGCTCAACACGCTGCTGGTGGCGGCCTCCAACGGCGAGGGGTTCATCAAGATCACCGGCGAGGTCGGCACCGGCAAGACGCTGCTGTGCCGCAAGTTCCTCGCCACGCTCGGCTCGGGCTGGGTCACCGCCTATATCCCCAACCCGGCCATCGAGCCGCGCACCCTGCTGCTCGAGCTCGCCGACGAGCTCGGCGTGCAGGTCGATCCCGGAGTCGACCAGCACTACCTGCTCAAGGGCATCACCCGCACGCTGCTCGCGCTGGCGCGCGAGCGCAAACGCGTGGTGCTGTGCATGGACGAGAGCCAGGCGATGCCGCTCGAGACGCTCGAGGCGCTGCGCCTGCTGACCAACCTGGAGACCGAGAAGCGCAAGCTGCTGCAGGTGGTGCTGTTCGGCCAGCCCGAGCTCGACCGCAAGCTCGCGAGCGAGTCGATCCGCCAGTTGCGCCAGCGAATCACCTTCCAGTACGACATAAAACCGCTGGCGGAAGATGAAGTGGGTGCTTACGTAAATCATCGTCTCGCGGTCGCGGGATACGTCGGGCAGCCGCCGCTGACTGCGCCCGCGCGGCGTGCGCTGCACCGCGCGAGCATGGGGGTGCCGCGCCTGGTCAACATCCTGTCGCACAAGGCCCTGCTGCTCGTCTACGGCGAGGGCGGGTACCGGGTCGAGTCGCGCCACGTGCGCGCCGCGGCGCAGGACACGCCCGCGGCCGCCTCTCGCCGCTGGTGGTGGCCCGGGGTGCGGCCGCCGCGCGCGGCCGACTGAAGCGGGCCGCATGAGCGTCATCAACCGGATGCTGCAGGAGCTGGACCGCCGGCACGCCGCGGCCCCGCCCGACGCGCTCTCGCAGCAGGTGCAGGCGGTCAGGGTCCGGCGCCGCCGGCGCGATCTGTTCTGGCTGATTCTCGGGCTCGAGGTGGCCGTCGCGCTGGGATGGCTGGCGTGGACGCGCTACCAGCTGCGGCCGCACTCGGTGGTCACCCCGCTCGCCCTGCAAAGCCTGGGCAAGCCGCGGCCGGCGCAGCCGAAACCGATCAAGCGCGCGCAGCCTGCACCGCCTGCGCCCGTCGCACAGGAGCCGCCGCCGCCCCCGCCGTCGCCGGCCGCGGCGATCGAGCTCACCCAGGCGAGCCCGCCCGCGGACGTTCCGGCGCCCCCGCGCAAAGCGGCCGAGCCCCGGCCGCGCACGGTCGTGCCGCGGCCTGCCGTGCCGACCCGGGCCGCCGCCCCGCGGGTGGAGAAGCGGGCGCACACGGACACGCCCGCGCAGATCGCCGAGGCGCAGCTGCGCGGCGCCCTGCGCCTGCTCGACGAGGGCCGCATAAGCGAGGCCGAGCAGGGGTTCAACTCGGCGCTCGCGAGCGACCCGTCCAACCAGGCCGCGCGCCAGGCGCTCATTTCCCTTCTGGTGGACCAGCGGCGGCTGGACGAGGCGCGCGGGCTGTTGCAGCAGGGCCTCGCGCTCGACCCCGCGCAGGTGCAGTTCGCCACCGTTCTGGCGCGCATCTACGTCGAGCGCGACGACTACGCGAAGGCGCTCGAGGTGTTGCGCGCATGCAAGGGGGATGCCTCACACGACGCGGCCTACAACAGTCTGCTCGGGGCGGTCCTGCAGCACCTGTCCCGGCCCGGGGAGGCGGCGGATGCCTACCGTGCCGCGCTGCGGGCGGCGCCGCAGGCGGGAACCGCATGGATCGGGCTCGGCCTCGCGCTCGCGGCCCAGGACCATCGGCCCGAAGCGGCCGAGGCGTTCCGCCGCGCGGTGGCCACCGGTTCGCTCAACCGCGAGCTGACCCGTTACGCCGAGGGGCAGCTGCGGCGGCTCGAGTCGCGCTAGGCGGGGGCTCCCTCGCCGCCGACCTGTTCGAGCCGGTAGCCGTAGTTGTAGATCGGCACCACCCGGTAGCCCGTTTCGGGCCGCAGATCGAGCTTCTTTCTCACCTGGCTGACGTGCGTGTCGACGGTGCGGGTCGCGAGGTCGCCGCTGCGGCCCCAGACCGACTCCTGCAGGTGCCCGCGCGACATCAGGCGGCCGATGTTGCGGAACAGGACCACTGCCAGCTCGAACTCCTTGGGCGTGAGCTCGATGCGCGTGCCGTCCCGGTGGATCTCGCCGCGCTGGGTATCGATCTCGAACGGCGGGAACGAGAGATGGGTCTGCTCTTCGCGGGGATAGGCCCGGCGCAGCAGCGCGTTCACCCGCGCCAGCATCTCCTGCCGCCGCGCCGGCTTGACCATGTAGTCGTCGGCGCCGTTCTCGAGCGCGAAGACGATGTCGTCCTCCGAGTCGCGCACCGTGATGAACAGGATCGGGACCTGCTTGGAGACGTTGTCGCGCACCCAGGCGAGGACCTCGGTGCCCGAGACGTCGGGCACCTGCCAGTCGAGAATGAACAGATCGAAGCTCTCGCGTCCGGCGTGCTTCATGGTTTCGCGCCCGGCGGTGTAGCCGTGCACGTCGTGCCCCGCGTCGGCGAGCCAGCGCCGCAGCAGCGCGAGCTGGTCGGGGTCGTCTTCGAGTATGGCGATTCGCACTACGTACCTCCCTTGCGGCGACGGGACGCCGGCGTTTCGGATAATAATGCGCCGGAGGCGCGAAGCAAATTGCCAATGTGGCAGAATCGCCGCCTCCCCGAGCTTCCCGGCCATGCGACTCGCTCTACTCGGAGGCGGCACGATCGCCCGCCTGGTGCTGCAAAACCTGCGTCAGGGCGCGCTTCCCGGCATCGAGGTGGTCGCGCTGATGGGGCGCGGCGCGGCCTCGCGGGGCGCGGCGCTTGCCGGCGAATACGGGGTCGAGTACGTGACGGACCTGCCCGCCCTGCGCGCGGCGAAGCCCGACGTGGTGCTCGAGGCGGCCTCGCACGAGGCGGTGCGCGCCCATCTCGTCGCGTTGCTGGCCGCCGGCGCGTCGGTGATCGTGCTCTCCGCGGGGGCCCTCGTCGACGACGCATTGCGCAGCGAAGCCGAGGCCGCGGCGCGCGACTCGGGCACGCTCCTCTACGTGCCCTCGGGCGGGATCGGGGCGCTCGACGCGCTCAAGGGCGCCTGCGCGGCGGGCGAGGTGGAAGTGTCGATCCAGGTGGCCAAGCCTCCCGCGGCGTGGAAGAAGATCGAGTACGTCGAGTCGCTCGGCATCGATCTCGACTCGCTCGCGCAGGCGACGACCCTGTTCGACGGCCCTGCGCGGGCGGGCGTGCCGCACTTTCCCCAGAACGTGAACATCGCCGCGGTGCTGTCGCTCGCCGGCGTCGGTTTCGACCGCACCCGGCTCAGAGTGGTGGCCGATCCGGCGCTGACGCGCAACACCCACACCATCAGGGTCTCGGGCCGGACGGGGCAGTTCACCCTCGTGCTGGAGAACGTGCCGGCGCCGGATAACCCGAAGACCGCCTGGCTCGCCTGCTACAGCGCGCTCGCGGCGCTCAAGGAGGTCGGCGCGCCCGCCCGCTACGGCACCTGACGGCTGGCCGACGGCGTCCCGCCCTCAATTCGCTTGACTAAGCAGCGGATAACTCACATAATTTCGGGTTCCGCCGGAGGGGTGCCCGAGCGGTTAAAGGGGGCAGACTGTAAATCTGTTGGCCTTGCGCCTACGTTGGTTCGAATCCAACCCCCTCCACCGGACCTGATTCAACGGCGGGGCGGGCGCAGGCGGAAGTTAGATCGGCGGGTGAACTTGAATGGGCGGGTGTAGCTCAATGGTAGAGCAGAAGCCTTCCAAGCTTATGACGAGGGTTCGATTCCCTTCACCCGCTCCAATGAATGAACTCAGCCCATGTAGCTCAGTGGTAGAGCACTCCCTTGGTAAGGGAGAGGCCACGCGTTCAATCCGCGTCATGGGCACCAGATAACACGACCTTCAACGAACCGTCAGAGGCAGCGCAGTCATGGCAAAAGGCAAATTTGAGCGGACCAAGCCGCACGTGAACGTTGGCACGATTGGACATGTGGACCATGGCAAGACGACGCTGACGGCGGCGATGACGATGATATTGGCGAAGAAGTTCGGTGGCGAGGCCAAGAGCTACGCGCAGATCGATTCGGCGCCGGAGGAGAAGGCGCGGGGGATCACGATCAACACGGCGCACGTGGAGTACGAGACGGAGAAGCGCCACTACGCGCACGTGGACTGCCCGGGGCACGCGGACTACATCAAGAACATGATCACGGGCGCGGCGCAGATGGACGGGGCGATTCTGGTGGTTTCGGCCGCCGACGGGCCGATGCCGCAGACGCGCGAGCACATTCTGCTGGCGCGCCAGGTCGGGGTGCCCTACATCGTGGCGTACCTGAACAAGGCCGACATGGTCGACGACAAGGAGCTCCTGGAGCTGGTGGAAGTGGAGGTTCGGGAGCTTTTGTCGAAGTACGATTTTCCTGGGGACAAGACCCCGATCGTGATCGGCTCGGCGTTGAAGGCGCTCGAAGGCGACACGAGCGAGATGGGCGAGGGCTCGATCTTCAAGCTGGCCGAGGCGCTGGATGCCTACATTCCGACGCCGGAGCGGGCGATCGACGGGGCGTTCCTGATGCCGGTGGAGGACGTGTTCTCGATCTCGGGCCGGGGCACGGTGGTCACGGGGCGGGTTGAGCGCGGGGTGATCAAGGTCGGCGAGGAGATCGAGATCGTGGGGCTGAAGGCCACGACCAAGACGGTGTGCACGGGCGTGGAGATGTTCCGTAAGCTGCTTGATCAGGGTCAGGCGGGCGACAACATCGGGGTGTTGCTGCGCGGCACCAAGCGCGAAGAGGTCGAGCGCGGGCAGGTGCTGGCCAAGCCGGGCACGATCACGCCGCACACGAAGTTCGAGTGCGAGGTGTACGTGCTCTCGAAGGAAGAGGGCGGGCGGCACACGCCGTTTTTCAACAACTACCGGCCGCAGTTTTACTTCCGCACCACGGACGTGACCGGCTCGGTGGAGTTGCCCAAGGGCACGGAGATGGTGATGCCGGGTGACAACGTGAAGATGACGGTGACGCTGATTGCGCCGATCGCGATGGAGCAGGGCTTGCGCTTTGCCATCCGCGAGGGCGGCAAGACCGTCGGCGCCGGCGTCGTCGCCAAGATCATCGAGTAAGGGAACTCACAGGCCAATAGCTCAACTGGCAGAGCGTCGGTCTCCAAAACCGAAGGTTGGGGGTTCGATTCCCTCTTGGCCTGCCAAAACTCACGGACATAGCGCATACGATGCTGGACAAGATCAAGCTGGCCATTGCGGTGGCGATCGCGATCGCGGGGATCTGGGGCTACTACCAGATCAGCGACGACCAGGTGCTGCTGCGCGTCTTCTCGGTCTTCGGCGGCATCCTCGTCGGCTGCGCGGTAGCGTGGTTCACCGAGCCCGGGCGCAAGTTCGTCGCCTTCTCGCGCGAGGCGATCGTCGAGGCGAAGAAGGTGGTGTGGCCGACCCGCAAGGAAACGGTGCAGACCACCGCGGCGGTGTTCGCCTTCGCAGTGGCGATGGCGGTGTTTCTATGGATCAGCGACAAGGGACTCGAGTGGGTCCTTTACGACGTGATCCTCGGATGGAAGAAGACCTAACGTGGCCAGAATCGAGCAGGTCGACATGAGCAAACGCTGGTATGTGGTGCACGCCTACTCCGGCTTCGAGAAGTCGGTGCAGCGCGCGCTGGAAGACCGCATCTCCCGCGCCGGAATGCAGGACAAGTTCGGCCGCATCCTGGTGCCCGTCGAGGAAGTGGTCGAGATGAAGGGCGGCCAGAAGCACATGTCCGAGCGCAAGTTCTTCCCAGGCTATGTGCTGGTCGAGATGGAGATGAACGACGACACCTGGCACCTGGTGAAGAACACCAACAAGGTGACCGGCTTCGTCGGCGGCACGGCGACCAAGCCCGCCCCGATCTCCGAAAAGGAGGTCGACGCGATCATGCAGCAGATGCGCGAAGGCGTGGAAAAGCCCAAGCCGAAGGTGCTGTTCGAAAACGGCGAGATGGTGCGCGTCAAGGATGGTCCGTTCACCGATTTCCAGGGAACGGTGGAGGACGTGAACTACGAGAAGAGCCGCCTGCGCGTGGCGGTCACGATTTTTGGACGCTCGACTCCGGTTGAGCTGGAGTTCGGGCAGGTTGAGAAGGCGTAGCGGGGAGAACGCCGCGGCGTTCGTTCGGACCCGATAGGAGAAAGGCATGGCAAAGAAAGTCGTCGGTTACGTCAAACTGCAGGTGCCGGCGGGCAAGGCGAATCCCTCGCCCCCCATCGGTCCGGCGCTCGGCCAGCGCGGGCTGAACATCATGGAATTCTGCAAGGCCTTCAACGCGCAGACGCAGAAGGTCGAGCCGGGCCTGCCTCTGCCGGTGGTCATTACAGCCTATGCGGACAAGAGCTTCACCTTCATCATCAAGACGCCGCCGACCACGGTGCTGATCAAGAAGGCGGCTGGAATCGAAAGCGGGAGCCCGCGGCCGCATACCGACAAGGTCGGCAAGATCACCCGCAAGCAGGTCGAGGAGATCGCCAAGACCAAGGAGCCCGACCTCACCGCCTCCGATCTCGAGGCGGCGATGCGCACGGTCGCCGGCAGCGCGCGCTCGATGGGCATCGTCGTGGAGGGCATGTAAATGGCCGCCGTCAGCAAACGCAAGAAGGCCTTGGTGGGCAAGGTCGACCGCGCGCTCACGTATGCCGCGATCGACGCCATGAAGCTGATCAAGGACACCGCGACCGCCAAGTTCGACGAGTCGGTGGACGTCGCGGTGAACCTGGGCATCGATGCGAAGAAGACCGACCAGTCGGTGCGCGGCTCGGTCGTGCTGCCCTCGGGCACCGGCAAGTCGGTGCGGGTCGCGGTGTTCGCGCAGGGCGACAAGGCCCAAGCGGCCAAGGCCGCAGGCGCCGACATCGTGGGCTTCGAGGACCTGGCCGAGACCATCAAGGGCGGCAAGATCGAGTTCGACGTGGTGATCGCCTCGCCCGATGCGATGCGCGTGGTCGGTCAGCTCGGTCAGATCCTGGGGCCGCGCGGCCTGATGCCGAACCCGAAGGTCGGCACGGTGACGCCGGACGTTGCCGCGGCGGTCAAGAACGCGAAGGCCGGGCAGGTGCAGTTCCGCGCCGACAAGTCCGGCGTCGTGCAATGCACGATCGGACGCGCCTCGTTCACGCCCGAGCAGCTGCGCGACAACCTCGCGGCGCTGATCGAGGCGCTGAACAAGGCCAAGCCCGCGAGCGCGAAGGGCGTGTATCTGAGGAAGATGTCGGTGTCGAGCACGATGGGCGTCGGGGTCAAGGTCGATCCCGCGTCGTTCGCGGCGCAGCCGCAGCAGTGAAGCAGGACTTTGGGCCGCCGGTCGTTCGCAGGAACGGCCGGTTGCTGTCAAAGACCGTAGGGGCCGCAAGCGCGGTTGCGCGAAGCGGCTTAAACGAGCAGCACCGCCCTACGCAGACGGCGCACCCGAAGCAGGAATCAAGGGTTCCTGATTCAAGGTCGCCACTGGGGGCCGTCCCGCGAGGGGCGGCCGTTTGATCAACGCAAGGAGGTAGACCTTGAGCCTTAGTCTGGAGCAGAAGCAGGCGGTCGTAACGGAGGTCGCGGCGCAGCTCGGCAACGCGCAGGCGGTGATCGTCGCGGAGTACCGCGGCCTCAACGTCGAGAGCGTCACGGGCCTGCGCGCCGCCGCACGGAAGTCGGGCGTCTACCTGCGCGTGCTGAAGAATTCGCTCGCGCGGCGTGCCGTACAGGGCACGCCGTTCGAGAAGCTGGCCGATCAGATGAGCGGCCCGCTGATGTACGGCATCGCGCAGGACCCGGTTACCGGGGCGAAGGTGCTGGCCGAGTTCGCCAAGGCGAACGAGTTCTTCGTCATCAAGGCAGGTGCAATGCAGAACAGCGTGATGTCCGCCAAGGACGTCACGGAGCTCGCGTTGCTGCCGAGCCGCGAAGAGCTGCTGGCCAAGCTCGTCGGCACGATGCAGGCGCCGATCGCGAAGTTCGTGCGCACGCTGAACGAGGTGCCCGGGAAGTTCGTCCGCACCCTCGCCGCCGTGCAGGCCGAGAAGGAAAAGTCGGCCGCTTAATCTCAATCAGGAACCCATTCGAATCAGGAGTCACACATGGATAACGCACAGATTCTGGAAGCAATCGAGAAGATGCCCGTCCTTCAGCTCTCGCAGCTGATCAAGGAAATGGAAGAGAAGTTCGGCGTGTCGGCGGCGGCGGCGGTGGCCGTGGCGGCCCCGGCAGGCGGCGGCGCCGCGGGCGGCGCCGCGGCAGCGGAAGAAAAGACCGAGTTCACCGTCATGCTGACCGGGGTCGGCGAGAACAAGGTGAACGTCATCAAGGCGGTGCGCGAGCTCACGGGCCTGGGGCTGAAGGAAGCCAAGGACCTGGTCGACGGCGCGCCCAAGGCGGTCAAGGAAGACGTTGCCAAAGCCGACGCCGAAGCGATGCTGAAGAAGCTCACCGAGGCCGGCGCGAAGGCCGAGATCAAGTAACGAGCGGTGTTCGAGACCGGCGGCGCGGAACTTCCGGGCCGCCGGTCTCTCTTACCCGGCCCGAGCCGATAGACAGAGACAGAGTGCAAATCCAAGACGCCGCCACCCGACAGGCCGCCCGCGTCTTCGCTTTGCCCTTTGCCGCCGCAATAGTGTTCCTTACCTGGGAGCGTTCATGACCTATTCCCTCACCGAGCGTAAACGCATCCGCAAGAGCTTCGCCAAGCGCGCGAGCGTGCTCAACGTGCCGTTCCTGATCGCAACGCAGCTCGAGTCCTACACTGCGTTCCTGCAGGCGCACGTGGCGCCCGAGCAGCGCAAGAACGAAGGCTTGCAGGCTGCGTTCACCTCCATCTTTCCGATCTCCAGCCATTCGGGAAACGCGCGCCTGGAGTTCGTCAGCTTCGCGCTCGGAGAGCCGCCGTTCGACGTCAAGGAGTGCCAGCAGCGGGGCCTGACCTACGCCAGCCCGCTGCGCGCCAAGGTGCGCCTGGTGATCATGGACAAGGAGGCGCCCAAGCCGACCACCAAGGAGGTCAAGGAGCAGGAGGTCTACATGGGCGAGATTCCGCTCATGACGACCACCGGCTCGTTCGTGATCAACGGCACCGAGCGCGTCATCGTCTCTCAGCTTCACCGCTCGCCGGGGGTTTTCTTCGAGC